>Ga0070738_10004895_pt1 | contig 15475 bp, 11 predicted proteins | sample Coa_R2_2_FD_66446 | JGI IMG/M metagenome (GOLD analysis project Ga0070738, IMG submission 66446) | Surface soil microbial communities from Centralia Pennsylvania, which are recovering from an underground coalmine fire - Coalmine... | ecosystem: Environmental > Terrestrial > Soil > Unclassified ...
TAGGTGCAAGAAATGTTCGTCGCTGCGATTAACAACGCGCACCTCGCGCAAAGGACGCACCGCGGAAATTGCCATCACCTGCGTGGTCGCCTGTGTGCCCGCGCCAAAAAGCGCCAGAATGTTAGCATCCCGCCGTGCCAGCAAATCGGTTGCCAGCCCGGAGACTGCCCCGGTGCGCATGGCAGTCAGCCAGTTACCCTCCATAATCGCCAGCGTCTGGCCGGTTGCCGCATCCAGCAGCAAGACTGTAGCACAGAGGCGTGGCAAATTCCGAAGCGGATTGCGCGGCATAACCGTAATTATCTTTAGACCGAAAGCCTGCTCTCGCACAGTTTGTAATAAAGAGGGCATCAGCAACGCCAGACCTTCTTCCGCAAGGTCGATTGCCTGGCGTTGTGGAGCCTGAGCGGAACCTGTACTCAATGCGCGAAATGCGACTCGCATCGCATCGATGACTTCCGTCATATCCAGGCATTGTTCCATATCAGCGCGCGAAAGTATCAGAGCCATAAGAATGCTCCCTGTTTCCTAAAGCCGTTACCATCATAGGCGCGAATCGTTTGGCAATACAAACAATATGATAAATAAAACCGTCTCGCAAGAGTAACAACAAAAGATTCCTATCTTCCCTAATCCTGTTCAGTATGATATCCTGCATGCGACTAGAGAAGGCATTCTAACGAATCTGGAGGTTCAATTCTTGAAAGTTGTAGTTACAGGAGGAGCAGGCTTTATTGGCTCCCATCTTTGCACTCGTCTCTTACAAGAAGGACATAGCGTCCTTTGTGTTGATAATCTCATCACCGGTTCAAAATCCAATATCCAGCCCTTGCTCGAAAACCCGCAATTTCGTTTTCTGTTGCAAGATGTGACCCAACCCTTTGCCTTTGAAGCCGATGCTATTTTTCACCTCGCCAGTCCGGCCAGCCCGGTTGGCTACCTGGAAAATCCCATTGCCACCATCCTCGTCAACAGTCAGGGTACATACCAGATGCTGGAACAGGCCCGCAAGCAAAACGCCATGTTCCTGTTCTCCTCAACCTCTGAAGCATATGGAGACCCGCTTGTACATCCCCAGACAGAAGATTACTGGGGCAATGTCAATCCGGTTGGGCCGCGTGCCTGCTATGACGAGAGCAAGCGCCTCGGCGAGACGTTGACCATGGAATATGTCAGGCAATATCATGTCGATGCTCGCATCGTCCGTATCTTTAATACCTATGGCCCTAATAGTCAGGCCAATGATGGCCGTATGATACCGAATTTCATCACCCAGGCATTGCAAGACAAACCGCTCACTATTTATGGCGACGGTACCAAAACCCGCAGCATCTGCTATGTAAGCGATCTGGTCGAGGGCCTTCTACTGGCCATGTTCAAGCCTCACACCACAGGCGAACTATTTAACCTTGGCAATACAGAAGAGCATACTGTCTATGAATATGCCCAGACGATTATCCGCCTGTGCGAAGCCTCGTCGGAAATTATCTACGAACCTGCGCGCGTGGATGACCCTGAGCGCCGCCGCCCCGATATCTCAAAAGCCGAACGCGTGCTCGGCTGGCATTTCAAAGTCGGCATGGAAGAGGGCTTGCGTCGTACCATCGAATGGTTCAGCAGCCAGCGAACCTTTTTAACAACGGTCTTGTAGTTTCAATCCCTGCACGTGAGGAGTCTCGCTGCTGCCGCGTCCCTATGGGTGGTCCGTGGGGATAGTGCCTGCCCGCCTGGGGGCCATTATATGCGAAAAGGTAAGAGCAAGTGCAAAATGAAATAGAAAATAAGATCCATGAATATTCCCGGTACCGGTGGCATCGATAGAGCCACTCGTCCTTTAGCATCTACCAGAACCGGCATAACATTCGACGGGTTCCGGCAGTATATCACAACATCAAATCTGATCGGTTTGATAGGGGCCCTTCTTGCAATCTTTCTCTTGCTCGCTCCGCCTGCTCCCTGGAATATCCGTTTACCGCTCTATCTTGTCGTCCTGGGCTGGACTATCCTGCGCCCGCGAACAGCGCTCTACCTTCTACCGCTAGCCATACCCTGGGGCTCGCTCGACTACATCACCCTGGCCGGACTGCGCGTCGATAGCGCGGACATTCTCGTTGCATTCCTGGCTGCCGGCTGGCTCCTGAGTTATGCACTCCCCTCATATATGGCAGGGCCGCGGGATCGCACGCTTTCACATATTCCGGCGTATCTTGTGCTGGCAACCCTGGCCCTGCTCAGCGTAATGTTTCTTTCTGTCACTGTCGCATTAAATAAAAGTGACAGTCTGAAAGAGATCAGCAAATGGCTGGAATTTCTCCTACTCCTGGTGATAGGAGCGCAATATATTCGCACCCGCCGCCAGCTCTGGACGATGATCATTTTCATCTGCCTTGCAGCCATCTCGCAGGCCTTTTATGGCTATATTCAGTACCTGTACAATATCGGGCCAGAAGCGTTTGTGCGCGATGCCAGCCTGCGTGTCTACGGCACATTCGATCAGCCCAACCCTTTCGCGGGCTATATTAACATGCCCTTGAGCATCGTCCTGGCCGTGGCATTACTGGGTCGTGGTCGGCTGACTCGCATCCTCGCCGGAACCGCCACCATCCTGCTGGGCATCGTCGTCTACCTGACGCAATCGCGTGGCGGAGAAATGGCGCTTGCCACCGCCCTCGTCTTTATCATACTGGTCGGTATGCCTCAGATACGCACCCTCATGCGAGTTGGAATTCTTGCTATCTTTGCCTTTGTAGAAGCATTACTGGCCGGCTTCATTCCTCTCACCATCTTCAATCCAATCTTGCACATCCTCGGACTCGTGCAAATATCTTTGACGCAGCCAACTGCTCAGGATTATTCCACAGCGGAACGACTGGCGCATTGGATCGCAGGCCTGCACATGTACTTTGCTCATCCCATCCTCGGCGTCGGCATTGGCAACTATCCGGATGCCTATCCACAGTACTTTATTACTATCTTCACCAATTCTCTGGGCCATGCTCATAACTATTACATCAATATCGCTGCTGAAACCGGTTCAATAGGATTGATCGTCTATATCCTTTTCTTGCTCGCGATCTTCATCGCTGCGGGAGGGGTAGTTCGTAATATATCTAGAAAGTACGCCCTGGCAAAAGCTCATGCGCCCGAGGCCCGGCCCGCAATTGAGGCCCCGCTGGGAACCCGTAATAAGCTGGTCTTACTCTTGCATCCCGTCAGAATGATGCAACATTACCGGCGGCAAAATCGTTTTAAAATTGTCAGCCAGCTCGCGAACGATAGAGCCTTAGCTATTGGCCTCTTCGCCGCTCTTCTGACGGTTTGCGTACATAACATCGTTGATGATCTCTATGTTCATAGTTTAACAAGTTTAATTGCGTTACTACTCATCGCACTTATCCGTCTAGAGAGAGTAACGTCCGCCCCAATGGATTAAGCGGCAATGGAGGTTTTTTTTGATTACGTCTGATAAGAGTAGTGCATCTGAACAAAATCAGCCCGAAGATATAGAGGAAAAAAAGTCCGAACTTCTCCAGTCACAAGAGGCAGGCGGCGATCCGGAAATCACACGCGATCAGTTATCGCTGGGGAAGCGACTGTTGAACTGGCGTACAATCATCCCACTGGTTATCGTCATCGCTTCTCTCGTGTATGTTGTACATAAGGAAAACATTGATCCCCAGCAAACCTGGGATACAGTACGCTCGGCCAACCTTCTCTTCTACTTAGTAGCCTTTTTTGTCTACTACCTCTCGTTTCCCATCAGAACCGTGCGCTGGAGAATGCTGCTGGTAAATGCCGGCTTTACGCGTGCAAATGGCATTAAATTACCCGGCTTCTTCAAGCTTTTAGAGATCATTTATCTATCCTTCTTTGCCAATGTAGTTGTCCCTGCAAGGTTGGGTGAATTATATCGTGCCTATCTCTTACGGCAAGAGGCCGGAGTATCGGCAACACGCACATTTGGCACCGTATTGGCGGAACGCCTGCTTGATTTTATCGTCCTGCTGCTCCTCTTCATCCCGGCGGCCATCATCAGCCTGCACGAAAACATACCCACACAACTGCGCTTTGGATTGTATGCCACGCTGGCGCTGGTAATGGTCGGCATTGTAAGTTTGATCGCGCTGCGCCTGTTTCGTTCCCATATCGGAAGAATCGTGCCGGAGCGCTTCCATGGGCACTACAACCACTTCCAGGAGGGGACGCTCGGCTCATTTAAACGCGTACCCGCCCTGACAGGATTGACCATCACTGTATGGTCGTTCGAAGCGCTGCGTTTCTTCTTTGTCGCGCTGTCACTGCACCTGTTTAATGGCAATATTGGGCAGATCTTTGTCGCCTCGCTCTTCATCGCCCTTGGTGAGTCATTGCTCACCATCGTGCCTTTCACTGCCGGCGGCGTCGGACTGGTCGAAGGCGGCATGCTTGCCATGATCGCCCTCTTCCATCCCAACACCTTGAGCCTTGCCGCCGCGGCCATACTGCTTGATCGCTCAATTAGCCTCTTCAGCATCCTGATCTTTGGCTTCATCCTCTTCATGGTCGCCTTTGGTAGGCAAACAGCCAGGCAAAAGAAGCGGATCAACCAGAGCATAACTGTGCAAAAAGAACCAGCAGTTGCTCAAAAATAGCGTCAATCATACAAAGCCGCTATTGCCTGCGCAGTAGCGGCTATTTTTTCGCGCACCTGCCTGGGACTAAGCACCCTGGCATCCGATCCCAATGAAAGCGCATATGAAACCGCCTCTTCCAGCGATTCCATATTCACATGCACCACCACACTTCCATCTGGCTCTTCATCCAATACGCTGTAGTCACCACGCAAAGCGGAACGCGCAGGGGCTTGAACGCGCAGCTTTAAAACAACCGGCTGCATCTGCTCTTCAATATGCCTGCGGGCCTCCTGCCAGTAAATTCGCAGGTCGAAATCCGCCCGTCGCTCCATCTTCTCCTCGCACACTTTCAAGTCTTCGATGAAACTCACGCGGTACGTATGAAAATCCTGGCAGCCATGACAAAAGCCCACAAAATACCAGATGCCCGTGCGCGCGTGTCGGCGCGACAACCCCTTGTAAACCAGCCCATAAGGATCGACTCGCATCCATTCCAATGATGAAGGTTGGCACGGCTGCGGATAGAGCACCTGCAGCCGGCAAGAACCAAGTATCGCCAGGCGTATCTCCTCGAGATAGACGGCAGAAGATGTCGAACTCTCATACCAGGCGGACGTATCAAACAGAATCCGTTCCCTGGCCGCCTTTACATCGACACGATACTCTTCAGGCAGCGCCGCCTCCAATTTTAAAAGCGCGCGTTGCAATCCGTCATCATCAGCAAAGAGGCTGTAATTTCCGGCCATATCTGCGCTCAGTACCAGTGAAACCGCCTCTTCACGCGTGAAAATTGCCGACTCGAAATGGTAGTCGTCGGGCAGATAGTAGCCGCCGCCCGGCCCATAGTCCATCGACACCGGCACATGCGCTAGCGATAGCGTATCTACATCGCGATAAATGGTGCGGGTTGAGACCCCCAGAATTTCGGCGAGGCGCCTGGCAGTCATTTTGCCCCGCGCATGGAGTAGCAAGGTAATAGCCATCAACCGTTCAGACTTTTGCATATGCACATTAGCCTTGTAATTACAAAAATGACCCTACACGCAATTTCTTAGCGAGGCCAGGAAAACCCAGAAAAGACTGACAACCAGTTGTCACTCATTATACTATATACTGCCATCACCTACAGATATTCTTAGCCATAGAATCTCCCGAAAGGAAAACGGTGTGACTCCTTCAACTAAGGACAATCCTACTACATCTATGTCTACTAATTCTTGGAAAGCCAACTTGCGCATTTATATGCGTATCATCGCCCTGCTGCGACCCCACTGGCTCTACTCAACAGGTTCTGTTGTCTGCCTGGGCCTTGCAACCGGCTTTGGATTGATCGTCCCCTGGTTACTCGCGTGGATCATCGATAGAGGCTTCGCGGATGGACAAATCGGCCCCTTGCTGCTGGCCGCTGGCGCCATACTGGGAACCAGCGCCTTGCGTGGCCTCTTCGCCTATGGCCAGGGCTACCTCTCGCAGGCCGTATCAAGTCTCGTAGGCTATGACCTGCGTGACCAGTTGTATGACCACCTGCAAAGGCTCAGTTTCTCGTTCCATGACGAGTCAGAAACAGGACAGTTGATGTCGCGCCTCACCGTTGATATCGAGGCCGTGCGTAACTTTATCCCGCTCGGTTTGCTGCGCGGTCTGCTGGCAATAGTGACCTTCGGCGCCGTCAGCATCATCCTGTTCCGGCTTGACTGGCGCCTGGCCCTGGTCACAATGCTCTGCGTACCAGTCCTGGCGTTTCTCTCCTTCCAGGTTGCCCGCCGCCTGCGACCAATCTGGCTGGATGTGCAAAACGAAACCGGCGCGTTAGGTACTGTCATGCAGGAAAGCCTCAGCGGTGTGCGAGTCGTCAAAGCCTTCGCGCGTGAAAATTTCGAAATAGCGAAATATGAAAAGAAAAATCTTGAACTACGCGAACTTAATTTGAGCGCTATGCGGCTCTCGGCCTGGAATCAGCCATTAATGGTGCTCGCACTCAATGTCATCACTGTATTGATTGTCTGGATCGGCGGCGTTGCTACCATCGGCCATCAACTCAGCCTCGGCACGCTGGTAGCCGTCACACAATACATTTTTCTGTTGAACACGCCTGTACGCACCTTCGGCTTCATGGTCACCTGGTTCATGCGCGGCCTCTCCGGCGGCACGCGCATCTTCAGCGTCATGGATACTGAACCCGCCATTGTTGATGCTCCAGGCGCGCTGGAACTACAAGATATACAGGGTCACGTACAATTTGAGCATGTCTCTTTCGCCTATGGCAACGGTCGAGAAGTGCTGCACGATATCAATATTGATGCGCAGCCCGGTCAGATCATCGCTATTCTGGGTGCCACAGGCTCTGGGAAAAGTACGATTCTGCACCTGCTGCCCCGCTTTTATGACGTAACCGCCGGCCGTATCCTGGTCGATGGACACGATGTGCGCGAGGTAACGCAGGCCTCCCTGCGCCGCAATATCGGCCTGGTCTTGCAGGACGTCTTCCTTTTCAACGCCACCCTGCGCGACAACATCGCCTTTGGCCGTTTCGATGCCACGGACGAGGAGATCATCGCGGCGGCAAAGATTGCCCGCATCCACGATTTCGCCGCCAGCCTGCCCGATGGCTACGACACCTGGGTCGGCGAGCGCGGCGTCACGCTTTCAGGCGGCCAGAAGCAGCGCGTCGCCATCGCCCGTACCATTCTCCTGAACCCTCGTATCCTCGTCCTCGACGATTCGACCTCCAGCGTCGATATGGAGACCGAGTATCTGATCCAGCAGGCCCTGGATGCCGTCATGCGCGGGCGCACCTCGTTTGTCGTCGCCTCTCGCGTGCGCACCATCAAGCATGCCGACCAGATCATCGTGCTCGAAGCAGGCAGAATCATTGAACGCGGCACCCACGAGACCCTGTTAGCGCAAGGTGGAGCTTATGCCAGATTATACGACTTGCAGCTGCGCGAGCAGGAAGAGTTTGAAGCACGCTTGTTAGCCTCCTCAGAGGATGAGGAACAGCGCGAGGAGGAAGATCAGGGTGCATTTGAACCCGGCGATCTCATACCCCCAACTGAGGAGCGAAGGGAGGTCACGCGATGAAGCTCAAAACCTACACTTCTTACCGTCAAAGCAAATTCTGGCAGGAGAATACGCTCGAAAGGTCAGACGAGAACATCTCAGGCAACTTCGAGTGGAATCTCATCGCGCGCTTCGCCCCATACGTTGCGCGCCACAAACGCGCAACAATCGCCAGCGTCCTCTTAATGCTGGTGTACACGGCGCTCAACCTGGCAAATCCCTACCTGATCGGCGTGGCTATCGACAAATTCATTGGCCACAACGATTTAAGGGGCCTGGCCATCATCGGCATTGTTCTGCTGCTGGTCAATGTTGCCATGTGGCAGGCGCAATACTGGCAGGTCTGGTTTATGTCATGGGCCGGGCAGCAGGTACTCTATCGTCTCAGCTCCGATATGTTCGTGCATCTGCAAAAACTCTCGCTGGGCTTCTATGATCGCACGCAGGTCGGGCGTGTCATGTCGCGCCTGCAAAGCGACATCGATGTGCTGGAGTCGATGCTGAGTTCGGGATTGCTCTCCATGCTTGGCTCGTTGGTAGCGTTGGTCGGCATCATCGCGGCAATGCTGGCGATGAACGCCCTCATGGCATTGCTCGCCTTTACAGTATTGCCCGTCATGATCGGTATCGCCGCCTTCTGGCAGCGTTTTGCCCAACGTTCCTTCCGCCGCACGCGCGCTGCCATCTCCATGGTCAACGCTACCTTGCAGGAGAACATCTCCGGTATGCGCGTGATCCAGAGCCTGGTGCGCGAAGACCGCAACCGCGCGGAATTCGACGAACTCAACTCCTATAACCGCGATACCAATCTCGAAGCCAGCCGTGTTGCCGCGCTCGTGTTGCCGCTCGTCGAAGTCGTAGCAGCTCTGGCAATCGCCCTCACCGTCGTCTACGGTGGCATACAAATAGCGCATGGAGCGCTCACCGTCGGTACGCTCGTCGCTTTCACGCTCTACATCAACCGTTTCTTTGATCCCATTCGTGATATCAGCCAGCAGTACACTCAGTTGCAGCGTGCCGGTGTCGCGGCAGAGCGCATTTTCCAGATTCTGGATATGCCCGTCGAAATTGTAGATAGGCCCGGTGCGCAAGACCTGCCACAGATAAAAGGCGATGTCGAGTTCCGCCACGTCAAATTTGGCTATATTCGTGATTTGCCTGTACTGCATGATCTGAACCTGCACATCAAGGCCGGCCAGACCGTCGCTATTGTAGGACCTACGGGCGCTGGCAAAAGCACCATCGCCGGACTCATAGCCCGTTTCTACGACATACAATCCGGTGCCATCTTGATCGATGGTCACGACATTCGCGACGTAACGCAGCGTTCCCTCCGCAGCCAGATCGGCGTAGTATTGCAGGAGCCATTCCTCTTCACCGGCACCATTCGCGACAACATCCGCTATGGTCGCCTCGAAGCCACCGACCAGGAGGTCATGGAAGCCGCTCAAGCCGTCGGCGTACACGATCTTATCATCCAGCTTCCAGAAGGATACGATACCATTATTCGCGAGCGCGGGCGCAATCTCAGTGTAGGCCAGCGCCAGCTGATTTCATTCGCGCGCGCCCTACTCGCCGACCCGCGCATCCTGATCCTGGATGAAGCCACCGCCAACATCGACACCTTTACCGAGGTGCTGGTGCAGCAGGGCCTGCGCCGTCTCCTCCATGGCCGCACCGCCCTGGTAATCGCGCACCGCCTCTCGACCATCAAAGGCGCGGACAATATCGTCGTACTCCAAAATGGTCGCATCGTTGAGCAGGGCACGCACGCAGAGCTGCTACAACTCGACGGCATGTACGCTTCCTTATACGCCATGGGCTTCCGGCATACAATGAGCGAGACGAAGTGAGGTAAGTCGATTACTGCCTGCCTGTTGTCTGTCCTTGCTTGAAACATCTATCTGATCAGTTTAACTGTTTTAATTGGTGAAAGGTACCGTTGTTTCGCCCATAATCAGCAAGTCGGGACTCAAGAGGGGTGGCAAGTGGGAACGCGGTCAATGCCAATTTTAAGGCTTGTCTTAAGCAGACCCTGACGAGAGGAAACCTCGCCCTTGACGAAGCACTGGAGCCGCATCTGTCGAAAGAAGAGGAATTGGGTGATTCAGATGTGCTAACTCTTCTTCATCAGAAGTTTATCATTACTGCTCTATCAATCTGTCAATGGTGTATTTATTTTTGATCAAAAATAAATACACCATTGACAAATTGTTAACGATGTGTTATATTTTTATTGCAAAATGTAATGAGTGGGGAGTACCCACTACCAATGCGATCAAATAGGCTCGTAGAGTCATTGATGACGCCGGGATGCCAGCCACATAGCTTGCCGGTTCGCTTTATACCATTGAGCTTTGTTGAAAATTGATACTTGTTAGCATTAAAAATAGCGCAATATATTAACTTGAATATTGCTGTAGTTCTATCTCTGCCTTGGCAAAAAGATAGAAAGAGGGAAATCACTATGCTAAACCCAATGCAAAACCCAAACTCCTTCGACCAACAGATCTTGATAGAGCGGCATCGGGAACGGTTGATGCTTGATCTTGCGCCAGATAAACGCCGCGGAAGCTGGAAGATAACCGTACTTGTTATCCTCTTTACAGTGGTGGTAGTGGGTGTACTCTTAATTGCAATCCTGCTTTTAGGAACTTCTCATTAGTTATGTAGTCACGATTCCTCTAGCCTACAAGGCTCTCAAGTACTACTACTTTTTTCGTAAAGTCACTTCATCCAGGACCATTGCTCTAAGAAAAGAGTTTGTAATGGCACGTCCAACTAACCGGTTGCTGCGCCGTGGTGGCTTAACCGCACCACTCCCGATTCTGACATTGGCGCTCTGGCAGTTGCGTCAGACATGGCGCTTACTCCTCGTCACCGGGGCAGGTATCATCGTCGCAGTCGTGCTTGTCTGTGCGGTGCCACTTTATGCACAAGTTGCTATGAGTGCGGGTCTACGCAACACACTCGGCTCATCATCAACCGGGCCGTATGTCATTGTACATGGTACTGCCGGAACGCTCTCCCGGCAATCGATCCAGAACGTTGGACAGCAACTCGACCAGGTCATACACAAATACCTGGAGCAATATATCGATGCTCCCCAACAATTTTCCGTCCAGAATTCCCTTGTGCATCTCGTGCGGACGACCGGCCTGGGAGGGAAGATTCTATTGACTCCCTCACATGACCAGGTAGCGCTGATAGGCTCTTCAATGCCGCAAGCTGCATCTCATGTAAAAATTGTGCAGGGGCATCTTCCTCAGGCGCTTTCTCAACGCATCGAGGTCGCTGTCACGCCGCAGACCGCTTCCATCCTGCATGCCACACTGGGATCAACTATTTACGTGCAGCTCGGCTTTTACATATATCTACCACAAGCCACAACCGGGCAAAGGATCCTGATCAACCTGCCCTTATACATCGTTGGTCTCTTCACTCTTCCAGAGAGGAATGACCCGTTCTGGCATGGTGAAACCTTTCAAGCCGGGCCGCTTTCGCTGCCATCGGGATCAGGGGAGCCTCCAACACGCTATCCGGTACTCGTCTCCAACGATAATTACCTCTCTGTGCTGGATCGCACGTTGAGTACAAATATACCGGCGAATGCGATCGCATTCCCGGCGATCCTCAATACACCACTCGAATTATTTTGGTATTATCCGCTCGACGCCTCACGCTTTGATGTCAATAAGCTAAATGACCTGGCCAATAGCCTCATTATTGCGCTGGATAACCTCTCGAGCAGGTCGGTCGATCCTCCTTTTGTAGGCAGGACCTCGGCCATTGGCCCTCTCGATGTAATAACAAACTACCGTAACCGCATTGCAGTAGTGCGCATACCCCTGATGAGTCTTGCCTATCTGATTGGTGCCCTGGTGTTGTTCTTTGTCAGCTTGATGACTGGCCTGCTAGTAGATTGCCAGTCGGAGGCCATTGCGTTGCTACGCAGTCGCGGAGCCAGCCGTAGCCAAATCTTCGCCTCATTAATGATGCAGTGCATAGCTGTGGGCTTGATTGCACTCATTGTGGGGCCTCTGCTGGCAATTGCTTCCACCCGATTCCTGGCGTTGGGTACACTGACCTTGCCCGATCAAGGCGCGATCAACCTGGTTACGAATAATGTGGCACAGGTAGCGTGGGGACTGCGCTGGTCGGCCCTGGTGACGGTAGGAGCTGGTGTACTCGCCATGATCATTTCGATTGGGCAGGCTATTCGCGTGGGTGCGCTGGCTCTGCGCCGCGAGTCTGCTCGCTCGACGTATCGACCTCTCTGGCAGCGCATGCGCCTGGATGTCATGGCAGCTATAATCGCGCTGGTTGCCTATGGCTTCTCGTTGTATGTGACAGATGCGGGCGTGCTTGATACGCGCGTGAGTGTGCTGGTATTGCCAGCAGTAACTGTAGAGGGGGCGCTCTTCTTGTTATTGGGGGGTGTGCTGCTCATGTCGCGGCTTTTCCCACTCGTCTTGCACCTTGCTTCATGGTTAGCCTCGCGCTGCCGCGGTGCCACATCCATGCTGGCACTGGCACAGATGGCCCGTACGCCGCGCCAAATGCTGCGCATAACTATGCTGCTAGCACTCGCCATCGCTTTCAGCATCTTTACCCTATCGTTCACCGCTTCGCAGGCGCAGCGCATTCCTGACCTGGCGGCCTACGAGGTAGGGTCTGATTTCAGCGGAGCGTTCCAGTTAGACAGCTTCGCCAGCTTTGATTCCTGGATACAACAGGAGGCTGTGTACCGTCACATTCCAGGAGTCACCTCGGCTACCATCGGCTATGTCAACTTTATACCAGCCTCGCAGAATACGATAAATGTGGACCTGCGAGCAGTGGATGCTGCTACCTATGCCCAGACTACAATCTGGATGGCCCACGACTCGCCGCAATCCGTTACATCACTCATGGCGCAACTGATAGCGCATCGAGCTATGGCAAATTCAGGCAACGCAGTTCCGGCCATTATTGATGCCGCGATGCAGAACCTGTTGCGCCTATCGATTGGTTCGCATTTCACCATAAACAACGTGAATGACCCGGTCAACATGGTAGTGATTGCCGAGGTTGACCATATTCCAACAGTAAATGATACCACCGAAGTCGGCGGAACGAGCGATACTGCCTCCTTTGGCGGCGTGCTGGTGGACTACGCGAGCTATGACAGCTATTCAAAGAAAGTCAATAGCGTGGGTATCACAGCAACCAACATATGGCTGCGGACACGTAATGACGCTGCATCGCTGGCAAGTGTACGAGCAGCTCTGAGTAAGGGAATGATGCAATTGGAGAGCATCAACGACCGCCGCGCCATCATCGAAAATCTGAATACCGACCCGCTCTATTTAGCGCTCATAGGTGTGCTGATCATAGCAGCAACAACAGCATTACTATTGGCTGTTGTAGGCAATCTGGTGCTTTCATGGCTGAGTGCGCGCAGCCGCCTGGGGAACTTTGCCATCATGCGTGCCCTGGGCAGTACACCACGCCAGGTAACAGGCGTACTGATTTGGGAGCAAAGCATCGTCTATGCCACAGCCATCGTACCAGGTGTTGCTTTTGGTGTACTCTTTTCTATAATAGCCTTGCCCGCCTTAGTTTTCACGAGTGTTGTTACCACCAGCGGTAGCGGTCCGCTCAGCGCAGGACAGTTTTACATCATGCAGGATGTGCCACCGGTACAAGTGGTGCTACCCATCTCGCTAATAAGTATAGCCCTGGGAATTCTTCTAGTTATATGTGTAATTGCCCTTGGTATAATGGTGCGCGTCGTCTCACGTTCATCCGTTGGCCAGGCATTGCGACTGAGCGAGGATTAGGCCTATTGTCATCATCCTGGCCATGTGCGACCCTACCCTCGACGAACAAAAACCACTCAATCACGAAAAGCGTGGGACGCCATTTCCTAAAATAAATTACGCTCTTGCGCACGCAATCACATCCGCCAGCAATCCCTGTCCCGTCTGCATAGCCCCTGCGCCCGGTCCAATAATCGTCACCTCTGAAAGCGTATCGGTCTGGATCGAGATCGCATTCATCACACCATCAACGCGGGCAAGCGGATCGCTCAAAGGCAAAGCAACCGGCTCAACGCAGGCCTCCAGGGAATTTGCCTTGCCATTCTCATTAGTAAGCAGGCGTAACGAAGCCACCAGCTTAATTCTTTGTCCCTGTTCCGTGGCATGCCGCACCTGCTCGTGCGTAATCGTGGTAATGCCCTGCCGCGCGACCTCACCGGGCTTGAGCGAGCGCCCGAATACAAGCGCCGCCAGAATAAGCGTCTTGGCCGCGGCATCATACCCCTCGACATCGGCAGTAGGGTCTGTCTCAGCGTATCCCCGTGCCTGCGCGTCCGCCAGAACCTCGGCGTAATCCCGGCCCGTTGCCATCGCGCTCAAAATATAGTTCGTCGTGCCATTGAGGATACCCCGAATGGATTGCACCCGTGCGCCTGCCATACCTTCACATATCGTACTCAGAACCGGTGTACCCGCCATCACCGACGCTTCCATACGCAGTTGCACGGCATGCTGGCGTGCCAATTCAAGCAGTTCAAGGCCAGCGAGCGCAGCAGGCCCCTTGTTCGCGGTCACCACATGCATCCCCTGTGATAGCGCGGCCCGTATATGGCTCATGCCCGGTTCCGCGTCCCGCAAATTAGTAGGCGTTGCCTCCACCAGCACATCCGCATCTATGGCACGCAGTCCCTCTAATGGGTTCGTCCACTGCACGATTCCTGGATAGCTCATCAATGGTTGCTTCGAGGCTGCAAGTGCCAGCAACGTTTCTAAATCCAGCCCATCTTCCCGATACATAAAGCCGTGACGAGCATTTGCCACACCCACAAGAGTAATATCAAGATCATATTGCTGCCTCAGCAGATATTGTTTGTCGGAGAGCAAACGGGCAAATCCCTGGCCCACAACGCCAAAACCTATCAAGACGAGTCGCACATGTTTCATATAGCGGAACGCTTCCTTTGGTTAGAAATAGAACAGATCGTTGGTAGCCATTTTAACATGCTCTTGCTATCGGATGCCATCTCGAATCAGGAAAACGAACAGCTCAGGGCGCTTGCTCTTGTCACCGGCCTTGCTCTGGAGTACAATAGCCAGAAAAGGGTCTCGGCACGCGCCGGGGAAGGAGATCGGCGATGATCCATGCGTTACGCTACGAGCCGCAAGGCCAGCGCCAGCGTTTTGAAGCACCAGAGCAGCAGGACAGGCACATCCATCTGCACCTGCATTTGAACTTGACGTTCCGGGCGCGGCAGGAGCGTGCCAGCCATCCCAACGCGATCCATCTCAGAAGAATCTTCGCCGCTCTGCTCGCGGCGACGGTGATGCCTGTTGGGATTTTCCTCTTCGCAGTGGCAACAGCAGGAGACGGCCCACCTCTGGCCGCCTGGGAGAATGTGGTGTGGGTGAGTAGTTGCCTCCTTGTTGTTGCCGGCCTCGTCCTGGCCTGGTGGGCCGTTGGCTCACTTCTCTCTCAGGCCTGGCGAGCAAGTCCGCGTGGGCGTCTGGGTCTGCTTCGCCCGTTGTGGCTGTTGTTGCTCCTCCCTCTTGTCGCCGCCATGGAACAATTTGGCCCATTTTTTGTGAAGATACTTCTCGCGGCTCCGTTGCTTCTGGTGCTTCTTGCCCAACCTATCATCATTGCTCTCTTGCTTGGGTGGGTGACCCACGAGGCGCGTGTTCTTGGAGAGAACGACCCCACTCAGCGCAAGCTCGGCTTCGGTCTGGTGGCTGGAGTGGCGCTTGTGCTGCTCGGTGGACTCGTCTGGAACCTCTTGTTCA
>Ga0070738_10004897_pt1 | contig 15474 bp, 15 predicted proteins | sample Coa_R2_2_FD_66446 | JGI IMG/M metagenome (GOLD analysis project Ga0070738, IMG submission 66446) | Surface soil microbial communities from Centralia Pennsylvania, which are recovering from an underground coalmine fire - Coalmine... | ecosystem: Environmental > Terrestrial > Soil > Unclassified ...
GCGCGCCGCCCGCGTCGTCTCGAACTCGTCGACCAGCGCGATCGGCACCTGCAGCGGCTCGAGCGAGCTCCTGATCGCTTTAGAGTTCGTCCCCCGGCCCAGGGCGATAACCTCCGTTCGGCCGCCGGCGACGACGAGCCGCAGGGATTCGAACAAGCGCTCGATCGGCTCGATCCCCGCGTTCAGGACCGTGCCGTCCGCCTCGAGCAGCGCGTACCCCGCCTTGCTTCGGCCCGGATCGACGCCAAGCACCCGTCCGCCCGAGCTCACGGCTGCTGCGTCAAAACGATGACGATCGGAATGCCGCCGACGTGCGGATAGAAGTCCTCGGCTGCGAATGCCGTCAGCAGGTACGTTCCCGGCTGCGCGATGCGCTGCTGCATTTGCGCGGCGTCGGGAATGAGCTGCATCGGTTGAAAGATGTTGGAGAGAAACGGCGGGAGATGCAGACGTCGCGCCGTCACGGCGACGTAGTTCTCCAGCTGGATCAGCGCGATGTTGATGCTGGCCCCGCTTTTGCCGGGAATGACCAGCTGCGCGATGACCTGCCCCTTTTGGAAGTAGCGGACGTCGGGCGTCACGTTGATCGCGAAGTGGATTTGATCGTCTTCGAACAGGTTCTGATCCGAGGTCACGGTGAGCATGACGTTGGCCTGCGAGACCTCCGCCGCGGTCGTCAAATCGGTCGCCAAACCGCGGAGTTTCTTATCGGCATCGACTGGGATCGCGTACGGCCGAAGCCCTAGGCGCGGATACGTTGCGTTGACGTATTTGACCGCGAAGAAATAGTAAGCGCGAATCGTCGAAAGACGCTGCCCTTGCGAAGCCGATTGCGGAATGATGCGATAGAAGGGAACCATCAGCGTATCCACCGGCAGTACCAGGCGGCCCGTATTGACTTTCGTCTCCAAATCGCGCTGGCGCGCTTGCAGCTCGGCGATCTGGGCGTTGATCGACGTGAGCTTGAAGAACGCGGTTTTGACTTCTTGCGACGCGAAGATCGCCGCCAGCGAGACGACGAGTGCGATGATCATGCCGGTCGCGATCGCGACGATCGTCGACGTATAGCGCGGGCGAATTCCGAAGAGGCTCAAGCGGCGGCGGCCGACCTGATGACCGACGCGATCGCCGACGTAGGCGACGGCGCCCGCCAGCGCCATCACGGCGGCAATGTTGCCGATGCCGCGCACGATCTCGACGAAGTTCATACCATCGCGGCCCGTCGAAGCCGGCTCACGCCGATCGCGGTGAAGAGAATGTTGGGAATCCAGGCCCAGAGCGGCGCCAACGCGGTGTTCGCCTCGGCGGCAAACGAGCAAACCGTCATGACCACGTAGTAGACGAAGACAATTGCCAGCGAGAGGCCGAAGCCCAGGCTCGTACTTCCACTCGAGCGGATGGGGCGAAGACCGAACGGTATCGCGATCAAAATGAAAACGAAGCAGGCGAAGGGACGCGCGAGCTTTTCCTGATACGTCGTGACGTACTTGCGCCGTTCGGTCTCGGTCAACTGGCCGGAACGCACGACCTCGGCGATCTCGGCCCTGCTCATGTTTTCGGGATCGTCGTTGCTCATGCGCTTCGTCAAATCCGTTGGCCTCTCGCCGATTTGGACCTGCTGTTGCGGGACGCTCGGTTCGGCGATGGTCGTACCGTCCGGATTGAAACGGTAGACGCTCGAGTTTTGCAGCGTCCATTGGTCGGCAGTGAACTCGGCGCGGTCCGCAAAGATGATCTGCCGCGGAACGTTGTGATTGTCGTACTGGATCAACGTGACGTGCAGCAGCGCCCGCGAGTCGGGCTCGTAGGCCGTTGCGATGGTCACTTGGCGGCCTCCGCCCGGCAGCGGCGCCGAAACCGTGAGGTCGCGATTGAAGGCGCTGACGTGATTGATGACCGTGTTCTCGATCTCGGTCAGCTGATCGTCGGCGTACGGAACCACGCGCTCTTGGAGAAAATAGGTTACGACCGACATTACGATGCCCACGGCCAGCAGCGGCGCGACGATCCGGGTGAAGGTGACGCCCGCGGCTTTGAGCGCGGTGAGCTCGCTCTCGCCGGAGAGCCGCTGCACGGCGAGCAGCGTTCCCAGCAGCAGCGCCATCGGAATGACCAGCACGATGTCGGCGGGAAGCGACCACGCAAAGACGAGGAGCGCGGCCCAGAGCGGCGCGTGCTCCGTGCTCACCAGCTTTCCGATGTTGAGGATCTCGGTCGCGGCAAAGATCAGCATGAATGCCGCCAGGCCGAAGACGAACGGACCCGCCAGCTCGGCAAGCATGTACCGGTCGAGAATGCTCAGCCTCACGCCGCTCGCCCGTTCGAAAGAGGAGCGCGCGCTATAATCGGAAGCCCTCGCCCAAATAAAACTGTCGAGCGATGGGGGAGTCGAGTACTTCCTGTGCGCTGCCGGATACTTCGATCCGGCCGTTGTTGAGAATGTAGGCCCGATCGACGATCGCGAGCGTTTCGCGAACCTGGTGATCGGTGATCAAGATGCCGAGACCGCGATCGCGTAATTGCCGGATCATCGCTTGGATGTCGGCGACCGCGATGGGGTCGATGCCGGTAAACGGTTCGTCCAGCAGCAGGAACTCCGGCGCGATCGCCAGCGCACGCGCGATCTCCACGCGGCGCCGCTCGCCGCCGGAGAGGCTGTCGCCTCGCGCGTCCACGAAGGCGCGTAATCCGAACTCTTCGAGCAGCGCGGGGAGCCGCCGTTCGCGTTCGTCGTGCGGCACGCCGTTCTGCTCCCAAATCAAGCGGATGTTGTCGCCGACCGATAGCTTGCGGAAGATCGAGTTCTCTTGCGCCAAGTAACCGATTCCGTTGCGCGCCCGCGCGTACATCGGGGCTCCCGTGAGGTCGATGTTGCGTTCGTCGTCGACCAGCGCGACCGTCCCGCCGTCAGGCTTGATCAATCCGACGACCATGTAAAAGGTCGTCGTTTTGCCCGCGCCGTTCGGCCCGAGCAGTCCGACGACTTCCCCGGTATGAACCTCGGCGGTCACGCCGTTCACCACGGTTCGCTCGCCGTAGCGTTTGACGAGACCGCGCAGTTTGATCGAAGCTTTATCGCTCATTGCATCCGCATATGGGTCATTGAAATGTCTGAATCGAAGCTCGAGCCGGTCGCGCGAAACCCCTTCGGATCGGTTACGACGACGGCGCCGGTGCCGTGCAGCATGCCGGTGGCTCGCGCATAGACGAGCTGCGTGCACTGCAACGTCATTCCCGTCGACGTATGCGCGTGAACGCCGTTCATCAACGTGACGGTGTTCGCCGTCTGATCGACCACCGCTTGCGGCGCGCTTGCCGCAAACGTCGCGCCGTTACGGTCGCGAAACGTCACGCGCGCGTTTTGAAAAACCGCGCGTGCCGCACCCTGGGGCCCTTTGCTCTCGTACGAGCTTGCCAGCAGATCGTAGTCGATCCGGTTGTGGACTTGCTGAATGAGGTGGACGGGACGGTTGGCCGTGCCCATGCCGCGGATATCGAAAACCAGGGGCGTCGCGGTTCCCCGCGGCCGGACCGCCGAAGCCGACGGAGCGGGCGTCGCCTTGGGCGGCTGCGGATTGCAAGCGGCCAGGGCGAGCGTCACCGCCGCGGCGGCGCTGATTCGGCGCCCGATCACTCGCGGGTCAGAAACGGGTCGGCGCCTTTGGCGGCGGCGAGCGCGAGTCCCATCATCGGCATCCACAACCCGAAGAGTACCACGCTCACGGTATCGACGAGGCCCTGCACGGCAACGCCGGCCAGCCCCGCCGCGACCCCGAGGGCGAGCAATGCGTCCGGCGTCGGCGCCGCGCGCAAACGCCGGCGCAGTTCGGCGACGAATCGCACGAGCGTCCAAGCAATCGCGACTAGCCCGGCTATTCCGAACTCCACCAGGAACGTAAGGTAGAGGCTATGCGCGTGAAAGGCGGTCGGATCGCCGTCGGGAGCGCGGACCACGGCATAGAGCCGTGAGAAGTTGAACGGCCCGACGCCCGTCAAGGGAAAGCGGTCGGCAATCTGGAGCGCTGCCTTCCAGATCGAGAGCCGCGTGTAGTCCTCGCTGGGATCGTGGTGGGCGTTGAAGAGCAGCACCACGGCTGCCGCGCCCACGGCCAGGGCGATCGCCGCGCCACGCAGCCCGTGACGGCTGCGCGCCGCAGCCAAGACCGCGACGGCCGCCGCAAACCCCATCCAGCCCGCGCGCGAATACGTCAGCGCCAACGCGACCAGCCCAAGCCCCATCGCGATCCAGCCCAGAACTCGCAACGCCCGCCGGCGCGCGACGCATGCAACCGCATACGCGATCGGAAGCAGCACGATCAAGTACCCGGCAAGCTCGCCGGGAAGAACGAAGGTTCCCGTCGCGCGCCCGTGGGCTATGGCGTAAAGTTGCGGCGGATAGCGCAGGACGACCATGGCGATCGCGGCCGCCGCGGCCAGCGCGCCCGAAGTCAAGAACGACCAATAAATCGCGGCTGCGGCGTGCCGGTCGGCGTAGAATCGCACGACCGAAGAATGCCAGATAATTCCTAGCCCGCCGATTCCGGTGAAGAGCGTGCCGGCCGCCGGGTCGAATCCGGCGATTCCCGCCAGTACGCCCGCGCAGAAGACCGCGAGCAGCGGCACCAGCAGCGGCGCGGTGCCCGCTTTGCGATAACGCACCAACATCGCGAGCGCGTAGATTGCAAGCACGCCGCAGCACCCCAGTACCGCCAGCGCGACCGGGCGCGGCACGAGGGAGACTCCCGGAAAATCCACGCTGGTCAGCGCGATAAAGCTCGGGAACAGCGGGACGATCGCAAAGATGATCGCAAGCGCTGCCGGCATCGCGCGCCGCATCATCGCTGCGTCCTCATCAGGAGCGCGGCGCGCTCGGCGACCCGCCGAGCCCCGCCTGACGGCCCCATGCGGGCGCGGCCGGTCGCGCCCATGCGCGCGCGACGAACGGGATCGTCCAGAATACCGGCGACGCCCGCCGCGGCTGCGTCGACGTGCCGTGGAAAGACCGCAAGCGCCTCGCCGAGCAGTCCCTGCTGGCGCTCGCGATACCAGCGCCCTTTACGGTCGCCGTCGCTCTCGAAGGCGACGACGGGAACGCCGGCCGCGGCGGCGGCCTCGTTGGCGGTGCCGGCTTGACCCAGTACCATTTCCGCCGTCGCGATAAGCGGCCCCAGCGAACCGCGCCATGCGCGCACGACGTCGCGTCCATCGCGCCGCAGCACGAACGGGATCGACGCATCGCCGGCGCGAGTAATCTCCCATCCCGCGCGCCTTGCCTCGCGTTCGAAACGGTCGCAATCCAACCCCGGAGCGATGGAAAGCACGGCGCCGAGCCGTGGCCGCGTGGCAGCGAGCGCTCCGGTTACGGCGATCAAAAACGCACCGTCGTCATACGCGCCGTCGCGGCTTCCCGGAAAGAGCGCGAGCGCCGGCGAGAACCCGTCGGCGGCGCGCGGCGCCGGTGCGCCGGCGTTCGGGAAAAGATCGACGATGGTATTGGCGGCTTCGGCGACGACGCCGCGCCGGCTCAATGCGGCCGCGGTCGCATCGTCGCGGACGAACGCCGCGGCCGCCCGCGCAACGACGCGCGACTCCCATTTGCCGTACGGCGCGACCGCAACGCTCTTTGCGCTTCCGACGAAAACGGCCGGCGCGCGCGCGAGCAGCGCCATGAAGAGCGCGTAAACGTCGCCGATCGCGACGACGGCATCGTAGCGCCCCCGCGCGCCACGAAGAAAACGCGCCTGCGCCCACGTCAGCCCCAGCAGACCGGCGCCGAGATCGCGCATGAGATTGCGCACGTTTCCCATTGCGATCAGGCCGCCGCTCGGCATCGCGCGGCGCGGGCCGACCGGGTTCAAACCCTCGCCGGGCGTATCGCCCACGAGTGCGAGATGATCGAGGCGGGCCTCCGGCACGATCGAGCGCAGCTCGCCACCGATGCGCTGAGCGATCGCCGCTTCCCCGTGACCGTTGGTGACGAAGAGCACCGCGCTCACGCCGCAGATCCGGCGAGCAGCGGCATCAGCTCGAACGATTCCATCGCGAAACGGCCTCTTGCGGCGTCGTAGTGCAGTTCGCTGCGCGAGACGAAACGTCCGTACGGCCCGGCATGCACGATCGGAACGCCGGCCCGATACTCGGGTTCGGAGAGCGTGTCGTGGCTATGCCCGCCCAGAATCAGATCGATGCGCGGCAACCGCGTCGCCAGCTTTCGGTCTCGCGCGAGGCCGAGATGCGAGAGCACGACCACGAGCTCTCCGGCGGACGCCGCGCCGACGTACGGTTCGAGCGCGGCCGAAGGATCCAGGAAACGCCATCCAAAGACGCGCTCCCAGGCGCTGCCGGTTGGGTACTGCATGACGAGCGCCGCCAGCACGAGGACGTTAACGCTCTTGCCGGTCTCCGAGCGTGCCGAAAAGCGCAACGTCCGCGCGAACGGCAGCGTTCGCCCTCTGACGTCGACGAGATTGGTGCAGACCAGAGCGTGCGCCATCCGCGACGCGCGCGCGCGCAACGCCGCGAAGATGTAGTGAAACTCCCGGTTGCCGATCGCCTGCGCGTCGTATCCCGCGGCATCGAGCTCGCCGACGATCGGTTCGTTGCGGCGGTAGACGCTTTGGCTTCCGCGCAGCGAGTCGCCCGAATCGAAAAGCAACCCGGGACGCTCCGCGCGCAGCTCGCGCAGCCGTCCGGCAAAACCGCGACGATCGTGCAAATCCGAGGTATGGTAGATGCGGATCATCGTGGGCCGCGCGCCAGTGCGACCGCGAACTCGGCGCAGCGTTCCAGCGCGTCCTGCGGACCGAGCGCGTCGTGCAGTGCCGCGAAATCGGCATACTGGACGGCGGGGTCCTTCATCAGCATTTCGAGACGATCGGCGAGCGCTTGCGGCGTCGCCCGATCCTGCAGCAGCTCCGGAACGACTTCCCGGCCGAGCACCAGATTCGGCAGCGTGATGTAGCGATGCTTGATCATGCGATGTCCGTACCGGATCAGAATCGGCGGGATCACGTAAATGGCGACGCACGGCACGCCGACCAGCGCCGTTTCCAGCACGGCCGTACCCGATGCGACCCAGGCGCCGTCGGCGTCCGCTACGGCGGCTTCGACGCCGCGCACGACCTCGACCCCGGCGAGCGCCTCTTCGGCGACGGTGCGCCGAATCGTCCGCTCCGCGCGCTCGTCGGCGGCGCCGAAGATGCCGCGCAACCGCGGCCTGCGCCGGCGCAGCGCGGCCAACGCTGCCGTCATGACGGGCACGTGCCGGCGCAGCTCGCCGCCGCGGCTGCCAGGGAGCATCGCGATCGTTCCGCCGTCGGGCGGCGGCGCCGGCCGCAGTTCGCGCATGCGATACCGGCTCGCGAGCGGATGGCCGAAATACTCGATTCGCAGACCGAGGCGGCGATAGAACTCGTACTGATGCGCGAACGCCGTCAACGGCACGGTCAGCGCCGCGACGCGACGCGCCTTCTCTTCGTTATCGAGCCAGGTCCCGGGAGGAAATACGTCGAGAATCGCTCCGCCGTAGCCGAACCGCCGCAGCGTCGAGGCGAGACGCAAGTTGAAGACCCCGAAATCGACCAGCACGACCAAGTCGGGTTTCGTCGAGCCGACGTGCGCTGCCGTGCGAAGCATCGCCGCGAGCAGCTTGGGAATTCGCGGAATCGCCGCCAGCGGTCCCATGCTCGCCCATCCGCGATGATCCATCCAAAGCGTGAAGCCCGCCTCACGCATTGCCTTTCCGCCGATGCCTTCGAACTCGGCGTCGGGGTCGAACTTGCGAATTTGCTCCGCCAGCAAAACCGCCATCGCCTCTCCCGACGGCTCCCCGGTCGAAAAGAAATATCTCATGCCCGAGCGACCGTCGGCATTGCGCGCGCCTGCGCGGCGGCAACGCCTACTTCAGCACTCCACGTTGCGACGGAGCCTCCAGGAACGCGACGATCTCGCGCCCTGGGCCGGTCGTCACCTGCTCTTTCATTGCTTCGATTGCCTGCGAGACGTTGAGCTTCGGGTTGTAGAGCAGCTTGTAGCAGCGTTTGATCTCGTTGCGTTCCTCGACGGAGAACGCGGCTCGCCGCAGGCCGACGCTGTTGAGCCCGTACGGTTCGCACGGGTTGCCTTCGACCAAGAAAAACGGCGGAACGTCTTTCGTGCATTTGCTCATACCGCCCACCATCGCGTGGCGGCCGATGCGCGTAAATTGGTGAACCCCGGTCTGTCCCCCAATCGTCACGTAGTCGCCGACGTTCACGTGACCGGCAAGCTGCGCCAAATTACTCATGGTGACGCCGTTGCCCAAAATGCAGTTGTGGGCGACGTGTACGTAGGCGAGCAGCAAGCAGTCGTCGCCGACCGCGGTGACTTCCTCGTGGCCGGTCGCGCGCTGAATGCTGACGTACTCGCGGAGCACCGTACGATTGCCGACGCGCGTGTAGGCGCGCTCGCCGGCGTACTTTCGATCCTGCGAGGCCGCGCCGACGGTCGAAAAGGGATAGAGCCGGCAGTCTTCGCCGATTTCGGTCCAGCCGTTTACGACGACGTGCGCCTGCAGCACCGTGCGGGCTCCGATCGCGACGTGCTCGCCGATGACGCAGTACGGACCGACCTCCACTTGCGGGCCGATCTCGGCGTTGGGGTGGACGATCGCGGTGGGATGAAGCACTAGCGATCTTTCAAGCGGTCAGACATGCAAGACGCTCGAGTCGACGCCGAACATGCGCGCGTTCGACGCGATTGAGAACATCAGCTCCGCCGAGCAGGCGAACTGGCCGTCGACGGTCGCTTCGCCGTAAACCCAGCCGATGTTGCGCTTATGGCGCAGCATCTTGACGTCCATATCCAGACGGTCTCCCGGAATGACGGGGCGGCGGAACTTTGCCTTGTCGATCCCCGTAAGAAACGGCGTCTTGCGCGAGAACTCGCCGGGTTCCAAGATCATCGCTCCGCCGAGCTGCGCGAGCGCCTCAACCATGTAGATTCCCGGCAGCACCGGATTGCCCGGAAAGTGTCCGGCGAAGATTGCTTCGTTATACGTGATGTTCTTATAGCCGCGTACGCGTACCATGTGTTCGAATTCCAAGATGCGATCGACCAGCAGCATCGGGTAGCGATGCGGCAAGATTTCGAAGATCGCGCGAATGTCGAGTTCGGCCAACTTCGCCTCCTATGCAGACGTGACCGCGATGCGGCCGCGGAGCGCCTTGGTCAAGGACGCGTGAAGTTCGTGGCCGCTTTTGATCGCGACGATTTCGCACTGCGGCCAAGCGCCCAGGAGCGCCAGATCGCCGATCAGGTCGAGTACTTTATGCCGCACCGCTTCGTTGGGCCAACGCAGCGGCTGCATCGGCCCGTCGGGCGTAAAGACGAGTGCGTTCTCGAGGCTTCCGCCGCGTCCGAGTCCGCGCGCCCAAAGCGCTTCGATTTCGTGCAGAAACGCGAAGGTCCGCGCGCCGGCTATCTCCTGCCGGTAGACCGCGGGATCGATCGCCGCATCGAAGTACTGCGTTCCGACCGGCGCGGCGAAGTCCGCGACGAAGCGGATGCGAAATTCGTCGGCGGGAAAGGCCGCGATCATGCGGTCGCCCGAGACGATCCGGCACGGCTCCCGTATCTCGAAAACTCTGCGCGGCAGCTGCTGATCTACTAGGCCGCACCGATCGATGGCCGCCACGTACTCCGCCGAGCTTCCGTCGAGCGCCGGAACTTCCGGACCATCTACGAGGATCTCTGCGTTCGTCACGCCGCATCCCAGCAGCGCGGAGAGCAGATGTTCCGTCGTCGAGACCGATTCGGCGCCGGAGCCGAGAACGGTCGCGCGCTTCGTATCCACGACGTATTCGGCGAGCGCCGGCACGCGCGTTTTGCCCAGCAGAAACGAGATGCCGGCGTCGGGTTGCGCGGGCCGGACGCGCACGGTTCCCGGCGCGCCGGTGTGCAGACCGACTCCTTCGAACGAGAGCGCGTCACGGAGCGTGGTTTGCATCAGTCGGCGCTATTCGGCCGAGCGCGAACGCTCCAAAGCCTCGACACGGTCGAAGAGCTTTGGCAGGTTGCGAATCATGACCTCTCGCCGCAGGTATTCGCGGTGATCGCGCGCCGGGTTTCCCGAGATCGTCGCTCCGTCCGGGACGTCGCCCCAAACGCCGGATTTTCCGGCAATCGTTACGCCGTTTCCCACGGTAATGTGTCCTCTGAAGCCGGCTTGACCGGCCACTTTGACGTAGTCGCCGATCACGGTCGAACCCGCAAGTCCCGTAAGGGACGCGATGACGCAATGCTTACCGATGCGGCAGTTATGACCGATCTGGACGAGGTTATCGATCTTCGTTCCGGCGCCGATTCGCGTGCTGCCGGTCTGCGCGCGATCGACGCACGAGTTCGCGCCGATCTCCACGTCGTCTTCGAGAACGACGTTGCCCACCTGGGGGATGCGCTCGGCGCGATCCTCCACGAACGCCCAGCCGAAGCCGTCGCTGCCGATGACGCATCCCGCATGGAGCACGACCCGGTTGCCGATCTGCGTTCCGGATTTCACGGTCGCTCGCTCGTGAATCCAAACCGACGCGCCGATCGTGCAATCGTCGCCGACGTACGCTCCCGCGGCCACGACGCTTCCCTCACCGATCGACGCGCGCCGCCCAACGTACGCGTGAGCCGCGACGTACACGTCGGGGGCCAGCTGCGCGTCGGGCTCGATCGCGGCGGTCGGGTGGCGGAACGGCCCGACGGGCCGCGCGGCGTGCAGCGGTCCGAGCAACAAGGCTAGGGCGCGACGCGCGTTCTCTACCACCAGCAGCGGCTTTCCCGCCGCGGCTGCTTGGAGCGGCTGCTCGAGTAGAATTGCCGCGGCCGGACTTTGGAGCGCCGCGGCGAGATAGGCCTGCGTCGTGGCGAACGTGAGCGAATCGGGCGTCGCATCTTCGACGGCCGCCACGCGGGCGACGCGCACGCTGCCGTCTCCGACGACCCGGCCGCCGACGCGTGCGGCTAACTCCTCCAGCGTACCCAGCATCGAACCTGCCGACGCTACGTACCCGGCGTGGGAGTCGCCTTCTCCGTAATGTTGAGCGCCTTCTCGACGTCGGCCGTGATGTCCACGCCGCCGTACCCGATGCCTTCGCGCGTCAGAACCAGCTTGAGCTGACGCTGCACGGCGATCTTTCCTGCGACGTCGCGAACCTGCTGCGAGAGTTGATCGGTAACCTTCGCGTACTTGCGCTGGAGCTCCATCGCGGCTCGCTGCTTGCGCGCGCTGCTTTCGCGCCGCGCCGCGATCGAGCGTTCGTCGGCATAAAGCTGATTTTGATAGCCTTGGTACTCCGGCCAATTGGCGACGACCCGCTGCACGTCCACGAGCCCGACGGGACTGCGCGCGGCGCAACCGGCAAGCGCCGCTGCGGCGCAAAGCGATAGAGTCACTCTCGTTAAGTTCACTCGTGCTGGCTTTCTACGTCTTTGATGATGTCGTTGGTGAGGTCGTAACCGCCCCCCGCAGACCAAATGTCGACGAAAACGATGCTAAACCCTCGGTCCTTTGCGATCCGGACGGCATCGCGCTTGGCCCGGTCGACCATCTGCCCGTAGAGCTGGGCGCGCCGTTTCTGCAGCGCGTCGAGCTCCTTGGCGGCCGCCCCCGTGGCGCCCACGTCGGCACCGTGCAGCGCGGCGAATTGCCGGTCGAGATCGGCCTTGGTCGCGTTGTAGTCGCCGATCGTCTTGGCGGCGTCGGCTTGAAACTGGCCGACGAACTGTTTGTGGATCGCCGCGATGCGCGATTGCACGTCGGGCGGGATGTTTGTCGGCAGCGACGGCGGCCCAAGGCTGCGCAGCTGAGTATCGACTTCGTTGCGGCGCTGCTCGAGCTGCGCGCGCCCCTGCGCCTGAATCGCGCCGACCTGCGACCGCATCGCGTCTCCGGTCTGGCGATCGAGCTCCTCGCGGTACGCGCGAAGCGTTGCGGCATCGGCATTGCGCTGCGCGGTCATGGCGGCGGACTCTCGCGCGTCGATTGCGGCGAGCTGCGATTGCGCTTGTTTTCGCGCGGCCGGATCCAGCGCGAGATTGGAAAGCCGCATCTTGATCGCCAGCCGCGCGGTGGCGTCCTGCTGAGTCAGCCGTAACGACAGGTCCGTCTCGTTCTGCTGCAGCTGTTCGGCCTTGGCGCGATATTTTTGCGCCTCTTGCGTTTGGAGCTGCCGCGCGACCGCCGACGTCGCCGCGTTGTTCTGTGCGATCACGTTCTGCTGATACGCCATCAGGTCGGCGTTTGCGGCGCGCGCCGCGTCGGCAGCTTGCTGTTGCGACGCGCCGCTCATCTGCTGCGCGGCGAGCGCGCCGGCGCCGTGCACGCCGGCCGCCGCTAACGCCGTCGCGACGGCCTGACTCTCCCGTCGGGCGTAGTCGCGCTGCTTTTCGGCCAGAATTTTGTCGGCGCGGACCTGAGCGGCCCGCAGCTCGCGATTCAGCTCGGCGGTCTGCGAGGCAATCTGAGAAGCTCCAAGTGGAACGTGCGGCGCGACCGACTGCAGGTTGATCGCCGCGATCGCGTCGTCGAGTTGGGTGAGCTGCGGATAGAGCGGGTCGTGCTTGACGACGTCGTCGAGCCGAACGTATCCCGTGCCTCGGATCGAGGAGGAGTGCACGTTCGGCGCGCACGCCGCGAGGACGGCGGCCGCGACGCAGCCGAGGAGGCTATTTCGCGAGCGCATTTTGGACATCGGCCGTGATGTCCGTCCCCCCGTAGATCACGTCGGCCTTGTCGACGACGAGGACCAAGTTCTTCTTGCGCGCTACCGACGAGGTCGCCGCGCGGGTCTGCTCGACGAGCGGCTTGAGCAGCTGGTCCTGCTTGTCGGAGACCGTCTTGTTGAACTGCTGCAAAAGCTGCTGCTTTTCGGCCGGCGTCTTGGCCAGCGCGATTTTCGCGGAGTAGATTTGGCGCTGCGTTCCTTCGAATTGCTGCATGGCGTTGTTCGCGCTTTGAACCTTCGGCACGCCGTCGAGCACCGTCTGGTCGACGAAGCCGATCGCCGAAGGCGGCGGTGTCGCGCTCGGCGGCGGGATCGCCTGCGGGCTGCTGAACACGGTTTCGACGTCTTTGGTTATATCTTGTCCGCCGTAGATCACGATGCGCTTGTCTACCACGACGGTCAGGTTGCGCGCGGCGCTGACCGCGGCGATCGCCAGTTGAGCCCGCTGGAAGAGCGGGCCGACGATTTCGCGTTGGCGATCGTTGAGCTCTTGCTGGAACTGCAACGCTATCTGCTGCCGGTCGGCATCGGTGCGCGCGCGCCGTAACTGTGCGTTGTACTGCGAATCGAGCTGCGATTTATACCCGGCGAGCTCGCGGTTTGCGCCGACGAAGACCGGCAAGTTCGCGAGTTCGGCTTGGTCGATGTATCCGACGTCGGTGAGGTCGGCCGCGATGGCACCGCCGCCCGCCCACATGGCGAGCGAAACGGCGATCGCGAAAAGAATCGCTGACCGAATGTTCATATCGTTCTATTGGTCTCCGGGGAGCGCGGTCTGCACTTAGAAACTCTGGCCGATTCCAAAGCTGGTATGCGTTCCATTCACTCCTTTGGCAAAGTCGATGCGGACGGTACGCAACCCGAGCTGCGGCACGTCGAAGCGTATGCCGAAGCCCGCGTCGCCGTAGAGCGCCCAGTCGGCCGGATACCCGGTGATCCGGTTGGTGTAGGGGTTGAGCAGCGGGTACGCACCGCGAATATGATAGTCGAGCTCGTCGACAAAGACGGCCAGCGTTATTCGGCGGTCGAGCGCGACGGGTTGTCGCAGCTCGACCTGCCCGAGATACGCGTTCGTGGCGTAAAAGACTTGGTTATAACCGCGCATTTGCTGGTCTGAAAAGTAGAACAGCGAGCTCGGCGGAATTACGCCCGTCGAATTATAAGCGGCGCCGTGGACGCCCAGCGTCGCGGTCTTGAGCACCGGGAAGAACTTCGCGATATCGAGCGTCGTTTCCGTAAAGGTAAAGTTCGATCCGATTGCCGGCGACGAGTAGACGGCGTTGAGCAACGCCTTGACGCCGTTACGCGGATTGAAGGGATCGTCGAGCGTAATGGTCTGCAGGCTCAGTCCGGTCTGCGCGAGGTTGTAAGGAGCGCCGGTGTTGACGTTGGCGATCGACGAGGCCGAGATGCCGAACGAGCCGCCGTAGCTGTTCGGCGTGGAACTGATCGGGCTGGGCGTCGGACCGATGAAGATGTTGGGCTGATTGCCTTGGAAGTAATACGGCGACGGTACGGTCGTGTCGTAGCGAATTCGCTCGCCGGTGACCGACAGCGAGAGGATCGTGTAGTCGCTGAGGCGCCGTCCCACGTTGGCGCTCGCACCGTTGGCGCTCGAGACGCTCGTCGCGTCGGTTCCCGAGACCAGCTGCGAGTTGGATCCGGAGTAGAGCGTGACCGGAATCGGAATCTGCGAGCTGCTCTTGACCGCCGAGCCCGAACCCGAGACCTGGTAGACGGGATAGTAGTAGGTCTCGTGGTTGCTAAAGATCGATCCGCCCGCGGTGTAGCGCTGGCCTTGCGGCGTGTTGCTGAGATACGGCACCGAGGCCGTCAACTGCGCGATCCCGGCCCGGGCCCCTTCTTGGAACTGCAGACCGGCGGAGTTCCCGGTACCCTGCAGGTTGTTGTCGGAGAAACCGAGCGTTGCATAGAGGCCCAGGCCCGTCAATCCGCCGGAATAGCCGAAGCCTACCGATGCCGTCGCCGTTCGCTGCTCGGTGACGTGCCAAACCAGCGTTACGTCCTGCGGTTTCTTCGGGTCGGGGCCGGGCTTGATGTCGGGTTCTACCTTCGAGAAGAAGTTGAGAGCGTTGAGCCGTTCGTAGTCGCGTTTGATCGCATCGGTATTGAGCACCATGCCGGGCCGCTCGCGCAGCTCTCGACGAATCACGACGTCCTTGGTGCGCGTGTTGCCGGTGATCTCGACGACCGCGATGCGCGCCACATAGATGTTGTACTTGACGTCCGCCGTACCGGCTTGCAGGTTGATCGACGACGGCTCGATGCCGCCCTCGAAGTTGCCTATTTCGAGGTGAAACGTGTTTTCGTAGAGCTTCTCCAGCGCCTTGTAGTCCGCATCCCGTACGGCGTCGGAGTAAACGCTGCCCGGCTGGAGGGTCAAATGCGCCCGCAGGTACGCGGGCGGAAGCAGCGGATCGCCGCCGATGATGATGTTCTTGACTACGAGGCCTTCCTGAATCGTCAGCGTCAGCACTCCGGTCTTCGGATCGAGATTGATGTCCTTGACGTGGGTCGGAACTTGGCCGCCGTATCCGATGCGCTCGTAATAGTTGTTGATCTTCAACACGTCTTGGCGGAACGTATTGGTGTTGAAGACTTGACCGACGGAGAGATCCATCAGGGCGAGCAGCGTATCGCTGGGCACCTTCTGATTACCTTGAAAGAGGATCTTCGTTATGACGGGGTTCTCGACGACCCG
>Ga0070738_10004901_pt1 | contig 15470 bp, 10 predicted proteins | sample Coa_R2_2_FD_66446 | JGI IMG/M metagenome (GOLD analysis project Ga0070738, IMG submission 66446) | Surface soil microbial communities from Centralia Pennsylvania, which are recovering from an underground coalmine fire - Coalmine... | ecosystem: Environmental > Terrestrial > Soil > Unclassified ...
GGGCGGCACCTCGACCGACGTCGCCCATTTCGACGGCGAATACGAGCGCGATTTCGAGACCGAAATCGCCGGCGTGCGCATGCGCGCGCCGATGATGAAAATCCACACCGTCGCCGCCGGAGGCGGCTCGATCCTCCATTTCGACGGCGCGCGCCTCCGCGTCGGGCCGGATTCGGCCGGCGCCAATCCCGGCCCGAAATGCTATCGCCGCGGCGGTCCGTTGGCGCTGACCGACGCCAATCTGATGGCCGGCAAGCTGATCCCGGATTTCTTCCCGCAAATCTTTGGGCCGCAGCAGAACCAACCGCTCGACGCCGAGAGCGTGAGCAAAGCTTTCGAGGAGCTCGCCGAACAGATCGGCGACGGCCGTACGCCCGAAGAGACCGCCGACGGCTTCATCGCCGTCGCGGTGGCCAAAATGGCGGAGGCGATCAAGAAAATCTCGGTCGCGCGCGGCTATGACGTGACCCGCTACGCGCTCAATTGCTTCGGCGGCGCCGGCGGCCAGCACGCTTGCGACGTCGCCGACGCGCTGTCGATCAAGACGATTCTGATTCACCCGCTGTCGTCCCTTCTTTCGGCCTATGGCATGGGTCTCGCCGACATCCGCGCCAATCGCAGCCAAGGCGTCGAGGCGCCGCTCGACGAAAAGGCGCCGGCGCTGATCGCCAAGCTCGGCGAGAAGCTCGGCGCCGAGGCGATCCAGGAGGTGGCGAGCCAGGGCGTCGCCAAGTCGGCGATCAAGCTCAATATCGGCGCGCAATTGCGCTATGCCGGCTCGGACACGACGCTCGGCGTGAAAGCCGGCTCGCTCGCCACGATGCGCCGCGCCTTCGAGGCGGCGCATCGCGCCCGTTTCGGCTTCATCGACCGCGACAAGGCGCTCACCGTCGAAGCGGTGACGGTCGAGGCGATCGGCGGCGGCGCGCGTTTTTCCGAACGCGCCAAGCCGGCGACGAAGGCGCGCTTGCCCGCGGCCGAGCGCGAGGTCCGTTTTTTTTCGCACGGCGCGTGGCGCGAGGCGAAAGCGTACCTGCGCGACAAGCTGGCGCTCGGCCACAGGATCGACGGCCCGGCGATGATCGTCGAGCCGCACCAGACGATCGTCATCGAAGAAGGCTGGCGCGCCGAGATCACGGCGAAGAATCACGTCGTGCTGACGCGCGTCGCCGCCCCGGCGGCGCGCCAAGCGATCGGCGCGAAGGCCGATCCGGTCATGCTCGAAATCTTCAACAACCTGTTCATGTCGATCGCCGAGCAGATGGGCGTGACGCTGCAGAACACCGCCTATTCGGTCAACATCAAGGAGAGGCTCGATTTCTCCTGCGCGGTGTTCGACCGTCACGGCCGGCTCGTCGCCAATGCGCCGCATATGCCGGTCCATCTCGGCTCGATGGATCGCTCGGTCGAGACGATCATCAGGCTGAACGAGGGCCGCATCCGCCAGGGCGACGTCTTCGCGCTCAACGCGCCCTATAATGGCGGCACGCATCTGCCCGACATCACGGTCTGCACGCCGGTCTTCGACGAGAAGGGCAAGACGATCCTGTTCTGGGTCGCGTCGCGCGGGCACCATGCGGATGTCGGAGGAATATCTCCCGGCTCGATGAGCCCGCGCGCGACCAACATCCACGAAGAGGGCGTCTATATCGACAATTTCCTGCTCGTCGAGCGCGGCCGCTTTCGCGAGAAGGAGCTCTATGCGCTGCTTGAAAGCGGACAGTACCCCGCGCGCAATCCGCTGCAGAACGTCAATGACTTGAAAGCGCAGATCGCCGCGAACGAAAAGGGCGTGCGGGAGCTCAGGCGCATGGTCGAGCAATTCTCGCTCGGCGTGGTCGAGGCCTATATGGGCCATGTCCAGGACAACGCGGCCGAGAGCGTGCGGCGCGTGATCGATCGCCTGACGGACAGCGAATTCGCGTTCGAGATGGATCAAGGCGCGGTGATCAAGGTGAAGATCAGCGTCGACAAAACGAATCGCGAAGCGACGGTCGACTTCACCGGGACCTCGCCGCAGCAGCCGACCAATTTCAACGCGCCCGAGCCGGTGGCGCGCGCGGCCGTGCTCTACGTCTTTCGCGTCATGGTCGACGACGAAATCCCGATGAACGCCGGATGCCTGCGGCCGATCCGCATCGTCATCCCGGACGGCTGCATGCTGTCGCCGCTTTATCCGGCGGCGGTGGTCGCCGGCAATGTCGAGACGTCGCAGGCGGTCACCGATACGCTGTTCGGCGCGCTGCATGCGCTGGGCTCGGCGCAGGGGACGATGAACAATCTGACCTTCGGCAACGCCCGCTACCAGTATTACGAAACGATCTGCTCGGGCGCGCCGGCCGGGCCCGGCTTCGACGGGGCGAGCGCGGTCCATACGCATATGACCAATTCGCGCCTGACCGATCCGGAAGTGCTCGAATCGCGCTTTCCGGTCGTGCTGGAGGATTTCCACATCCGCCGCGGCTCGGGCGGCAAGGGACGATGGAAAGCGGGCGACGGGACGCGTCGCGTGCTGCGCTTCCGCGAGGCGATGGACCTCGCCATCCTCTCAGGCCATCGCCGCGTGCCGAATTTCGGCGTCGACGGCGGCGAAGCGGGCGAGCTTGGGCGGAATTTCGTCCGGCGGCTGGACGGGCGGCTGGAAAAGCTCGAAGGATGCGATCAGACGAAGCTCGAAGCGGGCGAAGCGGTGATCATCGAGACGCCGACCGGCGGGGGATGGGGCCGGGCGGCGTGAAACGTGAGCGCCTGAGCCACGCCCGCCCTCAAGTCGCGCGGCGCAAGGCGAGGGGTCATTCAGCCTCGATGTTTCGGTCGCGGGCGCGACAGCCGCCCATAGGCGACGACGAGCGCGCCTCTTTCGAGATACGCTTCGAGCGCTTGCAGCATTTCGGACAAGGCGGCGAGGTCAAAATCGTCCGCCGCCTCGAAATTTATGACGCCCGTCTTGCTGAACGAGACGGAACCGAGGCGATTTTCGTATTCCAGCGTGAACGGGGCGCCGTCTCTCTTGGCGGCGCAGTAGAAGCTCATATAGTTCTTCTGAAGCGCCAGTCCGACGATCGGCCACTTGATCGGCTGCGGAGAGGATTGCACCAGATACGTGAATTGCCCATACCCGATCATGGACATTTTCATGCCCGCCTGTCCGTCGGGCGTTCCGGACGCAAACCATCGCTTCAACGAAGGCGCGCTCCCGCGAATGATCCGATCGATGGAGCGCAAATCGTTTTCGCGGCGCGAATCGAAAGCGAAATACTCGTCGATAGTCGACGCCTTCACTTTGAACATAGGCCCCTCCGACCGGAACGCGACGCCTCCTTCGCAGGTTCGGTATCGTCCGGTGATGCGCCGGCAGCAGGCGCGACGCCGCGCAACGGCGCTTTTCCCGGCGAGCCGGCTCCCGACGAACCGCCGCTCGCGCTCGACAAAGGCGCCGGCATTCCCATGCATCCGACTATGCCTCATTCGAGAGACGCCTGCTTGACCGCGATTGATCCCCGATGACGGCAGGCGGCGTTTCTTCCCAATGACCGACGGCCTGCCCAATCCGCAACGCGCCTTCGCCTTTCTGACCATCGCGATCGCCTTGACCATGGCGGTGCTCGACAGCGCCATCGTCAACGTCGCGCTGCCGACCATCGCCAAGTATTTGCATGCGTCGCCGGCCGACACGATCTGGGTCGTCAACGCCTATCAGCTCGCCATCACCATCTCGCTGCTGCCGCTCGCCTCGCTCGGCGACAGCGTTGGCTATCGTCATGTCTATTGGAGCGGCCTCGCCGTTTTCACTGGGGCCTCGCTCGTCTGCGCGCTATCGACATCTTTGCCGATGCTGGCCTTGGCGCGGGTAGCGCAAGGGTTCGGCGCCGCTGGGATCATGAGCGTCAACATCGCGCTCGTGCGCTTCATCTATCCCCAAGCCCAACTCGGCCGCGGCGTCGGCAATGTCGCGCTGGTCGTCGCCGTCGCGTCGGCCGCGGGGCCGAGCGTCGGCGCGGCCATCCTTTCTGTCGCGACGTGGCATTGGCTCTTCCTTGTCAACGTGCCGCTCGGCGCCGTCGCGCTGATCGTCGCGGCGCGGACTTTGCCGAGAACGCCGGCTTCCGGTCATCGCCTCGATCTTCTCAGCGTCCTCCTCAATGCTCTGACTTTCGGCCTCTTGATCGTCGGCGTTGACCAGATCGGCAAGAGCGGCGGCTTCGGGACGGCGCTCGCGGCGTTCGCGGTCGCCGCGATTGCCGGCATGTGGCTGACGCGTCGCGAGCTCGCGCAGCGCCATCCGCTCCTGCCGATCGATTTGCTTCGCTTGCCGGTTTTTGCTCTTTCGATGGCGACGTCGATCAACTCTTTTGCGGCGCAGGCGCTCGCTTATGTCGCGCTGCCTTTTTATTTCGAAGACGCGCTGCATCGGTCGGAGGCGACGACCGGGCTGCTCATGACGCCCTGGCCGCTCGCCATCGCCTTGATCGCGCCGATCGCCGGCCGGCTGGCGGACCGTAGACCGCCGGGCAAGCTCGCCAGCATCGGCCTGCTCGTCCTGGCGTCGGGACTCGCGCTCACCGCCGCCTTGCCGGACAAGCCGAGCGCGGCCGACATCGTCTGGCGGCTGGCCTTGTGCGGCCTCGGCTTCGGCTTTTTCCAATCGCCGAACAACAAGCTGATCATCAGTTCGGCGCCCCGCGAGCGCAGCGGCGGCGCCTCGGGCATTCAATCGACCGGCCGCCTGGTTGGGCAATCGCTCGGCACGGCCGCCATGGCGGCGATTTTCAGCCTGGCTGCGAGCCGGCAAACGGAAATCGCCCTGGCGCTCGCCGCCGGACTTTCGCTGGTCGGCTCGGTGGCCGGCGCGCTGCGATAAGCCGGTGGCCGACGCTCGAAGCCGGCGATAACGTAGCCTTTTGCGAAGCGCGGCTTGGAGCGGTGGCCATGCGGCAAATCTGGATCACCAGGGCGGGCCCGCCGGAGGTTCTCGCCGTCAGGGACGCGCCCGACCCGCAGCCCGCCGCTGGCGAATTGCGGATTCGGGTCGAAGCGGCCGGCGTCAATTTCGCCGACATCATGGGCCGGATGGGCGCCTATCCCGATCTGCCGCCGATCCCGGTCGTGCCCGGCTATGAAGTCGCTGGCGTCGTCGACGCCGTCGGGCCGGGCGTCGAAGCAAGCTGGATCGGCCGCGCCGTCCTGGCGCTGACCCGCTTCGGCGGCTATTCGGACGTCGTTTGCGTACCCGAGCGCCAGGTCTTCGCTCGTCCCGCCGACATGTCCGCCGAACAGGGCGCTGCGATCCCTGTCAACTATTTCACCGCCTGGCAGCTCATCGTCGTGATGGGCGGCCTGAAAGCCGGCGAGACCGTTCTGATCCATTCGGCGGGCGGCGGCGTCGGCATTGCCGCGACCCAGATCGCCAAACATATCGGCGCGCGCGTTATCGGCACGGCGTCGGCGGCGAAACATTCTGAATTGCGCGACCTCGGCGCCGATCATCTGATCGACTATCGTACCGAGGATTTCGAAAAGCGGGCGCGGGAGATCACGCAAGGCCGCGGCGTCGAATTGATTCTCGACGCGGTCGGCGGCGCGTCGTTCAAGAAAGGCTATCGGCTGCTCGCGCCGACCGGGCGGCTCGGCATGTTCGGCGTCTCCTCAGCCGCCACCGGCAAGACGCGCAGTCTCGCGGGCCTCGCCTCGATGCTCGTCGGCACGCCATGGCTGCAATTCAATCCGCTCGCGCTGATCAACGCCAATAAGGGCGTATTCGGCGTCAATCTCGGCCATATGTGGGGCGAGGTCGACCGCATCCGCGGCTGGGCCGATCAGATCCAGGCGCTGTGGACGCAAGGCGCGATCCGGCCGAAAATCGCGCGCACCTTTTCGTTCGAAGAGGCGTCGGCGGCGCATCATTTCATTCAGGATCGCAAGAATATTGGCAAGGCGCTGCTGAAGCCGTGAGCCGCCGTTGAGCTCATCGGTCACAAGTCCTAAGGACAGCGGCGCAAGGGCGTACCTCGTCATTGCCATAGAGCCAATTTTCACGCCTGCGCCGAATATCCGCCGTCCCCAAGTATGGCTGTTCCGGTGACGAAGTCCGACGTCTTGCTGGTGAGGAACACGGCGATCCCCGCAAGGTCGGCCGGCTCGCCCCAGCGGCCGGCCGGCGTGCGCGCGACGACGCGCTCGTGCAAGCCCGGCCGACGGGAAGGGCGGCAGGCATGCGGCGCGTCAGCGATCTTTGTGCTAACCTGTCCTTTCCGGCTTGGGGGCGCAGGATGAGCGAAACCCGGAAACTGGCGGCGATTTTGGTGGCCGACATTGTCGGCTATTCGCGGCTGACCGGCGCTGATGAAGAACGCATTCTCGCCCGGCTGCGGACGCTCAGAAGCGATCTGATCGACCCCACCGTCGCCATTCACCACGGCCGCATCGTGAAGCGCACCGGCGACGGCGCCATCATCGAGTTTCGCAGCGCCGTTGACGCCGTGCGCTGCGCGATCGAAGTGCAGAACGGCATGGCCGAGCGCAATGCCGGGCTCCCCGAGGACCGGCGGATTGAATTCCGGGTCGGCATTCATATCGGCGATGTAGTCGAGGAGGCGGACGGCGACTTGATGGGCGACGGCGTCAATATCGCCGCGCGACTGGAGGGCGTGGCCAAGCCGGGGGCGATCTGCCTTTCCGAGGACGCTTATCGCCAGGTCAAGGCGCGGCTCGACGTCGCAGCGAGCGACCTCGGCGCGAGAGCGTTGAAGAACATTGCGGAGCCGATCCGTGTCTACTCGGTCGAGATCGGCGGCGCTGCGCGAGCAAAGCCTGCGCCGCAGAGCGAGCAGGCGAGATCGGAAAGGCGCGTCGCGCCGGACAAAGCTTCGATCGCCGTATTGCCGTTCCAGAATATGAGCGGCGACGTCGAGCAGGAATATTTCGCCGACGGAATCTCGGAAGACATCATTACCGCCCTGTCCAAGATTTCGGGATTGTTCGTGATCGCCCGCAATTCGTCTTTCACCTTTAAGGGGAAGGCCGTCGATGTCGCCGAGGTCAGCAAGAAGCTCAATGTCCGCTTCGTTCTCGAGGGCAGCGTACGAAAGGCTGGCGGCAGAGTGCGCATCACTGCGCAACTGATCGACGGGCTGAATAGCGGCCATGTCTGGGCTGAACGTTTCGACCGCGAGCTGACGGATATTTTCGCCGTTCAAGACGAGGTTACGCAAGAGATTGTCTCGGCCCTGGCGCTCAACATTGCCGAAGGCGACCGGCGGCTTTCGGTCCAGCCAACGCTCAACCCAGAGGCTTATGACTTTTTCCTGCGCGGACGGGAGCTGTGGCACCATCAAAACAAAGAGCAGAACGCCAAGGCCCTCGAAATGTTAGGCCGCGCCACGTCGCTGGAGCCGAATTTCCCGGCCGCTTACGCCCTTGCCGCAGTAGCGCATATGCGGGATTATTTGAACCGTTGGACCGAGTCCCCAGCGCTGTCCATGGAGCGCGGATACGAAATGGCGCAACGCGCCGTGGCGGTCAACGATCGCGATCCCTATGCGCTCTGGGCGTTAGGCAGCATCTATCTTTGGAAGCGCCGTCACGAGGAAGCCGAAACAGAGCTCGCCAAGGCGATTTCGCTTGATCCGAACTTTGCATGGGGCCACTTGCTGCTCGGACTCGTTCGGCACTATGCCGGCAAGTCTGATCAGGCGATCGAGTGTTTTAACCGGGCGATCGCCTTGGATCCTTACGCGGACTTTTATCTACACTATCAGGCGCAAGCCTATTTCCAGTTGGGCATGTACGAGAAGGCGTCGGAAATTCTGAAGCGGCGGATTACGCGCAACCCGGACACCGATATTTCCCGCGTGCTGTTGGCGGCTTGCCTCGGCCATTTGGGCCGGCCGGAAGAAGCGCGCGCGGAATGGCGAGAGGTCTTCCGCGTCAATCCCAGTTATTCGCTGGAGCACCGCCGCCAGGTTTTGCCCTACAAGAATCCGGATGATTTCGAGCGGCTGATAGAAGGTCTGCGCAAAGCCGGCCTACCTGAATAGCAACCCCTATCGCCGCCGCGCCCGCGACCGGTCATGACGCGATCCCGCCGCGCCGCAGCGGCTCCAGGACTGTCTCGCTCCGCTCGCAATTCCGGGGAATGGCAGAGTCCCGAACGCGGCCCCGAGGCACTGGTGGGCCGGGCAGGACTCGAACCTGCAACCAGACCGTTATGAGCGGCCGGCTCTAACCATTGAGCTACCGGCCCCGCCAAGCGGGGAGCGGCATTAAACCGGAATAGCGGCGCCATGCAACAGATCGAGGACCGCTGTCATTCCCGCGCAAACGAGAATGACGGCGCTGAGCTTGACCTTGAACCGCTTGCGCGGGAATGACAGCGAGGGAATCTCCGGGCCGCCGGCCTACCGCCCGGCTTGCTCGGCGAATTGCGCGATCGCCTCGGCGCTCATCAGCCCGCTTTGGCGGGCGACCTCGCGGCCATGGGAGAACAAGATCACGGTCGGGATGCCGCGGATGCCGAAACGCTGGGCGACGTCGGGCGCGGCCTCGGTGTCGAGCTTGGCGAAGCGGAAGCGCGGCTCGAGCCGCTGCGCTGCGGCGGCGAATTGCGGCGCCATGGCTCGGCAGGGCCCGCACCACTCCGCCCAGAAATCGACGACGACCGGGATTTCGGTGCGGCCGATCAGCCGATCGAAATCGGCGGCCGCGCCGAGCTCCGCCGGATGGCCGTCGAATAAGGGGCGACCGCATTTGCCGCAACCGGGCTTCTGCCCCTGATCAAGCCGCGATTGCGGGGCGCGGTTCACTGTTCCGCAATGCGGACAGACAATGGTCGGCGCAGCGTCCATAGATTCGCTCCTTCGGCGACCGCCGCCTAGCCGCCGCTCTCGACCGGTTCGCCCCGAGCGCGCCAGCCGCCCGTGCCCGGCGCGTAGTGGCGGACATGTTGAACGCCCGCGGCGAGGGCGCGCTGCAGCGCCTTGGCGGATCGGCCGCCGGACTGGCAGACGAGCACGATGGGCTTGTCCGTCGGCAGCTCGCCCGGATCGAACCGGGAGAGCGGGCGATTGACCGCGCCGGGAATGTGTCCGGCGGCAAATTCATGCGGCTCGCGCACGTCGATAATGGCGCAGGCCTTCCCGCGTTGCAGCGCGAGAAATTCGTCGTGGTCGATCTCCATCGGCGCGCTCCCGCCCCAATCGCCGGAAGAGCTACGAGAACGTCTCTACTCTTCCCGTTTCCGCCGCCGCGGCGGAAAGTCCAGCGCCGATATAGTCCGCCGGGAGCGAGGTTTCGAGAGCCGCCTGTCGGGCGCGGTCAGTCGAGGCTGGCGACGACGGCTAGGCGCTTCACCTCGCCGCGCTGGAAAGCCTGCAGGAACGCCTGGTAATCCCTGAACGAGACGCAGCCGTTCGAATCGCCCCGCGGGCCGAGCATGTAAGTATGGGCCAGGAGACCGACTCGACCGAAAACGCCGCTTTCGCCGCCGATCGGGTTGAGGCGCAAGGCCTGAACGCCGTGGAACGGCTCCTCTCGCGGCGTGAGCTCATAGAGGTGAGGCGGCGTCGCGCCGCGATCCGGCTCGTCGACATAGCGAGGATTGTCCAGCCTGTCGCCCAAGCCCGAATGCGCCTCCAGCCGCGTCCCGTCGGGCATGTAGACAGTGTGCGCGGCCAGAACGTAGACGGCGGTCTGCCGGTCGAACGGGCCGGCCGGCGAAGCCGTGGGGCCGGCGAGAGTCAGCGGGCGCGGCGGCGGCAAAGGCGCGTCCTTCGGCGGCGGCAAGACCGCGACCTTCGGCTGGGCCGAAGGGACGAGCGGACGCAGGAGCAGCGAAGGGGCGGCTCGCTCCGGCGGCGGCGCGTTTTGAATCGTATCCGCCGGCGCAGACGAAGCCGAGGCCAGGCGCGAGCCGAACCTGGCGCCGACCGGCGTCTGAGCGGGCGTAGCAGGCTCCGGCGAATCGGGCGCCATGGCCGGGAGAAGAGGAAGGACGTTGCGATGCGCGGCGGCTTCGACAAATCCCGGCGTCGAGGCGGGCGCCATGCGGACGATCAGGACGGCCAGACCGACGCCCAAGGCGAGCGCGCCGACCAGGAGGGCGACGATGACGACGATCTGCCGCGGGGAATAGTGGGAGCCGAACGAACGGCGTGGCCCAGAGACTTCGCTCGACATTTGCGGCCTCCTCCACTTAAGGGCGTCCAACCGCTCTATGGAGGAGGCTTACGGTCTACTCTTACATGGGAGTCAGGCAGGCGGTCGCGACGATGACATCCAAAAGGCTGCCGGTCGCCGGTTGTGGCGCGCGCTATTCCTCGGTCTCGATCCCACTCGCTGCGCGCCATTGCGCAGCACAGCCTCTTGTCCAAACACGAGCGGATGAGAATACGCGTTGGGACAGCTTTCCGGCCGATACCGGCGCGCCGCCTCAGGCGGCCGCGCTTCGCCGCAACAGACCCCGCTCCGTCATTTCCATGTGGAGGTTGATCGGATCTAAATCGAATCCATTCGGCCAACTGGGCGCGCCGAACGATAGGAAAGCCTTCCGAAACATTTCTGGATCGCGCAGCGGCTCGACCATAGTCCCGCCCTCGGCCAGAATGTCCGAGCAGTCTCGAACGCCTTCCTGGCCGTCGGAGAAGCGCAGCCACAGCGATTTCTCGCCGACGGGTTTTAGTTCAACGACTTTGACAAGTTCGATCACGGCTGATCCGCGCCTGGAACCGCCTGCAACGGCTCGCGAAGCTTAGCCCTCTCCCAGTTCGCCATCAATTCCGACCGCCGCAGCTCGATCCAATCGCTGACCAACCGCGACGCGCGAGGCGGAAAGCTCCCGCCTATTATTTCGCCATTCCCAATCGAGAATAACGCCTCGAATCCTTGGTAGTAGGCATGAACATGCGCTGGCGGGTGATCGCGCCAATACATTTGGATGATGATGCCGAAGAAAAAAGAAATCGTCGGCATCGACGCCAGCCTAATTGTCGAGGAAGCTCCTCAACTTCCGGCTCCGGCTCGGATGCTTCAGCTTGCGCAAAGCCTTCGCCTCGATCTGGCGGATGCGCTCTCGGGTCACCGAGAATTGCTGGCCGACTTCCTCCAGAGTGTGGTCGGTGTTCATGCCGATGCCGAAGCGCATGCGTAAGACCCGCTCCTCGCGCGGCGTGAGCGAAGCCAGCACGCGCGTCGTCGTCTCGCGCAGGTTCGACTGGATCGCGGCGTCGATCGGCAGGATCGCGTTCTTGTCCTCGATGAAATCGCCGAGATGCGAATCCTCCTCGTCGCCGATCGGGGTTTCGAGCGAGATCGGCTCCTTGGCGATCTTTAAAACCTTGCGCACCTTTTCGAGCGGCATGGCGAGCTTTTCGGAGAGCTCTTCCGGCGTCGGCTCGCGGCCGATCTCGTGCAGCATCTGGCGCGAAGTGCGGACGATCTTGTTGATCGTCTCGATCATGTGCACGGGAATGCGGATGGTGCGCGCCTGGTCGGCAATGCTGCGGGTGATCGCCTGGCGGATCCACCAGGTGGCGTAGGTCGAGAACTTGTAGCCGCGCCGATATTCGAACTTATCGACCGCCTTCATCAGGCCGATATTGCCTTCCTGGATCAGATCGAGGAATTGCAGGCCGCGATTGGTGTACTTTTTGGCGATCGAGATGACGAGGCGCAGATTGGCTTCGACCATCTCCTTCTTGGCCTGGCGCGCCTCGCGCTCGCCCTTCTGCACCATCTGGACGAGCTTGCGGAACTCCTGGATTTCGAGGCCGGTCTCGGTGGCGAGGCTGTGAATCTCGCCGCGCAAATCCTTGATCTGATCCTTGTCCTTGGCGATGAACTCTTTCCAGCCGCGCGTGCCGAGCTTGGAGACGCGCAACAGCCATTTCGGATCGAGCTCCGAATTCTGGTAGTTCTTCAAGAAGTCTTCGCGCGAGACTCGATGGCTCTCGGCGAGCCGCATCAGCTTCATGTCGAGGCCGATCAGGCGCCGGTTGATGTCGTAGAGCTGCTCGACCAGCGCGTCGATGCGGTTCTGGTTCAACGACAGCGACTTGACGTCGGCGACGATCTCTTTCTTGAGCTGCTTGTATTTGCGCTCCTGGGCGGGCGACAGAGCCTCGTTCTTCAGCTTGTTCTGGACGTTCTGATCCTGCAGCCGGCGCAATTTCTTGTACGCGTCGGCGATCCGGTCGAAAGTCTCGAGAACTTTCGGCTTGAGCTCGGCCTCCATCGCCGAGAGCGATACGGAATTCTCCAAATCGTCGTCGTCGTCGAAGCTCTCGCCGGGCGGCGGCGCCTCGCCGTCGAACCCCTCCGGCGGCGTCTGCGGCGCGGTCGCCGGCGCCGTCGCCGCCGGGCGCTGCGCGCCGAAAGGCTCGGCGCTCGGCGCCGGCATGTCGAGCTTGGGCGCCTTCTTGCCGTCGGGGCCGGCATAGGTCGCCTCGAGATCGATGATGTCGCGCAGCAGGATCTTGCCGTCGTTCAGCTCGTCGCGCCAGATGATGATCGCCTGGAAGGTCAGCGGGCTCTCGCACAGGCCGGCGATCATCGCCTCTCTTCCGGCCTCGATGCGCTTGGCGATGGCGATCTCGCCCTCGCGCGACAGAAGCTCGACCGAGCCCATCTCGCGCAGATACATGCGGACGGGGTCGTCGGTGCGCTCGGCCGGCTCGGACGAGCGCGTCGTCACCGCGGTCGAGCGCGGCGTCTCGGCGATTTCGCCGCCTTCGGCCTCCTCCTCCTCGGCCTCGGCGCTTTCCTTCTCGCTCTCTTCGGCGTCCTCGCTGTCGACGACGGTGATGCCCATCTCGTTGAGCATCGAATTCATGTCCTCGATCTGGTCGGAGGAAATCTCTTCCGAAGGCAGGACGGCGTTCAATTCGTCATGGGTGACCCAGCCGCGCTTCTTGGCGATCTTGATCATCCGCTTGACGGCGGCGTCAGTCAGATCGAGCAAAGGGCTGTCCGCAGTCTCGGCGACGGCGGTTTCGCCTTCGGCTTTCTGCTCGTCCTTTTTCGCCATCTCTACTCGCTCCTAAATCCAGTCGCCGCGGTCGCTTGTCAAACCGATCAAAGGGCCGTCCCTTGCGAGGCGACCCTTTCGAGAAACCCTTAAGCGAGGCCAAGCCTCGCGATCGATATTTCGAGACGGCTGATTCGCCTTCGGGTCAAAACTCAGCCTATCCCTCTAATCATCGGTGAAGCGCAGCGCTCCGAGACCCTCAAGGCGGTCAGATCATCCGCCCTTCCGGGTCAGACCCGCCGACCCCGTCGATCACGGCCTCGGCGCCGGTCAAATTGGCAAGATTCTCTCGAATGTCGCGCAGCCTGGCGAAATTCTGCTCGTTGAAATCCTCAGCAAGCGCTTTTTCGGCCAGTTTCAGCTCCCTATTTAGCGCCGTCCTTTCCCGATGCAAGGCCGCTTTCTCAAGCCTTTGGCGCAAAAACAGCTCCGCGTCGCTTTCGGCCGCCTCGGGCTTCAGAACGCGCCAATCGGGCATTCTTGCGGCCAATCGCAAGACGTGGTCCCGTTCGCCGGCCAGCCCGGCTTCCGCCAAGGCGGCGGCGAGCGCGTCGGCGGTCGGCTCGGCGGCAAAGTCGAGCAGGCGATCGCGCAAAGCGGCGAGGCGGCGGTTCGACACGTCCAGCGCTGCGATCGCCTCGGCGTGCCGGGCGAGCAGATCGGGATGATTGATCGCAATCGCCAGGATGGCGACGTCGCCGGGCGCGTCTTTGGCGGCGGCGAGCGGCGGCGGATTGGGCAAGGGCTCGGTGGCGAAGCCCAAGCGCGGCCCAGGATCGCCGAAAGGCCTCCGCCTGGCGCGGTCGCGCGCCCGCGGTCCGGCGCGAGCGGAGCTGCGGTCGAGGCCGAAGAACGCGGCGAGACGCGCCTCCATGTCGTCGCGGTAATAGCGGCGCAGCGGCTCATCGGCGATCGTTCCGACGAGCTCGCGCAAGCGCCGCTCAAGGGCGGCGCGGCGCTCGGGCGTGTCGAAGCTCCGGCCTTCCGTTTCGCGCAGGAAGAGCATTTCCGCCAGAGGCTTAGCCTCCTTCAACACATCCTCGACCGCGGCCGGGCCGGACGAGCGCACGAGATCGTCGGGATCCTGCCCTTCCGGCAGAAGGGCGAAGCGCAGGCTCTTGCCCGGCCCGATCAGGGGCAAAGCCGTGTCGATCGCCCGGAACGCGGCCTTGCGGCCGGCGCTATCGCCGTCGAAGCACAGGATTGGCTCGCCCGCCATGCGCCAGAGCAGTTCGCACTGCTCCGCCGTCAGCGCCGTGCCGAGCGGGGCCACGGTCTGCGGGAAGCCGGCCGCGCTCATCTGGATGGCGTCGACATAGCCTTCGACGGCGATGACTTCGCCCTTGTCATGAGCGCTTTTGCGGGCGCGATGATGATTGAAGAGGAGCGAGCCTTTGTGAAAGAGCTCGGTCTCCGGCGAGTTCAGATATTTGGCCGGCGCGCCCGGCTCCATGGCGCGGCCGCCGAAGCCGACCACCCGGCCGCCGCGATCATGGATGGGAAACATGATCCGGTCGCGGAAACGATCGTAAGGCACGGCGATGTCCTCGCCGTGGATCAGGAGACCGGTCGCGATCATTTGGTCGACCGCGACGCCTTTGGCGGCGAGCGCGTCGCGGAGCGCGTAGCGTTCGCCCGCAGCGTAGCCGAGGCCGAAATCGCGTTGAATCTTGGCGTCGACGCGGCGATCGGCGAGATAGCCGCGCGCCTTGGCGCCGACGCTCGACTGCAGATTGTCTTCGAAAATGCGCGCCGCGAGAGCGAGCACGTCATGGAGCGAGGCGCGCTTTTTCTCCTCTTCCTCGCTTTCCCGGCTGATCGCCGGCATCGGCAGGCCCGCCATGGCGGCGAGGCGCTCGACCGCCTCGGGAAAGCTCACGCCCTCCGTCTCCATCAGGAAGCGGAACACGTCGCCATGCCGGCCGGCGGAGAAGTCGTGATAGAAGCCCTTCTGGTCGTTGACGAAGAAGGACGGCGTCTTCTCGACGTTGAATGGGGAAAGGCCCGCCCATTCTCGGCCTTGTCTCCTCAGCTTGACGCGCTTGCCGACGACCTCGGAAACCGGGACGCGAGCCCGGATTTCATCGAGAAAGGACGGCGGGAATTTCATCAAAGGGCCTTATGAACTAAGCAGGGGTGATTCGGCGATCAGCCGGACGCCGCGTGCTGGCCCTCTCCCAACCCTCTCTTGCAAGCGGGGACAGGGACAGAGGCGCGTGGTTTCATCTGCGCTCGGCGGCATCGGAAGCGTCGAAGAATCCTTTCTCGCGCTCGCACAGGCCTGTCCGGGGAAGGACTGCGCCTCAGTCAGGCTTGCTTTCAACACCGCGGGGCCACGCCGCCCGATCGCCGTCAACCCGCCATGGCGCCACAAAGGTACGCGCAACACGATGTCTGCCCGCGCGGCGCCATGGCGGGTGCTCCGCTTGCGCTCCGCCCCTTCCGGGTGACG
>Ga0070738_10004903_pt1 | contig 15467 bp, 15 predicted proteins | sample Coa_R2_2_FD_66446 | JGI IMG/M metagenome (GOLD analysis project Ga0070738, IMG submission 66446) | Surface soil microbial communities from Centralia Pennsylvania, which are recovering from an underground coalmine fire - Coalmine... | ecosystem: Environmental > Terrestrial > Soil > Unclassified ...
ACCTCGACCGAGGCGCTGCGCGAGGCCTGTACGCGTATCCAGCGCGCCTGCGCGGCGCTGCGATAGGTAATCTCATGCGCGGCCCCCCTCCCAAACCCTCCCCCTCGAGGGAGGAGGGGGCCGAAGCCGCCAAGCATTCCCCTCCCCCCTTGAGGGGGAGGGCAAGGGTGGGGGGTGTTATCGCATTCCTAGTGCTCGCCGTCGCCGCCTGCGGCCACTCGCGCGAGCCCTCCACCGATCCCTCGGCGCATCTTCTCTACAGCCCCAATGGCGAGCCGCTCAATGGCGGGCCGCTCGGCCGCCCCAAATGCAGCGACGCCATGTCGCGCTGGTTCGACCGCACCGACACGGACCATGACGGCATGATCGAGCGCGGCGAGTTCATCGCCGATGCGCGCCGCCAATTCGCCGCCATGGATCTCGACCGCAGCGGTGTTTTGACGCCCGCCAAGCTCGCGCAATACCGCCTGCCCTATGCCGGGCCGCCGGTCTCGGAAGAGAAGATCGAGGAGAAGCGGCCGCGCGAGAATGCCATCATCACCGGCGGCCCCGACCCGGTGATGGCCGCCGATCTCAGCCTGCGCAACGAGGTCACGCTCAAGGATTTCCTCGCCCATGCCGAGCGCCGCTTCGCCGCGCTCGATGCCGATCATGACGGCCGGCTGAGCCGTGCCGAAGTGCAGGCGCCCTGCAACGCCGCCGAACGCTAGAGGAGCCGCCGGCTCGGCGCGCCGTTAGCGGAAGCGGCCGCGGAAGCCGATGAAGCCGACGGCGGGCGGGTAGTAATAGGGATAAGGATAGTAGTAGGGGTAAGCATAGGGATAAGCGCCATAAGCATAGCCGGTCGGAGTGACGCAATAGCCCGAGTTCGGCGCGGTTGCGGTCGGCGGCGCCTGAGTCGCCGGCGCTTGCGCTGTCGGGGGTGGCGGCGGTGCGTTGGGCGGCGGGGGCGGGGGAGCCGCGGCGGTGCCGTTGGGGCAGGGGACCACGGCGTAATCGGGCGCCGGGACGTAATAGGCGCAGCCGGAGACGAGACCGGCGATGAGAGCGGTCATTCCGATGAATGTGACACGACGAAGGATCATCTAAATCTCCTCGGCTACGGCTGCCAATTTATATGGCATCCACAAGGCGGCCGTGTGCGGCGCTATGTCCGTTTTGCGGCTTAAACGCATATCACGTTCAGGTAGACGCTATTTGCGTCGGTCCCTGCGACCGAGAATCCCGTTGCACGCTGATGGCGACGGCGCGACCATGATCGGGATCGAAGAGGTGACGCCCGAAGCGTGGCGGTCTCTCGCGCGCTCCTGAGCGGCGCCCGTGTCGTACGGGAAGGAGACGTGCATGACCGAAAGACCGGTTGGACCGCGCTGTGCCGCCCTGGTTGGGCCCTATCTCGCGGGCAAGACGACGCTCTTGGAGGCGTTGCTCTTTGCCAGCGGCACGACGCATCGCCGCGGCAGCGTCAAGGAGGGCAACACGGTCGGCGACCACGCCGCCGAGGCGCGCGCCCGGCAGATGTCGACCGAGCTCAACGCGGCCGCCGCGACCTATCTGGGCGATGCCTGGAATTTCCTCGATTGTCCCGGCTCGGTGGAGCTGGCCTGGGAGGCGCAAGGCGCCCTACTGGCCGCCGATGTGGCGGTCGTGGTCTGCGAGCCGGAAACAGAGCGGGTCCTCACACTGAGCCCGCTCTTCAAGTTTCTGGACGACCACGCGATCCCGCACATGGTCTTCATCAACAAGATGGACACGGCCGATGCGCGGGTGAGCGAGGTCCTGGCGGCGCTGCAATCGGTCTCGCAGAAGCCCTTGGTGCTACGCCAGGTTCCCTTGCCCGACGCCGAGGGCAAGCTCACGGGATATGTCGATCTCGTCAGCGAGCGTGCCTACAAATACAAGCCCGGCCACGCCTCCGATCTCATCAAGGTTCCCGACGACGTGCTCGACGAGGAGAAGACGACGCGCGCCGGGCTCGTCGAGAAGCTCGCCGATTTCGACGACAAGCTCCTGGAGCAGCTTCTCGAGGATGTGCAGCCCTCGAAGGAGGAGATCTACCGCCATCTGACCCAGGACCTGCGCCGCGATCTGATCGTGCCGGTCTTTCTGGGCTCGGCGCTCTTCGATCACGGCGTGCGGAGGCTCTGGAAGGCGCTGCGCCACGAGACGCCGGGCGTCGCCGAGACGGCGGCGCGCCTGGGGCTCCCCGAGGGGACGCGCGAGACGGTGGCGCAAGTGATCAAGACCTATCACGCGCCCCATTCCGGGAAGCTGTCGCTCACCCGCATCTGGAGCGGCCAGGTGACCGATGGCATGACGCTCAACGGCGTGCGCGTCGGCGGCGTGCTGCGCCTGACCGGCGCCAATCAGGAGAAGCTTGCGGCCGCGTCTCCCGGCGACGTCGTGGCGCTGGCGCGGCTCGAGGGCATCACCACCGGCACGGTGCTGGCGACCGGTGCCGCACCGCCATTGCCCAAGCCCGCCTTGCCCAAGCCGGTCTTCGGCTTGGCCATCGCCGCGGAGAAGCGCAGCGACGACGTCAAGCTCACCGGCGCCATCGCCAAGCTCATCGAGGAGGATCCGACGATCTCGCTCGAGCAGAACGCCGAGCTCCAGGAGATGGTGCTGTGGGGGCAGGGCGACATCCATTTGCAGATCGCGATGGACCGCCTGCGCACGAAATACAACCTTCAGGTGACGGCGCGGAAGCCGCAAGTGCCTTACAAGGAGACGATCAAGCGCGGCACCGCGCAGCATGCGCGCTTCAAGCGGCAATCGGGCGGGCACGGCCAGTTCGCCGATATCCAGATCGAGGTGCGCCCGCTGCCGCGCGGCACCGGCCATACCTTCAAGGACGCGGTGGTGGGGGGCGCCATTCCCCGCAACTACATCCCCTCGGTCGAGGAAGGGGTAGCGGAATATCTGCGGCATGGGCCGCTCGGCTTTCCCGTCGTCGATGTCGCGGTGACGCTCGTCACCGGCCAATTCCATGCCGTCGACAGCTCCGATCAGGCCTTCAAGACCGCGGCGCGCATGGCGATGACGGAGGCCATGCCGAAATGCGACCCGGTGCTGCTCGAGCCCATCCATTTCGTCGAGATCTCGGTTCCCAACGCCTTCACCTCGCGCGTACAGCGGCTCGTCTCGGGCCGGCGCGGCCAGATCCTGGGCTATGACGCCAAGCCGGATTGGCCGGGCTGGGATATCGTGACCGCCAATCTGCCGCATGCGGAGCTGCACGATCTCATCGTCGAGCTGCGCTCGGCGACGCTGGGCGTCGGCACCTATGTCGACCGCTTCGACCATCTCCAGGAACTCACCGGCAAGCTTGCCGAGCGAGCCATGGCGGGTCGCGGCGAGCAGGCGGCACAGTAGGCGGCGATCGGCGGGGTCGCGCCGCGCTCGCGCGGGCTTGATTTGCCGTGAGTCCGGCAAGAGCTTATGTCGTAGATCGAGCGAGAATGCCGGCTTCGGCGTCTGCTCCTCCTGTCACCCCCGCGAAAGCGGGGGTCCAGCGGCCGCTGGATTCCCGCTTGCGCGGGAATGACGATCCGGAAGTCGATGGAGTCGAATCATGCTGATCAAGCGCAGGCGCGGCTGGGAAATACGCGAGAGCGAGGCGACGTCCGAAGCGGTGTTCCACAACCGGCGGGACATCGTCAAGGCGATGGGGTTTGGCGCGCTGATCGCGGCGACAGGCGGCGGAACGCTTGCCGAAGCGCTGGCGGCGGAGCCGGCCGACCCCTCTGCCGGGCTCTATCCCGCCAAGCGGAACGAGCGCTATGTGCTCGACCGGCCCGTTACCGAGGCGAAATATTCGACGACCTACAACAATTTCTATGAGTTCGGCACGCAGAAGGAAATCTACGACGAGGCGCAGGCGCTCAAGATCCGGCCATGGACCGTGACCATCGACGGCATGGTGGCAAAGCCGCTGAAGCTCGATATCGACGATCTCCTGAAGAAGGTCACGCTCGAGGAGCGGCTCTATCGCCATCGCTGCGTCGAGGCGTGGTCGATGGCCGTGCCGTGGACCGGCTTTCCGATGAAGGCGCTCCTCGATATCGCCGCGCCCTTGGGCTCGGCCAAATATGTGAAGATGGAGACCTTCCTCGACGCCAAGATGGCGCCCGGCCAAAAGCAGTTCTGGTATCCCTGGCCCTATACCGAGGGCCTCAGTATGGCCGAGGCGATGAACGAGCTCTCCTTCCTGGCGACGGGCATGTATGGCAAGCCCGTGCCGCGCCAGGACGGTGCGCCGCTGCGCCTCGTCATCCCCTGGAAGTATGGCTTCAAATCGGTGAAATCGATCGTGAAATTCACCTTCACTGACAAGCGGCCCGCGACCTTCTGGGAGACGCTGCAAGCAAGCGAGTACGGCTTCTGGGCGAACGTCAATCCCCAGGTGCCGCACCCCCGCTGGAGCCAGGCGATGGAGCGCGTCATCGGCACCGATGAGCGCCGCCCCACCCTCATCTGGAATGGCTATGGCGAGTATGTCGCCTCGCTCTATGACGGCCTCAAAGGCGAGCGCCTCTTCGCCTGAGGCGCGGTACGCGCGACCTCAGATGACGTGAAAGACGTAGAGCAGGATGATGACCGGGATCGGTATGCCGAGCAGCCAGAGCAGAATTCCTCTCATGCGTCGCCTCCTTTTCCATCGGAGGTAACAGCTTCGGCACGCTTTCGTCTCCACCCAGGGGCGCGAAAGCGCCGCGGTCCGTCGCAAAAATGACACAGAGTCCCGTCCCGGCGCGCGCCATAGCCGCGTCGCAATAGACTCTGGTCGTCGCAATCCCAGCCGATTAGACTCGCCGAACCTTTTCCGTTTCGGAGGACTTTCATGCGCTCGCGATTGAGTTTCTGCGTCGTCGCCGCCGGGCTTCTGCTCGCCGCTTGCGGGAGTACGCCCGAAGAACGTGCCGCGACCGGTGCCGCGATCGGCGCGGCTGGCGGTGCCGTCGGCGGCGCCCTGGTCGGCGCGCCGCTGGTTGGTGCGGCGATCGGCGCCACGGCCGGCGCTGCGGTCGGCGCGGTGACGAATCCCTCGCAGGTCGATCTCGGCAAGCCGATCTGGAAGTAGTCCGACGCCACCGGCGCGGCTCGCCCTGCGCGCTGCGGTCGCGGGGATGAGCGGGCGTTGCCTTGCATAGAGTGGGGGGAAGGCGCAAGGCGATGCGCCGCAGGGCATGGAGGCGATCATGGGTCGAACCAAGGCGCGCATTGGGGCAGGGCTGGCGCTGCTGATCGGCGCGGTGACGCTTGGCGGTTGCGTCTATGCGCCGCCCCCCGCGGCCTACGGGCCGGCGCCCGCTTATGCCTATGGTCCGGCCTACTACCCGGCCCCGGCCTATTACTACCCGCCGGTCGTCGGATCGGTCTTCGTCGGCGGCCGCTTCCATTTCCGCTGAGCCCGCCGCGCCAAGCGGCGCGGTCGCGGAGGTCAGTGGTGCTTCTCCTCGCCGCCATGCCCGCCGCTCGGCGCTGCCGGGTGCGGCGCCTGCGCCGACAAGCGCGGCGCTGAAACCGCGGCGTGTGGTGCGGCGGGTGCCGCAATCATCGCGCGGCTTGCCTGTCGGTGCGCGGCCTGGGCGCGGATCTCGGCATTCCGCGCCGCCGGGTCGAAGGCCAAGGCCCCGCGCGTGGCGGCAAATCGCGGCTGCACAGGTGCGGCGGATCTCGGCTGGACCGCGGCTTGCGGCCGCGTGACCGGTGCCGGCGGCAATCGCGCCGGCGACCGCATCTGGCTCGAATTTTGAGAGGGCACCAGGGCCGCATGCTGCGATTGCGGCAGGGGCTGGGCGTGACCGCCGCGCAGCACCTCCGGGCGCGGGGCTTCTGCTACACGTGGACGAGCGGCCGCCGCGTTCGGCTGTGCGGTCGGCGCGAAGCCGCGACTGTCATGCCGCGCCTCCCGGCCTTGGAATTGCGCATGCAGCGCGGGATTGCGATAGGGCACGCCGCGGCGATGCGCGGGATCATGCTCCCAGACTGCGGCGTGGAGATGATCCGGCCGGCCTGCGCGATCCCGCTCGAACCGGTCGAAGCGGTCCCGATCGACGATCAACCGGTGATGCCGCCAGTCGCAGCGATCCCAATCCCATAAAGGGCGGAAGACGCCGACGCCGATGCCGAAGGCGATGCCGGACACCACGACGTAATTCGGCGGTGGCGGGAAATAGAGCGGGGGATAGGCGGGATAGGGCCAGGCACCGTAGACGGTGTTGGGATCGTAGATCGGCACATAGACCACTTGCGGCTCGGCCGGCTCGATGGTGATATCCGGGCCCTCGGCCGCGACTTGCTCATGCGGAAGTTGTGCGAACGTGCCGGCGGCTTGCGCGCGCTGGCGCAGGCGCTGCACGGCATCCATCACATCGGCTTGCTGAGCCAGGAACGCATCGCCGAGCTGCTCCGTCCACGCGAGGCGGGAATCGAGCATGCGCAGCACTTGCGGAAATTCGACGAGCGCCTTCACGCTGGGATCCCAGGGTTGCGGCTCGAGCGCCGCGGCGAGCTGACCGCCTCTGAGCGCGGCATTGGCGGGGGCCTGCAGCCAGCGCGCCGCCTCGACCACTTCGAGGGGATATGTCGAGGCCATGAGGATCTGGCCGAGCAAGGGGTCGGGGTAGAGCGCAATCGGTGCCAGCATCTGATCGAGCTGCTGCGGAGCGAAGGTCGAGGTCGCGCGTGGCGCCGAATCGGCGGGCGGCGGCGCGGGCGCGGGACCGGGCGGAGGCGGCGGTATCGCCGCGTCTTGTGCGATGGCCGCGATCGGTGCCGCCAAGGTCACGGCGAGAGCTCCGGCCAAGAGACGGGTGAGTGCTCTCTTCATGAGCTCGTTCCTTCCCGGCGGGTGCGTTCTTGTTGTGTCCCTCGCCATATGGTGATAGGCGCAGAAGAGGTCCAGCGTGCCCACGCTCTTGTGACGGGGGTCGCCGCAGAAAAAAGCCCCGGGCGGCGGCCCGGGGCGATCATGACGCGGTAATGTCCTGGTCTTTATTTTCCCGGCGCGGTCGGCGACCACAGCTTGACCTTCGCGGTCTTCTCGTAAGCCATGCCCTTGGGATAGGTGATGAGTTCGAGCTGCATGCCCCAAGGCGAGAGGAAATAGAGGATCGTCTGGCCGGCGGCGGGACCTTCGGTCACCGGGAGCGGCCCGGCCAAAGTCTTGATGCCCTTCGCCTGAAGATAGGCGGCGGCCTTCTTGATGTCGTCGACATAGAAGGCGATGTGGTAGCCGCCGACATCGCTGTTCTTGGGCAGCACCGTTTTCTGGTCGGGCGAGCTGTATTCGAAGAGCTCGATATTGGAGCCGGTGCCGCAGCGGATCATCGTAATCTGCTTGATGACGGCGCGCGGATTGACGTTGAGCGTATCGGACATGAAGGTGCCGTGATCATCGGCGAAGGGGCCGAACGACATGGCCTGCTTGCAGCCCATGATGCCGACGAAGAAATCGAGCCCTTCCTTCATCGACGGCACGGTAATGCCGGTGTGATCATGCCCGCGCAAGGTCGGCAGGCCCTCGGCCGAGGCCGCCCGCCCCAGGACAAAGGCGGCCGCCAGCGCGAAGGTGGCGAGCCCGAGACGACGCCCAACTGTCTTGTTCATCATGATTCCTCCCCTTCTCCAGCAAGATACGCAGCCCGAGCAAGATGCGCGGCCCGAGCCGACACGCGAAACCTGTCAGAAGCGCCGTGTCGAGACCTGCCCGGCGGCTTGATCGTACATTCCGGCCATCAGGTCGAGATAATGCGCGACGTCCTGGGCGCGACCGCGATTGTCGCCGAGCGCGCCCAGCAGCGTCATCAGCACTTGCGCGCGCAGCTCGGCATAGCGCTCGGTGACGTCGAAGCCCTTCGCCGTGACGCGATAGGTCGTCGTCTTGCGCGCCGCGCCATTGGCCTTCTCGACGAGGCCTTCGGCCAAGAGCTTGCGCAAGGCGTATTGGATGTTCGACATGTCCTCGCGATTGAGGAGCCGCGCGATGTCCGAAAGGCTCTTGGGCTGCTCGCGCATGCGGATGACGTTAAGGATCGCGGTGTCGTTGCCGGTGAGGCGGAAGCCGCCGGCCGCGGCAAGGCATTCGCTCTTCCAGCGATAGAATGCCTGGAACAGCCGCTCGAGGCTGAACTCGAATTCCGAGAGCGCGTGCCCGGCCTCGGTTTGCGCGAGATGCCAGATCTTGTCGACAAGACCGGCATCGACGGGTGTCGGGCGCGCTTTCGCCCGCGCGGCTTTCGCCAGTGTCTTCGGTTGAATGCCCGCCCTCCCCTGTGCCGCTTCCAAACTCGTTCGGCCAAGAATTTTGCGCTGGATTTGCCGAAGAAATTACCTTTAAAATTACTTTTAAATTTCCATCATGGCAAGCATGCCATCCGCAATGGCGGCGCGCCGGATCGCGACAAGCAAGACCTGTTTCCAATGAACATCGGGAGGACAAGAGATGACTAGACTTTCCCGTCGCCACTTCCTGCACACGCTCGGCGCCGCCGCGGCCGCCGCGCCGGCGCTCAACGTGCTGGGATCGCGGATCGCCGATGCGCAGGGCAAGGCGCTCACCATCGCCTATAACGTCAATCTTCCCTCCTGGGATCCGACCGTCGGCGCTTCTGCCGTCAATCCGACGATTCAGTCGATCTACAAGACGGTCTTCGATCAATATATCGACCAGAACCCGAATCTCAGCTTCAAGCCGGGCCTCATCACCAAATGGGGCTGGAACGACGACAAGACCAAGATCGCGATGACGCTGCGCCAGGGCGCCTTCTGGCATGACGGCACGTCGGTGACGCCGGCCGATGTGATCTGGTCCCTGGAGCGCGCCGGCGATCCCAAGAGCGGCAATCCCATCCAGTTCGTCTGGTCGAAGATCGGCAATTTCAAAGCCGACGGCATGATGATCACCGCCGATGTCAAGGAATTCGAGCCGACGCTCTTCAAATGGATGGCGTTCCTCACGGGATATGTGCTGCCCAAGGCGGCCTATGAAAAGGCCGGCCCCGAGGGCTGGGAGAAGAAGCCGATCGGCTCGGGGCCTTATATGGTCGAGGAGTTCGACCGCAACTCCTTCATCCGTCTCAAGGCGTTTCCGAAATGGTGGGGCGGGAAGCCCGCTTTCGACAGCGTCGTCTTCAAATTCGTGACCGACCCGACGAGCCGCGTCGCCGAGGTGGAGAGCGGCTCTTCCGACCTCACCATCGAGATCCCCTATGAGGAATATGATCGCTTGAGGGCGAAGCCGGGGCTCGCCGGCGCGACCACGCCGGTCTCCGATATCGGCATGATCTTCATCACCAATGTCGAGCCGATGCTGAACGAGAAGCTGCGTTTGGCGCTTCATCATGCGATCGACAAGAAGGCGATCGTCGACAAGCTGCTGCGCGGCTATGGCGTGCCGATCGACACGCTCGAGGCGCCGCAATACGAGGCTTATGATCCCACGATCAAGGTCGGCCACAATGTCGAGCTCGCCAAGAAGCTGATGAAGGAGGCGGGCTATTCCAAGGAGAAGCCGGCGAAATTCACCATCCAGACGACGCGCGGCTTCAAGCCCAAGGATTACGAGATGATCCAGGCGATCGTCGGCATGTGGCGCAATATCGGCGCCGAGGCCAATATCGAGGTCTACGAGATCGCCAAGCATTTCGAGCTGCGCGCCCAGCACAAGCTGGCGCCGGCCGCCTTCTACAATTGGGGCAACTCGATCGGCGATCCCTCGACCTCGACGGGCTTTGCCATGTTCGGCCCGTCGCCGCATTCCGCATGGAAGACCAAGGATGTCGATGCGATGATCGGGCCGCTCTGGGGCGAGAAGGACGAGAAGAAGCGCATCGCCGGCTACAAGGCGGTCGATCGCTACATCGCCGAGCACGGGCTCGTCATTCCGCTCCTGCAATATGTCCAGCCGATCATCTACCGCAAGGGGCTGAAGGTGGTGCCGCACGTCGCCAACTACATCCTGCCGCAGACGATCACCCCGGCATGATCCTGGTCTGATCGCCGCGGAGTTGGCGCGGTGTCGCTTGCCTATCTGATCAAGCGTCTGTTGATGGCGATCCCGACCTTATTCGGGGTCGCCATCGTCGTTTTCGTTCTGCTGCGCGTCGTGCCCGGCGATCCCATCGCCATGATGATCCCGCCCGGCGCGCGCGCCGAGGATATCGAGCATCTTCGCGCGCTCTATGGCCTCGACAAGCCGATCCTCGTGCAGTTCGGCCATTGGCTCGTCGATATGATCGGCGGCAATTTCGGCACCTCGATCAGCTTGCGGCAATCCGTGCTGGGCCTTGTGGCAAGCCGGCTGCCGGCGACGCTCGAGCTCTCCTTGACCGCGATCCTCCTGGCCACCTCGCTCGGCATCGCGCTCGGCATCGCCGCCACATATTGGCGGGGCCGCTGGCCCGAGACATTGGTCGATCTCGTCGCCGGCCTCGCCATGGCGATTCCCGATTTTCTCTGGGGACTGCTGTTCATCCTGGGCCTCGGCGTGCTGCTGCCCATCCTGCCGATCTCCGGCCGGCTCGATCCCCGGCTCGAGACCGATTTCACCACCAATTTTTATCTGATCGAGAGCATCCTGCGCGGCGAGTTCGCCATCACCCTCTCGATTCTCACCCATCTCGTGCTGCCGGCCGTGGCGCTCGCCTTACCGCTGACGGCCGCGGTCACGCGCATCCTCAAAAGCGCGCTCAAGGAGGCGATGAGCCAGGACTACATCCTCATGGCGCGGGCCAAGGGGTTCAGCAAGGCGCGCATCATCTGGCGCGAAGCCTTCCGCAACGCGCTGGTGCCGACCGTCACCTTGAGCGGCGTGCAGCTCACCTTCCTCGTCGGCGGCACCGTGCTGATCGAGCGCATCTTCAGCTATCCCGGCATCGGCAATATGGCGATCGGCGCCGTCATCGACCGCGACCTGCCGCTCATCCAGGGGCTCGTCCTCACCTTCGCCGTGCTCTTCATCGCGCTCAATCTCGTCATCGACATGACCTACGTCCTGCTCAATCCCCGGGTCCGTCATGGTTGAGCGCAGGGCGCTCGGCGCCGCGCTCAGCAATGGCCGCGTCCTCTTCGGCCTGGCCGTGCTGCTGCTGCTGGTTATCGTGGCGCTCGCCGCACCCCTCCTGGCGCCCCATGATCCGCTGGAGCAGGATCTCCTCTCCTCCTTCGAGCCGCCCTTCTGGCGCAGTGGCGCGGACGCGAATTTCCTCCTCGGCACCGACAGTCTCGGCCGCGACATTCTCTCCCGCCTCATCTATGGCGCGCGGATCGCGCTCACCGTCGCTTTGGTCGCCGCCAGCCTCGCCGCATTGCTCGGCACCATGCTCGGGCTTCTCGCCGGGTATTTCGGCGGCTGGCTCGATGCCGTGATCTCGCGCCTCGTCGATGTCTGGATGTCGTTCCCGCCCGTGCTCTTGTCCGTCGTTCTCGCGGCGGTCGTGGGTGCGGGGCTCAAGGCGGTGATCCTCGCCATCATCGTCGTCGACTGGACGCGCTTTTGCCGCATCGTGCGTGCCGAGGTGCTGGTGCAGCGCGAGCAGGACTATGTCGCCGCCGCCGTCACCATCGGCCTGAGCCGGCTTCGCGTGCTCGCCTGCGAGATCCTGCCCAATCTGGCGCCGACCCTGACCGTCCTGCTGACGCTCGAGATGGGCATCGCCGTCATCGTCGAGGCGATCTTGAGCTTCGTGGGGTTGAGCGTCGCGTCGGATGCGCCGACCTGGGGCGGCTTGATCCAGGAGGGCCGGCTCTACATCAATCAGGCCTGGTGGATGATGGCGCTGCCGATGTTCTGCGTCATCGTGACGGTGCTCGGCTTCAATGCGCTGGGCGACGGGCTGCGCGAGGCGCTCGATCCGGTGTTGCGGCGATGAGCGGGCTGCTTGAGATCGAGGATCTCCATCTGGAGCTTCCCGGGCCTCAGGGATGGCTGCCGATCCTGCGCGGCGTCAGCCTTGCCTTGTCGCCGGGCCAGGTGCTGGGGCTCGTCGGCGAAAGCGGCGCGGGGAAGACGATGGTGGGCAAGGCCGTGCTCGGCCTCCAGCCCGAACGCGCGCGCATCAGCGAGGGCGCGATCCGCTTCGAAGGGCGCGACATCACCCATTGGCGCGACGAGGCGCGGCGCGCGCTCTTGGGCCGCGGCATGGCGCTCATTCCGCAAGATCCCATGAGCGCGCTCAATCCGGTCATTCGCATCGAGGCGCAGATGACGGACGTGCTGCGGCTTCATCTCGGACTCGATAGGCGTGCGGCGCGGGCGCGGGCACTGGCGCTCTTGAACCAGGTCCATATCCGCGAGCCCGAGCGCGTGCTGCGGCAATATCCGCACGAGCTCTCGGGCGGCATGCGGCAACGCATCCTGATCGCCATCGCCTTTGCCTGCCGGCCGAAGCTCATCGTCGCGGACGAGCCGACGACCGCGCTCGACGTCACCGTGCAACGCCAGATCCTGCGGCTCATCAAGGAGCTGCAAGCGAGCTCGGGAACCTCGCTCCTCTTCGTCACGCATGATCTCGGCGTCGTCGCCAAGGTGTGTGACCGCGTCGCGGTGATGCATGCGGGCCGCATTGTCGAGGCGGCGGCGGTGGCGGAGGTCTTTACCCGGCCGCGCCATGACTATACGCGCGCGCTCTTCGCCGCGACGCCGCGCTACGACCGGCCGGGCGAAGCGCTGGTGCCGGTGCCGGCGGCGCTCAGCGAAAGCCTCTTCGTCGAAGCGGCGGCGTACGATGCGGCGCGGGCGGCGCGCTCATCCCATGCTTGAGGTCCGCGGCCTTGGCCTCGCTCTGCCGAACCGCGCGGCGAAGCAGCCCTTCAGGCCGGCGCCGGTAGTCGAGATCCTGAAATCGATCGATCTCGATCTCGCCCGCGGCGAATCCTTGGCGGTGGTCGGCGAATCCGGCTCGGGCAAGACCTCGCTCGGGCGGACGCTGCTGCGGCTGTTGCGGCCAAGCAGCGGCCGCATCCTCTTCGAAGGCCGCGACATTACCTTTCTCGATGAGCCGGCGCTGCGGCCGTTGCGCGCGCGCATGCAGATGATCTTCCAGGATCCGCTCTCCGCGCTCAATCCGCGCCGCCGCGTCCTCGACATCATCGCTCAACCCCTTCACGTCTATGGCCGGGCCGAGGATCGACGCGATGGACGGAGGCGGGCCGCGGCACTTCTCGAACGGGTCGGGCTTTCACCGCGGCTGGGCGTGCGCTTCCCGCACGAGCTCAGCGGCGGGCAGCGGCAGCGCGTCGGCATCGCGCGCGCGATCGCCCTCGACCCCGCGCTCGTCGTCGCCGACGAGATCGTCTCCGGCCTCGATGCCTCCTCGCAGGCGCAGATCCTGACGCTGCTGCGCGATCTCAAGAGCGATCTCGGCATCTCGCTCATCTTCATCAGCCATGATCTCTCGGTCGTCCGCGTCTTGTGCGATCGCGTCATGGTGCTGGCGCGCGGCGCCATGGTGGAGACGGGGCGTTGCGAGGATATTTTCGCCGCGCCGCGCCACGCCTATACGCGGGCGCTGCTCGACGCGGTGCCGCTGCCGGTGGTCGATCCCGGTTGGATCGAGCGGTCCGGTACCGAGGAGGCCGGTGCCCGATCCGGCTGATCGGCTTCTCTCCATCGTGATGCCGTCATGGCCGCGGCACAACCGTGACGGGAGGGGCGCCGGCGCCCAGAAAAATGCCCCCGGCTTGCGGCCGGGGGCAGTATGAACAGGGAGGCTTCACGTCTGGGGACGCGAGGATCCGAAGACCCTCTTTCCGGGCTGTGAGACCCGGAAATCCGTGCCGCGGCACACGCGGCGTCAACTCCGATACGGTGCAAATTCCACCGTCATCATCGAAGAGCGCGGGGCGCGAAGGCCACCGGAAATTTGCGGTGGCTCCGTTGCAAAAACTGCATTCCTCAAGGATGGGGCGACCCGAGCGCAACCAAGCCGACCGTAGAGCGTTAGTTCGCCGGAAGGCATCAACCAACGGTTTTCTCCATGCCGGATCAAGCGACGGATTCCGCCGCCCGCGAAAGGTCGAATTGGATCCCGCTGACGGAGCCCCCGGTGCTCCCGGGATGGCGCTGCCTCGCCGGGGCGGTCATTCGTGTCGGCGGCGAGGAGGGGCTCGTCGATCTGGCGGCGCTCCATCCGGCGCGCGGCGTGGCGCTGGTGGGATTTCTCGACGAGGATGAAGAGGGAAGTCCCGAGGAAGCGAGCGATGCATTGCGCGTCATGCTGCGCGAGGAACGCTTCGATCAGCTTTTCCCCGGCGAGCTTCCGATCGTCGCGCTGCTGGTGCCGCGCGCCGCGCACGCTCATCTCGCCGCCCATTTGGAGCGCAGCTTCGCCGATCATCCGCCGCCGACGGTGCCGGCGGGGTGGAGCGAGTGGCTGGCCGAGCGCCTCATCCCGCCGCGTCCGGCTCCGGCGGAGCGCGAACGCCCGCTTCTCCTCGCACCGCCCCGCGCCGAGCCCGAGCCCGAGAAGCCGCGGCCCGAGGGTTTTCTCGTGGCCCCGCTGCGCGATCAGATGCCCGACAAGACGGCCGCGGCCGCGATCCTGATGGCCCCGCTCAGGGATGACGGGCCCGTCGCGCCGACGGGTACGGCGCTCGTCATCGCGCCGCGCGATGCGGATGTCGCGGAGAAATCGGCGGAGAGCGCGCTTACCGGAGCCGAGGAACCGCCCGTCTCGGCGCCGCGGTCATCTCACCGCTGGCTCGATTGGGGGATGAGCCTCGGCTTCGCACTCGGAATCGTCCTGGCGCTCCTCGCCGGACTGGCTCTGGTCTCGCGCAACGGCCGGCTGTTCTGAGCCAGCCGTTCAGCCGTTCTTTCCCTCATTCACCTTGCGCAGCACGAAGTCGCGGAAGACGGCGATGCGCTTCGACGAGCGCAGCTCCTCGGGATAGACGAAATAGGCCTCGACTTCGGGTCCGCTGAGCTCCGGCAGGATGCGAATGAGGCCCGCGGTCTCGAGCGCCATGAAATCGGGGAGCGCGGCGATGCCGAGCCCGCTTTCGACGGCGCGCAGGATGGCGTTGACATTATTGACGGTGAAGATCGGCCGCCGCTCATAGCCCGCGCGCGAGCCCGCCTCCCAGAGCCAATTGATATTGCGCACCGGCGGGCGCGCATCCTGCCCGTAGACGATGATGCGGTGCCGGTCGAGATCCTCGGGCTTGTGCGGCGTGCCGAAGCGCTTCAGATACTCGGCCGAGGCATAGATGTGATAGCGCACCGTCATGAGATGGCGCTGCACGAGATCGGGCTGGCGCGGCGGCGACATGCGGATCGCGACATCGGCCTCGCGCATGGAGAGGTCGAGCTCGCTGTCGTCGACGATGAGGCTCACCTGGATCTCGGGATAGAGATCGGTGAATTCGCGGATGCGCGGCGTGAGCCAGGCCGAGCCGAAGGAGACCGTCGTCGTCACCTTGAGCGGCCCCTTGGGCCGGTCCTTCGATTCCGACAGCATCGC
>Ga0070738_10004905_pt1 | contig 15466 bp, 12 predicted proteins | sample Coa_R2_2_FD_66446 | JGI IMG/M metagenome (GOLD analysis project Ga0070738, IMG submission 66446) | Surface soil microbial communities from Centralia Pennsylvania, which are recovering from an underground coalmine fire - Coalmine... | ecosystem: Environmental > Terrestrial > Soil > Unclassified ...
GTTCTTGTTGCAAATGCCGGCCACGGAGCGCCTGAGGTCAAGCGGGCGATTGTCGACCAGGTCCAGAGCGGGTTGTTGCACAACTACTGTTTCCCGAGCGAAGAACGGGCCGCTTTGGTTGAGGCTCTGGCGGGCCTGGCTCCGCGCGGCCTCGAAAAAGTGTTTCTTTTGACAACCGGTTCCGAGGCGACTGAATGCGCGTTAAAATTGGCACGGGCCCATGGAATCCGGACGCTTGGTGAAAAAAAGATTGGGTTTGTAGGGTTTGAGCGCGGTTTTCACGGGCGGACCTTGGGCGCGCAGCAGGCCGGCGGCATGGCTGGACAGAAGTCGTGGATCGTGAATCTTGACCCGGCAATTCTCAACGCGCCGTTTCCAGACGGATACTGGCAGGAGGACACGCGGTTCGAGGTTTTCGAAGAGTTCATCGTTCGAGCCGGGTTCAAGCCGGAGCATATTGCGGGCGTCCTGATGGAATCCTACCAGGGTGTCGGTCCCGACTTCGCCCCACTCGAGTATGTTCAACGCCTGGCCGAGTGGTGCCGAACCCATCACGCGCTGTTCATTTTCGACGAAGTCCAGTCTGGCTTTGGGCGCACCGGCCGCTTTTGGGGTTTCGAACATTATGGGGTTGTTCCTGATGTGATTTGTTGCGGTAAAGGCATCACCAGTTCCTTGCCGCTCTCGGCGGTGATTGGCCGGGCCGAGATCATGGACCAATTCTCTCCAGGTTCAATGACCAGCACCCATACCGGGAACCCGGTGTGTTGCGCGGCCGCGCTGGCGAACATCAAAAAGATTCTTGCCGAGAATCTCGTTGCCAATGCCGCAGCGCTCGGTCCGATGCTCCTGGAAGGCTTGCTTGAGATTCAAAAAAGACACAGTGACGTGGTCGGACGCGTGACTGCCCGCGGTCTTGTGGGAGGCTTGCAGGTCGTAAAAGCCGGTGGCAAGGAACCTGACCACGATCTGGCGCACGCGATCATTGAACGCTGTTTTCAAAAAGGCTTGCTCCTGTTCGCCCCGGTGGGCGCCTGGGGTCAGACCGTCAAAATCGCTCCGCCATTGACGACCCCGCGTGAGGCTTTACTAGAGGGGCTCAGTGTGCTGTCCGAGGCGCTCGATGAAGTAAGCCTCGCGCTTGCCTGATCCCGAACCCGGAGGGTTCGCAGCGAGTAGCCGTGGGTCAGGCGACCTGGTCGCCTGACCCACGGAACCGCACCAAAATATTTATATGCATCCCGCCAGGGATGCCAGCGTTCACGGCAAAATCCCAGTTGCGGGTGATGATTGAAATTTTCGGCGGCGCCCCGTGGCGTTCGCATTTTGCTAGCACCCGTTCCGGGTGCGGCTGATTTTTGGGGGCATTACCGGGCGTCTCAGCTGTGCTGCGACGCCCGGCTACCGGCTGTGAACCCTGCGGGTTCACTCGAGTTCATGCTGAACTGGGTTGGAACACGTTGACCCACGCCCAATCAATCCGTCTCGCGTAAACGGGCCTCCGCGAGGTCTATGTCGCGCTGAATCCTGCGCATCACTTCATCATTGATCACCCACTCGTTTCGCAGGTTCAGGATGGTGTTTCGTTCCACTTTGAGCGCCTCGCGTGAGACCTGCTCGTACTCGGCGGGGAACAGGCCCTTTGAATTGGCTTCGCTCGACTCTTGCGCACTTTCCAACTCCCGGATGCGATCTTCGTACTCGTCCCTGATCCGATCGATGATTTTCTGCGGCATGCCATCTGATTTGGCGATCTCGTCGATCCGGGCCAGCGCGGCCTGGTTGGCCTTGAGTCGGGCCGTAATCTCCTCCTGCTGCGCCACGTTGTCGCCCGTGACCTTCAGTCCCTTGATTATTAAAGGCAGACTCAATCCTTGGACTACCAGGGTCGAGAGTATCATTACGAACGTCAGAAACAGGATCAGGTCTCTTCCCGGAAACTGCGCCCCCGCTTCCGTGGTGAGCGGCAAGGCCAACGCTGCCGCCAGCGACACGACCCCGCGCATGCCCGTCCATGCGACAACGGTTACGTGCCGCCACGATGGATACGGGTCGCGAGCACGAATGCCTTTGAACAACAAGCGAGGCAGGTAAGTAGCCGGAAAGACCCACGCGATGCGCACCAGGATCGCCGCCAGGCTCATGATCAGCGCGTAGGATACGAGCTGCCCGACAGGACGCGCTCCGAGCCCATGCAGCACTTGAGGCAGTTGCAGGCCAATCAAAACAAAAATGAAACCGTTGAGTAAAAACTCGATCATGTGCCAGACCGGCCCCGCCTGCAAACGGGTCCGCGCCGTCATGAACTCGGGCGCGTGCCAGCCGTGATGCAGGCCGGCCACAACCACGGCCAGCACCCCGGAGACCCCCAGTTGCTCGGCCGGCAAATACGCGGCAAACGGCGTCAATAGCGACAGCGTGATTTCGATCGGCGGATCGTTGATCCGCTTTTGGATCGCCGCGAAAACGTATCCCACCACCAACCCAATCGCGATACCACCGACTCCAACCAGGAAAAAGTTCCCCACGACTTTGCCCCAGGACAACGACCCCGTTAGAACGGCCGCGGCTGCGAAACGATAGGCCACCAACGCCGTCGCATCGTTGACCAGGCTCTCGCCGTCGAGCACCGTTACAATCCTTTGCGGTACGCGCAAACGCTGGGTAATCGCTGTCGCTGCAATCGCGTCCGGCGGGGAGATAATCGCGCCCAGGACCAGGCCCGCGGCCAGCGAAAAATCCGGTATGAGCCAATGCGCTAAAAACCCGATCACCACGGTCGTGAACAGCACTAATCCAACCGCCAATAACAGGATCGGCCGGAGATTGGCTTGAAAATCCCTCCACGACGTAAACAAGGCCGCCGGGTAGATTAGCAACGGCAGGAAGATCAGAAAAACAAGGTCTGGAGCCAATCGGACCTGAGGCATCCCAGGTATCAGGCCCAGCAGCAGTCCGCCAATAACCTGGATTATAGGCAAGGGGACCGGCAACCTGCGCCCAAACAGCGTCAAGCCCGCCACCGCCACCAGCAGGCTCAACACCAATTCCAGGATCCTCATCATGCCACGAGGACTCTAGAACCGAGTCGGCGATTTGCAAACGGGGTGGGCAGCAGAAAACTCGGTTTCCTCGCACCCTTCCGGTTCAGTATCTTTTGCTTGTGATCACTTTGATAATTGCGACTCGAAACCCGCACAAGGTCGACGAAATCCGCGCCATTCTTGGCACTCAGTTTGAATGCTTATCGCTTAACGCATTTCCAGGGGCGCCGGAAGTGGTCGAAGACTCCGGCACCTTCGCCGGCAATGCCACCAAAAAGGCCGTTCAACTCGCAAAATGGATCTCCCGTCAAAAAACGCTCAAAACGGCTTCCGGATCTGTCGGCCAGATCTTTGTTTTAGCCGATGATTCCGGCCTTGAAGTCGATGCCCTGGGCGGTGCTCCAGGCGTTCACTCGGCTCGGTTCGCCGCCCTCGACACCGGAAAGCAGGGCAATTCCTCCGCCCAGGAGAACAACTCCAAGCTCTTGCGATTGCTGGCCAATGTCCCTGCCGAGTCCCGAACGGCGCGCTTCAAATGCGTCCTGGCGTTGACGCCTGTGCTCCCGCCGGAACCCATCTCAAGCTCGCCCGCGTGTTCCGCCGACGAATTTGAATTTAACACCCGGCTCTTTGAAGGAGCCTGCGAAGGCCGCATCGGCTTCGAATTGCGTGGTTCCGGCGGCTTTGGCTACGACCCTTTGTTTTTTCCCGAACGGCACGACAAAACTTTCGGCGAGTTAACCGACACGGAAAAGAATCGCCTCAGCCACAGAGCCCGCGCCCTGGCGGGGCTCGTACAAGCTTTTAACCTCCGGCCTAAAGTGACCGGGCCATGAGCGCAACCGCGCGGCTTTGTTCCCAAGGGTCGAGTTTTACTCGGGTCGAGATCCCTGGTACTTTCAGGTGTCGACGGCCCGGTAAAAATTCACAAGCGCGCGTTGACGTGTATTACGAGCATGAGTTTGAGAACTGTTTCCATGGCCGCCATAGCCGGTTGCTGCGTCATAGCGGCGCCGTTGGCTTACTCCCAGACCAATGGCATCTTCGCCGATTTTACGACCAGCATGGGGAATTTCACCTGCCAGCTAAGCTATTCGAATTCTCCCATGGCCGTCGCAAACTTCATGGGGCTGGCAACCGGCGGACGTGCATGGCTGGATTTGCCTTCGGGAGAAATGCGGCATACGCCCTTTTACGATGGCCTCACCTTTCATCGGGTGATCGCCGGCTTTATGAACCAGGGCGGCTCCCCCAACGGGCACGGAACGGATGACCCCGGCTATGCGTTTGTGGACCAGTTCAGCCCTTTGTTGAATTTTAACGACCCCTGGGTCCTTGCAATGGCCAACTCGGGTCCAAACTCCAACGGTTCGCAATTCTTCGTTACTGTCGCCCCATTCGCCAGCGGCAACAACATCTATGTAATTCTCGGGGGTGTCATTTCAGGCACGAACGTCGTTTCTGCCATCAATCGCGTCGCCACAGATCCCAACAACAAACCGCTCACCAACGTTGTCATTCAGCACATCGCCATCCGTAGAGTCGGGCTGGCTGCCCAGGCCTTCGATATCAATGCCCAGGGTCTCCCGATTGTCACCAACCTTGTTCTCAAGCTTGACGAAGGTTCGGGCAAAGCTTCGCTCACCTATAGCAATCGCCTCTTCTGCGACAATCGGCTCTATTCCTCGACCGACCTCTCCTCCTGGGCCTCCAACATGCTGGGCGTCGAAATTGCCGCTCCCTTCGGCAATACCGTTCAAGTAACCTCCGACGCACCGCAACAGTTCTTTCGCATCGCACAGATCCAATACCCTTCATCCACGTTCGCCCCAAAAGACCTGCTCGGCCGAACACTGACGTTGATCTTCACCGGCGTCGGCACCAACACCGTCGTCTTCGACAAGGCCGGCGGTGGCACGTACAATTTTCCCCCGGTCAGTCCCGGAACTGTTGCGAGCTATAGCTGGACCCAGGATGTCTATCGCGGTGCGCTTTGGCCCATCAAGTACTCCGGGCTAAATGACATGACCTTGCTCTTGAATTTTACCAACGCAACCGGCGGTTCCTTCAGCGGAACTGTTTACAACGCGTCGCCTTTCCCGGTTTCCGGCGCGTTCAGTTTAAAATAACGCCGTTCCGTCTGGGGGTAATCACGCCACGTTGCGATGACGGGGCTCCCGGCGGCTGGCGAGCGTTTTGTCTTGTAATCCTTCGCTTGGGCTGGTCTTATACCGCCGTTCCCGACTAACGAAGCGCGCCGCGATTTGGACCCGGCGCGTCAGGCTGACGCAAATTGGCCCATGCTCGCGGAGGCCTGAATTGGTTTGTCGGTTCAGAAACCAGAGACGAGATCATGAACGCCTGGACTACTTCTGCTTCCGTTTGTGTTATCGCAACCGTCCTTGCCGCCAGTTCGGCCCTGGCCGGAAGCCTTGCCCGAGGTTTTGTTGGCCTGCCGGCGCACATAGAACCCAACATCGGACAGGCGGACCCAGCAGTGCAGTTTCTGGCCCGGGGTCCGCGCGGTAATCTTTTTCTGACGCGCAACAAAGCCTGGCTGACGTTCCCGAGCCACCAAAGCCGTGCCCAGCAATCCGGTTTGGGGCTGACGTTTGCCGGTGGAAACTTCACTTCACAGCCGGAACCCTCTGGCGAACTACCCGGCAAGGCCAATTACTTCTTTGGAGCAGAAACCGCTGGCTGGCTCACGAACATTCCCACGTTTAGTCGCGTTCGGTATCGCGGAATATACCCAGGCGTGGATGCGGTTTTCTACGCGAACGCCGAGTCCCTTGAGTATGATTTGATTCTTCAACCCGGTGTCGATCCGGGTGTGATTCTGCTGCAATTTGAAGGGGCCGACAAAATCACGCTCGATGCGGATGGCGACCTGGAAATTCAGGTGGGAAAACTTTCAATCCGGCAGCCCAAACCCACCGTTTACCAGGAAATATTGGGGCAACGAAGAGGGCTTACGGGCAGGTATCAGCTGCATTCCGGAATGCAAGTAGGGATTTGGATTGCCGATTACGACGCATCTCAGCCGATTGTCATTGATCCCGTGCTGAACTACTCCGCCACCCTCGGCGGCACCGGTGTGAACAATGCCTTGGCGGTTGCGGTGGACCCTGACGGGAACGTCTATGTCACTGGCAACACGGCAGCCAATAATTTCCCCACCAAGGGCGCTTACCAAGCCACCTTCGCCGGCGACCAAGACGCCTTCGTCACCAAGTTGGACACCAACGGCGTGATTGTTTATTCCACGTACCTCGGCGGCGGGATTCTCAACAACATCAATCAAGGCAGCTCCGGTCAGGCGATCGCCGTAGACGGTTCGGGCGACGCCTTCATCGCGGGGTGGACGCAAGTGACGAATTTTCCGGTGAAGAATGCGTTGCAAGCCACCAACTCTGGGAACGCGGATGCTTTCGTTGCCGAATTGAACCCGTCGGGCAACGGCTTGGTTTTCTCGACGTACCTCGGCGGCAATGGAATGGATGTGGCCAACGGGATAGGCCTGGATACTAATGCGAACATCCTAATTACCGGCTACACCGAGTCTACCAATCTACCCATGGTCGCAGCCTCGCAGCCTGTTTACGCCGGCAACGGCGACGCCTTTGTCGCCAAACTTGGCACTGATGGCAAACAGCTGATTTATTCCACCTACCTCGGCGGGTCGGATTCGGAAAACAACGCCGGTTCCGGGCTATTGGGTTTTCCGACGACTATTTTGCCGCTACATGGCGGAGCCATCACCGTCGATTTGGACGGCAACGCTTATGTTACCGGGTGGACATTTTCGACAAATTTTCCAACGCTGAACCCGATTCAACCGACCAACAATTCCAGCTCCCCGATGTACAACCCCGTGGCGTTTGTTACGAAAATCGGCTCGCACGGAAACCTCCTTTATTCCACCTATTTCGGTGGCAAAGCGGTCTCTTACGGATCGGTTTATGGTCGTGCCATCGGAGTGAATATCAACGATGGCGCGATTTATGTCGCAGGCTCCGCCTCTGTGCCGAACCTGCCGATCACCAGTGCGCTCCAGTCGTACGGCGGTGCGGCCAACGCTCAGACGGGCGACGGTTTTATCGCTGCGTTCGATTCCACCGGGAAGAACCTGATTTATTGCACCTATTTGGGAGGCACCGGCGACGAACAGATTAATGGCCTGGCCGTGCGCCCTGACGATGGCGCCTTGGCCCTGATCGGTTCCACGAGCTCGGCCGATTTTCCTTTGACCAATGCGTTTCAGGTCAACGGCAAACAAGGGCTGTTCAACTCAACGAACGGCGCGGCGAATTGGAGCACTCCGACTCCTGCTTTGAGCGGCAGCACTTCGGTCTATGCCATTCTGGCAGATCCATTCGACTCGGCAGTGGTTTACACCGTTACCGCGAACGGCTTCTTCAAAAGCTTGGATGGTGGCGCAACCTGGGCTGCCGCCTCTTCGGGCCTGGGCTACTTTTCGGCCCCTTTTTACGGACAGGGAAACAACGAGCTGGCTGCGGACCCGCTGCACCCGGGTGTTATTTACATCGGCTGCTATGATGGTGTGTTTAAGACCACCAACGGCGCGGCGAGCTGGTTTTCCGCAGGCCCTGGCCTGCCCACAAACCCTGATGTTCAAGCCATAGCTGTGGATCCCCAAAAACCCTCCACAATTTACGCCGGCCTGTACCACGGCCTCTACAAAAGCACCGACGGCGGGAACACCTTGAGTGTTGCGACTAATGGGTTGAATAACTTCAACGTTACCGCCTTGGTGGTCGACCCGTTGAACTCGTCGAACGTTCTCGTCGGTGTTCAGAACTTTAACAACACCTGCCTCTTCAAAAGCCGCGACGCCGGCGCCACTTGGGCTGCTGTTAATACGATGCCTGCAGATGCTTTCGGCGAACATACGATCGTGGCATTCGCGCCTTATCGCTCCGCCATTTACGCCATCGTAGGGAACATCGTTGAGGATGCTAACCTGGAGATCAGCACCAATGGGGGCGCTACCTGGTCCTCTCAGTTCATCGCTCAAGGCCTCCAATTCACAACCCTGGCAGTCGGTGCGCCCTCCGTATCCAGCCCAGCTTTGAGCATTGCCTTTTCCGGAGCCAATGACGTTCTTTCCTGGCCCGCCGCATTCGCAAGTTATGCTCTGCAGTTTTCACCATCCCTGAGTTCGCCCAACTGGCGGCCGGTGTCGAGCGGAGGAGTCACTTCCGTCACGAATCCGGCCACGGGAGCACAAGGTTTTTACCGGCTTGTCGGCACGAATTCCAATTCATCCTCGGCTCCGACGCTGTACCTTGGAACTGACGCCGTGAGTGGGCAGGGAGTGCTCAAAAGCGTGGATGGCGGAATCAACTGGAACCCGGTTGGCTTTCCCGGAGTCAACGTCTCGGCTCTGGCAGTAGATTCGTCGAACCCCTCGCTGGTTTACGCGGGTCTTAACGGGAAAAATACTGCGTTTGCGGCGACGCTCGATCCCGCCGGCCACCTGAGTTTCGCGACTTTCCTCGGCGGCAGTGGAAATGACTCGGGCAATGCTATCGCGTTGCTGGATGAAGTCGCAGTTGCCGGTGTTGGCGTCACAACCTCGACGGACTTCCCCACCAATGCGGTGTCCGCAGCCGTGGTCCCGGCGAAATTACAGCCGAGGAAAGGCGGGCCCAGGCTCAAGGACAGCGATGCTGACCAGGAAGCGGCGGATACATTCCTATTCATTCTTGCGGGGGTCTTCCCATGCCCTGAAGATCAACTGCTCAACATCGATCTTAAAGTAGGGCAGCAATATAATTTTTATCCAGTGGAGGACGGCGTGACGGTCAACAGTCGCACCGGAAGCTTGCCTGCCGGAATAAAGCCCTTCCTATCTGGTCTAACCGGGACACCTACGGCTGCAGGCTCATACACCTACGTGGTCAATTTCAATTCGGGCCAATGCAATTGGAAGGTTACTTTCAACTTCAATGTTACCAATTGATGTCCATCCAGACAAAGGCCGAAACCATAAAACGCCTCCGTGAACAAGACTTCAGACATCCATTCCCCGAGTCCTCAGCTTAGTCCTGGATCAGTCGGAAGTATTGGATGGTGCCGGGGGTCCGGTTGGTGGCGGCGTTCTGCCCGTTGATCGACGCATCGGCGGAAACTGTCGTCCACACGGGTGCGGTTATGTTGGTTGTGGATTGCAGTTTCAAGCCAATAACATTGTTTGGCCATTGCACAACAAGGTTCCGATGATCGACGCTGATGGCAGGCTGTAGCGGCACGCTCGGCACTGAGAAGCTGAATACCGTGCCGTTTCCCGAGGCCCCGCCCCTGGTGGTCGTCCCATAAAAGGTGTTGCCCGCCAGAACCATTTTTTGGTTCGGGAAAGCCCCGCCCAACGGAGTATCGGTGAGCCCATCGCTGAAGTTATAAATGGTCTGGTAACCGGTCCCGTCAACGTTGACCTGGAAGATGGCGCCCCAGCCCCAACCACCCGCGAACGTAGAACTGAATACTTTGTTGCCTGACAAAATTAGATCGGCTTCCGGACTAGCTCCATCATAGTTGGCAATCATCGCGGTAAAGTCGTGGAGCACTTGAAAGCCAGTACCGTCGGTGTTCAAGGCAAACACCGTTCCGCAGTTGCATTGCCCGGTGCCTCCACCTGCCGCCGTCCCAAATAGCCGGTCCCCGGCCAACGCCAGGCCGCCATGCAAACTCCAACCATCCGCAATGAAGGCGAAAGGGTGTAAAACCTGGAATCCGCTGCCGTCCGTATCAACCCGAAACACACCGGAAGCGGTTCCGAACAGTGTGTTACTCGATAACAGCAAGGGAGCCTGGGGGTGAACCCCTTCGGTTGCTTGCAAACCGTGCACGATTCTGAACCCGGTCCCGTCCGTATTGACGCTGAAAATCGTGCCATAGCCCAGGTTTTGGTCCGACGTGGTTCCAAACAAAGTGTTCCCGGATAGTGTTAAACCCGCCAAGGGATAAGCACCGTCCGTCGAAGAAACCCCGGCGAAATGGTGCAGCACGGCGAAGCCGGTTCCGTCAATGCCGACCTTGAAGATCGTTCCATAACCGTAGCTCCCGCCAGAGTTTGCCGTCCCATAGAGGTTGGTTCCCGACAAGACCAATGGAGCCTGCGGTTGGGCGCCGTCGTCCGACGTCGAAGTAAAGCTATGGAGCATTTTGAAACCGGTTCCATCGGTTTTGATTGAGTAGACCGTTCCGTTGCTCGAGCCGCCGCCGTATGCAGCAGTTCCGTAAAGGGAGGTACCCGACAGGATTAATCCCGAGGGGGCCGCCCCGTCATCCCCGCCCGTAAAACCGTAAAGAGTCTTAAAAGTTTGCGCTTTTAGCGGATCGGAATTCACCAGAGTGACACAAAGCGTTAAACACGGAATGAATGAGGTCCGCAGCAAAGAGTTTACGTAAGTTTTGAAAACCTCGGAAGGGCGCTTCGGTTCGATAGCAGTTGAATGTCCGTTCATAATGTTAGTTCCTAAGCCTGGCTGGCACGATAACTCACACTTCAAAACTCGTCTGTAAGGGAAGCACGGATCTTTTTGTGCGTAATTTACGCACACGCACATGGAAATGGTTTGCCGCGCGAGAACACGCGCTGATAGCATTTGCGCCGAGCCTGACTTATGCGCAAATGGATCCTGAATCTTCATCTGTACGGCGGGCTGCTCTGCGCTCCTTATTTGATCATCTTCGGGTTCAGTTCCCTGCATTTTAACCATCAGTTCGGGTTTGTGGACAAAACAGGAGACGCCGTCTCGTGGCAGGCCCCGCTTCAAATGGAGGCCGGCGCCGATAACGATGCCACCGCCGAAGCCGTCCGAGATCATTTGGGCCTGTTCGGATGGCCGTTGCCGTGGGAAACAAAAAGGGATCCGGGCGGCAACCTGCAGTTCAAAATGGAACGCCCCGGGAAAACCTATACCGTGCAGGCCGATTTCAGGGCGCACGTGGCGCGAGTTGAGTCCCGCAGCAAGGGATTCTGGGCGGTGTTGAACTCGCTCCACGCACTGGGCCCGGTGCCCAATTCGCGTTTCGCCCCGTGGTGGTCGTATTACACCGAACTCTGCACCGCCTTTGTGGTCTTTGCGGCGGCCTCGGGAATTTATTTGTGGATGGCCTCCAAGCGCGAACGGCGGGCCGGGATGATTTCGCTGGTTTGCGCGCTGCTCTTTTCGTTGGGCCTGGTGGTTTACGTCATTGTCCGAGGGTAAAGGATATGTACGCGTTCTGGCGGCGAATACATTTGTTTACGGGCCTGGTGCTGCTGGTGTTCGTGCTGATGTATTTCGTGACCGGATATGTGATGGTTCATGAGAGATGGTTCGGAAAACGCTCTTCGAAAGACTCCTCACGAACCGAGGCCCTCGATTTGCCGCCGGGAATTTCTGATGCCGAACTGTCCCGGTATGTTCAGGCGACTTTCGACGTTCACGGCCAGGCCGGCGCGCCGGAACATCGCAAGGACGGCTCCATCCGGATTAACTATGTCTGCCCGGGCACTGCAGTCCAGGCGCTGATCGAACCGGCGGGCAAGCAGGTCACGATAAAGACGAAACAATATGGGTTTGCCGGCACGGCCAACGGCCTGCATCGCCTCAAAGGATATCATGGCGGCTGGACCTATTGGGTGTGGTCGCTCATGTACGACTCGGCGAGCGTCGCCCTAATCGTGTTCGCGATTACAGGTGTCATTCTATGGTATCAGTCCACAACGCGGCATCTGCCCGGCTGGCTCTGCCTGGCAGCGGGACTCGGCTTTACCATTGCGATGATTCTTTACCTCACCCTGAGCAAGTGAATTGTCAGGGCAGGGCGCAGCCTTGCCAAAATGCCTTGCCCGAGCGGATCGTTGGACCATTCGGCGCACCCCGAACCCCAAGGGTTGCATCTACCCGCCGTGGATCGCCACATCGCTCAATCTCTTGTCCAATTCTCCCCGGCTCAGTCCATTTACAGGTGAATGCACACAAAAATGCTTATGAAATGGATTACAAATCAAAGATACAAACAAACCCTTGTTGCCGTCGCCGCTAGCAGCCTGGCCAAATCGAAGTTGGCCAAACTCATCCAGCCTGGATTTGCTTTGGCCGTGTTGTTCGGCGTTTCGATGAGCAACCTTGGCGTTATACCGTTATACCAGCTTCCGCCGCGACATGGACGAACACAGGTTCGTTGCTGGTCCGTCAGGACTATTTGGCAAATGTTTTGCTGCCCAACGGCAAAATCCTGCTCATTGATCCCGCCGGCGCAAGCGCGGAGATTTATGACCCCGCAACGGGCATTTGGACAGCAACTGCCGGATTGAACGTCGCCCGGTTTGATTTCTCGACGACTTTGTTGGCTGACGGAAGGGTTGTGGTGGCGGGAGGTTGGAACAGCCAGTCCGAGTACCTCGCATCGGCAGAGATATACGATCCGCAAAGGGGCAGTGGACGACCACCGGTTCCGGCTTGAAAGACGCTGCTGCGGGACGTCCTGCGGGCCAGGTTGTTCGCGGGGACGACGGCGACGGGCTCCTTCTCAACGGCTTAAAGACAGACGGCGGGAATTTCCTGGTAGCTGGATCAGAAGTTCTGAATTACAGTTGGGCGACACTAGGTCTATGACGGAAGATCTCCATATCCAGGCAGTCGTAGCCGAAGCCGAAGAGGGCGAAGTGCTCGGACGGATTAACCTGTCAGGCGGCGTAATTACCTCGCTTGAAAGCGCCGGAGAGTTACGGACGGCCATTGGAGCGACTATGCCCAAGAAAAACTTCCGCCGCTTCAAAGTGTGGTTTCAGGATTACACCAAGGAACCAAGCTCCCTTTCAGAGAACGGTGCGTAAAATCGCGTGTTATATCGCTCGCCCAACCAGCGGACTGCAGCCAGGGCCGGGTTACCCGCTGGTTATCAATCAAACGTCATTGGCCCGGCCTGTCTGAGCCGCCACGTTGAACGACATGACAGCCGCCAGCAACATCCCGCTCCTTGCTGCATGCTTTGCCCTCTGTGGCTGCAACCCCTCGCAGCTCACCCTGGCTGGCGGCCCGTGGACGTATTCTGAGGTCAGCCGGACCAACTCGCCTGGCTCGGCTGTGGAGGCTGTCCTAATGTCAGGGGATGGTGGGGCGACAACTGCCACGGAGTATTACGTATATCTGGTCCCCGCCGGCCATCAAGTGAACCCGCGAAATGAGGGTGAAAATCACGCGTGCTTCACAGGCGACCATCTGAAAAGCCTAAAGCTGGAATGGCGAGGCTCACGCCTTTTAGAGATCCACTACGAGGAGGCTCGTATTCACCACTTCCAGAACATATGGGAGAACAGGGAAGTCAGCAATTTTCAATACGTCGTGGAACTTCGTCTTGCCCCCTCCAGCGCTGATGTCGGCCTGCCGCTGAAGGATCAGGTGTGGCAATGAACCCCAACTCGTCCAACCCGGCTGGTGCTGTGGACGCGTTGATGCGGCAGTCGTACCCAGCCAGTTCCGCGCAGACTCGAAACCGGGCTTTCCCTGCCAATTCAGGCTGCTTCCGCCGGGTCGTGCCACGTCAGCTTCCGATGACGCGCTTCGCCCTGGCAGCATGAATCGCGACACATTAGCACTTGGCAGCTATTGGACGCTATTCGTCGTCGCGCCTTTGGCCGCCTGCTTCTTCATTTTCGGGGCGGGCTATTGCTTGCCGGTTTTTTTCGCGCTTTGTTTGATTGGGGAACGTGGCTTTCGTCGTTGGAAGCGACTCTGGAAGGTTGAATAATGCTGGCGTCCGAAGGCAGAGTTTTTCTAAAACATGAGTTTCGCCAAACATGATGTTGCAGCTCACATTCGAGAGGCTTTTCGCGGAGTGACCCTTGGCAATGGGGTCGGCCTTCTCGAAGGGCAAGCTCTGGATGACTATGCCGACCAAGCCACGCGCGAGGCATATCGCGAGCAGGACGAAAAGGACGACTGGCAGCACATCCCACTAGGGGCCCTCAACCGCTGCCATAGCAGCCTGAGCTTCTTTGACGCAGAAGGCATGCGGTTTCACCTGCCCGCTTTCTTGCTCGCCGAGCTAAACGGCGACTTGGCTGTAAGCGTGGTCTATCATCTGAGTGAAGTCCCGGCTTACTCGGAGAACCAACTGGTCGCGCTGTCCGTAGAGCAGAGGAAGGCTGTTCGCAAGTTTCTACTTTTAGTCCGGGACATGCCAGACTACGAGTTCGAGCGGCCCCATATTGAACGAGCGTTGTTAGATTACTGGCTGAGCGAATAGACCTTGCAGTGACAGGCCGGTGATTGGGTGCCTGGCGAAGCGCGAAATTTGGTCGGCAGGGGTATGATTGGTTTCGTGTTTCGGGGGCGGCACTGCCGGAGCAAGCCCGGGCATGCGTCTGGACGATCTTTTTAGCCCGGCATCACCGGCTGCAGCGCGTCGAGTGGGCTGGTGACGCTCAACGCTTAGCCAAGTCTAACCAAGCCCCTTGGACGATAGTTCTCCAAGCCTGGCGAGACGGCGGCGAAACCGTGGTGACTTTCGGCTTGTAATGAACGACCCGGCGGGCGTAAGCTTCGTATGTATGGGAGTTGGGCAGAACAGCATATAAAAGCGCCCATCCCGTGGACCTTCACCTTCGCTCAACGACAGGTGTCGCAGATCCAAAGTTCGACGAGAGGATAAAATTATGCTGGCCGAGGCTCTGACCTTTTCATATTACAAAATCAACTGGCTCGAAATCGGGCTGACGGTGGTCATCCTGCTGTTTGTTGTTGTGGGATTTTTTTTCTGGCGAAAGGGGCGACTATGAGTGTTCTGGCTTTCCGGCTCAGCGCCGCGTCGAACCATTCCTCTGCAGCGAAACCGGCGACGAATCCCCAACGTCATGCTGTGGCCCTGCTTCGCCGGTTCGCTGACTGGAACCGTTAAGCAATAGCGGTGAACCATGAGACTCAGCACTCTTTCCCTCGTTGCTGCATCCGCCGTCGGTTGTTCGCGACCTGAGAAGGGAAAGGTAAATGATAGCACGCATCACGGTTCGACGTGGTCTGAAATGAGTATCGGCATTTTCGGTGAAGTAAGCTCTCCGGGAAAAATCTCTCTTCCTGCTGGCTCCCACTTGTCGGATGCAATCCCTGCCGCAGGGGGATTTACAGATTCTGCCAGAAAAACACTTGTCACAATAACCAAAGCAAGCGGCGAGCGGTGCTCACAAACATGAAAAATGGTGACTTGGTGCTCGAAAATGGCGAGACAGTTTATATTCACAGAAGAATATTTGGAGAATGAACAGCTTAACTACGGCCTGCACTGGACTGCTCGATGACAACAGGATTACATTCTGAACGCCGCTGCCTCGCAGCCAGTGAGGCCGAACCATGAAACCGCGCTGGTTTGCATGAATAAGCTGTTTGCAATCCTCTTTTTGCTGGGTG
>Ga0070738_10004906_pt1 | contig 15464 bp, 30 predicted proteins | sample Coa_R2_2_FD_66446 | JGI IMG/M metagenome (GOLD analysis project Ga0070738, IMG submission 66446) | Surface soil microbial communities from Centralia Pennsylvania, which are recovering from an underground coalmine fire - Coalmine... | ecosystem: Environmental > Terrestrial > Soil > Unclassified ...
CCAACGTCCACGTAGGAAGAGCCGGGGTTCAGTACCAGATCGGGATTTTGTGCTCGAATGGAGACCGGCAAAAGCAGCAGGAAAACGAGGATGGCACTCTTGCGCATGATTCACCTGCCGATATCGACGCCCGCTGGGAAGATAGCGATTTCGATGAGCGAGTTGGGGTTTGAGCCGAGAGCGTAGAGCGGCCCAATCCAGGGAAGCGACACAATGCCGACCGCTGAGGTGATGGAGAGCCCGCCTTGCTGCCCGCCCGGTCCGGCGACTTCGAGCGTATTTCGGTCTCGTGCAATGTAGACGGTGGAAGCATCGCGTACCTGTAGATGGACGCGCGTCCATGCGTCGAACTGTGCGAGTAGTTCTGCGGGCGAAGTGTTTTGGATGTTGCGGAGCGCCATAGAACCTCTTCACAAAATGTCGGCTGGCTGCAAGGCGGATAGATCGAATCCTTGCTGCTTCAGATGTTGCGCCAGGACGGCTGCGCCAATGCCGGCGGCCGGTCCGAGGAGCTGGAAAACAGCGGCGACAGGCGTGCCCGCAAAATTTGCTGCGATGAGCTTTGCGACAGCGGCGATATCGTCGAGCGCGATTTCAACGCCGGACAAGACCTTGGTGCCGGTCGAAACCGGAGCGACAGGTGTTGAGACCGGAGCGATGGGTGTTGAGACCGGTACGACTGCTGGACCGGCAGGCGGAGCGCCTTGCGGATCGGGTACCTGGACGACTACCCCCTGCGGCGTAGCCTTTGCGGTGATTCCGAGCGCGCGCAATTCCGAAGCACTTTCTTCGCCACTGGAAGCAGTCGCGCTGATTCCGAGGGAAGCGCTTCCGGCGATGGATTGCTTCGGGGCCTCGACGCTCGCGCTGCCAGGCAGAGCGGAGCCGCAGGACGGACAATCCGCGAGTGCGGCATCCGTCTGCGTCGTTGAGTGGCACAGCGGGCAAGAAATGGTAGTCATCTTCGTTTTTCCTTTCAGTTCACAGGGGGCGGCGCGGTTTGTCGCTCAGGCCAGAGTTTCAGACCAAGCGCGATCAGGTCTTCTAAATCCTGCGAGATTTCTGTTTGCATGGCCTGGGCATCGTTTCCCGCCCGGTACGCTGCATCGTAGCGCTTGAGCAGGGATACCAAAGTGTTGTAGAGCACAGCTGCGCGGTCATAATCAGGCGTGAGCGAAGCGGGAAGCTCGCCCGATTTGATCTTAGCTTCCGTTGCAGCGAGTCCCGCTTGTGCGTCCGAAAGCGCGGTAAAGACATACTGCTCGAAGGCGTTAACCGGCTGCGAAGCGGGAACCGGAGCCTTCGATTGCGAAGCGGCGCAGCCTCCGAGAATCCCCAGGATGGCCGCGGCGGCGATGACGATGAGAACGATTTTCATTGTTCCTCCAGATGAAAAGCCCGGACGGTCTGCCAGTAGTGGGGATCTCGAGCTGCAAGGTACGTTTCGATCCGCTCGATGCGGGCGTGATCCTGTTTGAGTTGATCGAGGATTTCTTCCTGCTTCAGAGTGATCCGGCCAGCAAACCACGCGGTGGAAAGAATGAGCACCATGATGTGCATGAGCGTGCCCACGGATATTTCGCGGGCCACGGTGAACCCGCGTTTCTTCGACATGTTGGGAGTCATGGAGATAGCGTCCAGTGCGCCAGAGAGGCTCTGCGCGTGAAGTTTTTGTGCCTCAAGCATACAAAGTGCCGTAATCGAGTCCGCCGACATCGAGCGCCGAAACGTTTGCTGCCACGTCAGGACCGAAATCGCCAAGCCCAGGGAGCTGGGGAGCGGTCGGAGTGTCATTGAAGACCAGTTGCGTTCCCTGCAAGCCTGTGGGTTGCGTGGGTTCGACGAGCGTCCCGGAAACGTCTGCAACGGATTGATCGACTTGCGCCGGACGTCCACCCGATTGCAGTTGTAGATTCGAGGCCACCGCTCCCGCGCTTGTGCCGGTGAGCGCGGCGGCTGCGGCGATGATGTTGGGGATCGAGCCGGAAACCCCTGCTGTAGCGGATTGCACGGTCCGGGCAATGGATGCGCCCCCGGCATTTACGGCTGGTCCGCCAGCGCCAGGCGATGCGAGGGCCTTCTTTTTTCCGATGTAGTAGAGAATCCCGAGCGTGCCGAAGCCCAGGAGCATAAGCGTCAGAACTCTTTCGCGGTCCATGATTCTCCCCCTAGAAATAGCGCCTTAGCAATTGCTGAGGCGTGATGTTGGTCTTTGTCGCGGATTTCGCGGCAGAAGGCTTTGTCGCTGGTGTAGCTGGCGTCTGATTCGGCGCAGCGGAAAGCCGCATACCGATGCTGGCACTGCCGGTATGTTCGACCGCAATTGTGGGACGCAGCGGAGAAACCGGAGCGCGATTCGGCACGCCGGAGGAAGGAGCGACAGGCAGGCCACCGGAGCCGCTGTCTCCCGCGCGGACTCCAGCGACGCGAATCTGTGAAACCGGCTGCGCGCGGAAGGTGGGCACGGTGGGAATGCGCGGCTGGAGAATAATATTGCGGTTGACTCCTCCGGGGATCGGGGCGGAAGCTCCGGGAGCGTTCAGTTTGTCGATGGCAGAGATGCCAGAGCCTGGAGAGCCAGCCGGATTAGGATCGGAACTCAATCCAACGAGTGCGGGAATGCCGCCGCCGTAAGCCGGATCGGATGCGCGGTAGGGCAGGGCTACGATTTCGCCACTGGCGTTGTACACCGGATCAGCGATTGAGAGATGGGTGTTACCGATCGGATCGCCCTGTGCAGGCGCTTTCGTGTCATAGCTCACGGTCGGATCAGCGGGACCGGTAATGCGGGCGTTGCCCACAGCTCCCGCTGTAGAAGCCACGGCGGAAGCTACAGTACTTTTGGCCTTGACCCACAACAGGAAGAAAATCGAACCTACAGCCAGTATTGCTCCCATTTCGCCTCCTAGTAATCGAAGAGACTTTTGGCGTCGATGATCCCGCGCAATTCGCGCAGGTACACGCACGAAGCGTTACAGCCGGTGGGCTTTTCGATGGCTGCGAGTCCCTGATTCATTTGCGTATAGATCGTTTCGAGGGCCTGTACCGCTTGCGGTCCGGAGAGCTGCCCGAGGGTATATGCCTGATCGATTTGATCCAGAAACGCGTTGACTTGCGGAATCACCGCACAAAGCGTGGATTGTTCGCGAGCGACAGCTTGTGCGTGGTGCGCGAAGATGCCAGACAAAACCGAAGTAATCGTCGAGAGGATCGAGCCGACAATCGGCACGGCGTTCGCCACCTTCTCCGCCGTGCCGGCAAGCCCTAGTCCGGTATTCAGTGCATCTGCACCCTGTGAGGCGAGTCCTGCGCCGAGCCGCACGCCGGAAATTGTCGAGAGGCCAGAGCTGACGGAGCCGCAATCGCCAGGCACGTTTTTCCAGTAGCCTTCCGTCCAGGTGGTGCCGTAGGCCAGGCTGCCGATACGCCGGTTGCGGATCGATGTTTCGAGCAGCCCGTAATCCTTCTGCGTGTGACCGGCGACATTCGACGGCGCGCCGAAGATTTGCTGCATCTCCGTAGCAAGCCAGGATTCAAAGTTCGGATCGGCGTTGCCGAGCTTGACCGTGCCATGCACGGCCCCTCCAACGACTGTTTCAGCCGCGCCGATGGCGTTGCCGAGAGCTGTTCCGGGGCCTGCGGGATTTCCCGGACTGGCGCTCTTGTGGGCAAAGAAGAGCAGCGCGGCAATGCCTCCGATGATGAGAATCGCGCCCATCAGTCACCCAGAAATTCCGCGAGGGTTTGATCAGGGGAAATACCCAGGACCGACGCGGCATTCGCGGCCCACGCATCGGAATTGTCGTTGCCGGTGTACTTTGCGGCGATTTGCCGGACGGTCATCGTCGGAGAGTAGATACGCGAAGCTCCCGTAAGCATGGCTGTAGCCTGCGCCTTAAGTGCGCTCCATCCGGCATCATCATCCGCAAAGATGAGGACGCCCTCGCCGTTCGCTACTCCAGCGGTGGGTTGGCCGAATGAGCGGGTAAGGTCTCCGGGATTGTGGGCGCGTCGCGGCACTACGTTCGGGTTTGGATTTGTCCACCCTTCGGCAGTCGCAATCGCTTCGGCGAGCAAATTGATTTTCTCTGTGGTGACCGGCATGCCTGAGCCTCCAAGAATGGCATCTCCCACCTCCGGGTTCGCAAAATCATCGGGCGGCGGAGCGGGATAGAGTTCAGCATCGCTAAATTGATTGCCAGCACCGGAAGAATCCGCGCTAGCGGGTTCCTCCAGAAAAAAGAGCAGCAATCCGATAAGCGCGACCGCAGCACCCGCATAGATCATCGTCGCCCTCGGGAAAAGCTTCTAGCGGCGCGGCCCGGAGCCGTAGGTTCGAGCACTACGACAACGGCGAAGATCGCCACTACGCCCAGCACAATCACGATGATCCCTGTGCCCAGGCCGAAACCGCTGGTGGCGTTCTTGATCGCATTGCCGATGGATGAGCTGTCGATGCCCAGCGTGTTTGCCACGCCTCCGAGAATCCCTCCGCCGACGCTCGCGGCGGGCGCGCCGGTATCGACGGTTTGGCCTGTGCCGCCAGCTGAAGCCGGAATCGTCCATGAGGAAATATTCGAACTCGTGATTGGGTTTGAGCCGAGCGCGTTGATGATTTCGCCATCGACGATGGACCGGACATCATCGGGTTGCGCGTAGGTTTCCGGGCCAGTCATTTGGAGCGTCAGAGTGATCGGTTCGGCACCGAAGGTCCAGCCGTTGTAGTTGCTGGAGACGATGGCCAGACCCCACTTGTCCTGAAGCGGCTGGCGAAGCGCCTGGAAGAGTCCGTCCGCTGTGCCGATGCCGGTCTTTACGAGCGTCCAGAGACTCTCGTCAATCTGCGCGTTGTAGACGAGCAGCGTTCCAACGGGAAGGCCGGTATCTGGTACTTGCGCCACGAGGGGCCTCAGTTTTTTTTCGGCAGCAACAAGAACAGGCCGACGATGAGCAGCAGCGCCCCGCCGATCAGTACATAGCTCTGGGTTTGCGAAACGGGCGAAGCGCTGGAACTGGTGATCGTGGTGGTGACGCCGGGCGCGGTTTGCCGGACTACTTGCGTGGTCTGGTGGCCTCCGACGTTCGGCTGACCAATCACTCCGAAAGCGCCGAGATCGGAGAGCACACTATCCGCCAGATTTGAGAGTCCGTCCCAAGCTCCGAATGCCATGAGCGAATTCCTTTTCCGCGTGTTTACGTGGATGCGCGGCCCCCAGGTTGCGACAAGTCACCAGGTACGCTTTACTACTCCACAAACAGAGTGCGGACATTGCCTTGCCGGTCCTGATAGGTGGGATTGCCCTCGATGCGTTCCTCGATGAGTTCTCCCTGTTGATTGGGTCCGGCGGTCACATCACCGCGAAACTCGAATTTGTTCGCGGTGGTGAGCCGGTGGGCGGGGAACACCGTGCGGATATCTCCGCCTTCGGCGAACTCGGTGAGCACGTAGCCTGTGGGCTGCGATGCTTCGAGTGCAAAACCGGTCCACTCTTTCGCCGCGAAGGTGTTCTTCGGGTTGCGGATGAGCGCCTGATCGAGCTTCACGAGCGGGCGAGTAAGAATGTTGTCTGTCAGTCCATTCTGAGCGAAGACGGTGACGCCGCCAGAACGCGCGGTCGCGAGCGTTCCCTGTTTGGCGAGAACGCCGCGATGACGCAATCCGACCGACAATTGGGCGAGCAGCAGATCGACGCCGCTCGAAGCGGTGAAAGGTGTGGTGATGTCCTGCCAGGTGCGCTGTACGAGCGCCGGATTGATCGAATTCCGGAAGCTGCCAAGTTGCGGCTCGATGGTGTTGATGGAGAACACCGGAGAGCCGGTACCGGAGCCGAAAGCCGAAAAGGTGATGGTGCTGCCTGCGGTCGTTTGCCACAAGGCGGTAGAGTCGCCGATGGAAACGCGGATTTGCAGCGTCTTCCAATCCTCCGTCTTGAGCATGAACAGGGCTTGCTGATTGAGCGGAATCCCCTGTGGCGGGAACGGGATGAGGAAGGCCACATCGAAATCGTAGCTTCCGATTGGGGTGTTGGCCGCGTTCGGGATGATGCCGCCGTTGTTGAGTGTGAGGCTTCGCCCGCGTCCGTAGATGTTCGCGTAGGCAACGCTGGACGGGCCGCGCATGTAGTAAATCGTGCGCTGGCCGAGCACCTTGTGGATGCCCTCAACGCGAATCCAGTTCACGAGCGATTGCGGAGCCTCGGCCAAAACCGCGCCGGTCTGCGCGACGGAAACGGACACGCGTCCCTTCAATTCACAGAGCAGACCCCACAACCATTTCGGGCGCGTGAGATCGCCGTTCGGGATGTATTCGGTATTGAGGGCGTTGATTGTCAAGTCCTGAAAAAAATTCGGACCTTGCAGACGGAGAGACATCGATCGATTTTCCTTTCAGAAAGAAATCCGTCTGGCGGGGAGAATGCGGGGAGGAGAGGCGGGAGCCGAGATCGGTTCGGATTTGTAAATCGAGCGCTATTGCGCCGGGGTGGCCGTTCCACCGCCAAGCGAAGCGGGCAGGATTCCGCCCACCACGCCGCTCAAGAGACCCGCCACGATCAGTCCGACCGCGACGTACAGCGACAGATAAAGGAAATGCTTCACGGTTTGCTCCCTTCCGAGGCGTTCAGACGCGGATCGTGCTCTGCGGCAAGAACGACCCCAGGAACTTGTTGGCGATGGGAATCACGATCAGCGCCGCGAGCGCCGTAGCGCCGATGACCATGAGCGCGGCCTTGCCGTGATTTTCAGCGAACATCTTGTGCATGGGCTTCTCCTTCCCCGGTGGCCGGGGCTTCTTCCGGCGCGAGCGAGACGCGCCAGAAACTTGGTTCCTCGTGGACGTAGAAGAGTCCTGTTTCAACTTCGTAGTGGAGAAACTCGAGATCTTTAAGCTCCGAAACAATTCCCGCCACGTGCGGGGAGCAGTACTCGGCGATACGTTCGAGGTCTCGGGGATGCTTTGTCTGAAAAAAATTGAAATCGGTGATGAGGGAGAGAAGCAAGCCGTTGCAATCGGCCATGCGATGCTGTGTCAGATAGAGATCGTGTTTACGCCTGCGTCCGCAACGGATTTCATCATCGAGCGCGGGAGCCATCCAGTTGGGCGACTGGAGATATGAGCTTTCGTCGATCACAACGGCGATGTTTGCCCGCAGTTTGAGCGCCGAGACGAAATCGCGGAAATCGCTCTCCACGGCGTCCTCGCGGATTGCTGCATCGTCGACGGCGAAAACTACCGGGGATTTGTCGAGATCGAGCGCGTACTCGAAGCTCGCGCGGTCCGAACAGATTATGCCAATCGCAAAAGCCCTCGTGGGATCGAACACCGCGACGCCTTCGCGTTTGCCGCTTGCGAGCCAGTAGGCCAGCGACGTTTTCCCCTTGCCACGGCGACCGAAATTGCCGGTGATCCCGCTCATTCGAGTTTCCCAAGCCGCCCGACATAGATGCCCAGGAAAAATACGAGCAGGAGAAGAGCGGCATCGATTCCGTTGACCGGGCGTCGGTCTGCCGGATCGAGAGCTTCCGCCACAAGTTCTTCGAGGTTAGCAACGCGGCGCAAAAGTTCCTGTGTGTCTGCTTTTGCTTCACTCACATCATCACCAATTCCGCTTCCCGGTCGATTTCTTGGTTTGTGAAGGCCGAGGGCAAGGCTCCTGAAGAGTCCCCGGAAGCGGCTGACGCTGCTTCGGGAGATGGTGTGTTGCGCGTTGCGCTCGGGGACTCTTCGCGTGGGGCGGAGCTTCGAGCTTCCGCTGAACTCACGGACGGCTGTGCCGGTTGCCGGACGGGAGGCTCGAATTTCTGTTGGTCCTGAAGCGCGCGCTTCGCGGCGATGATGGCGAAAACCTTGGCCGAAAATACGGGCAGGAACGCCGCGGCGAACTCGAGTTCCACACCGTACACATCGAGCGCTGGCGTGTACTTTTCGAGGAAACGCGCGCCAGGGCCTTCAATCCCCCGCAGTTCCGCTTCGGAGAATTGCCAGAGCTTAAAGCATTCGGCGAAATCGAGTTTCAGCGCGAAATGTGTGATGGTGGCCGAAATCGCAGAGGTCATTTGCAAAAGGCCGCGGACTCCAGCTGCGGCCATACCCGGATCGGGCTTTGCGGAATAAGCGGGAGCGAGGGCCGGACCGGCCGCCTGAGCCTCCGCCGCCCGCGTTCCGGCGTTGGCAGGAACTCCCCTCGGCGGAGAAATCTTAGGCGGCCGGCCCGGCCCTCGCTTGGGTAGCGCTTCATCGGCTTTTGCGAATTTCGTGGGGTGCGAGGAAGGCGGGGCAACGCCTTCCTCGCGTGTGGAGTCCTTTGGTGAGTTCGTTTGGGGCCGGACTCCGGGAGACGTTTTGCTATCTTGCGGCATTCTCAATTTCCGCGAAAGAGGCCATAGGCAGCGATGATCGTGTACAGCACGATGCCGCCGATGGCCCACCACATGATTTTGGCGTCGCTCGTCACAGGAAATACTCGATTTCCTCTTGCGGGGCGGGTTCGGGTGCGGGGGTTGCCGAGGGTTCAGCAGTGGCCGCCGCCAGAGCCTTCGCGCGCCACTCTTCCATCGCCGCTGCCTTGCGCTGGAGTTCCTGATAGGCGGCTGAGGGTTCGCCGCCTCTGAATACGCCGCCCTCTGCCGAAATTGCCGACTGACAGACCGGGCAAGCGCCTTTGACCTCGCTAGTCGGATCGTCCATCGGCCAGCGTCTCCCAGAAAGTCTTGAGGTGTTCGCGCTTGATGTACAGAGCGCGTTTTCCGCCCACAAATTCGATATCGAAGACCGTGGGGCAGATCATCACGTCCTCTGTGATTTCCGCCCGGGCGGCGCGTCGCGCCGCGAGTTCCTCATCGGGCAGGAGTTCCACGAGATCGCCGAAGACGGGCAGTGAAGCAAAATTGTGGTTACCGGTATCTTTCCGCCAGCCGACAGCGAAGTGCGGCAGGGGAGCGGACATTTTCACGATTTGCAGCATAGCTGTGAGTCTCGCAGTAACCGGAAAACCATGTCAAAGGTTGTAAATATCCGGGCACAAAGGCGTCTCAAATCACGCAACGTGGAAACCGTCACGAAAACAATTCCTCTGGACTAACCTGCATCAGGAGTAATACGGTGAGTATGGGAGAAACGCGAACTGTGCGCGCTGCGGTCTATGGGCGCGTCTCGACCCTCGACCAGAATCCCGACCTGCAATTCCGCGAGCTTCGAGCTTATGCAAAAAAGCGCGGCTGGGAGACTCGCGAGTTTGTCGATCACGGGGTTTCTGGCTCCGAGACGCGCCGTCCGCAGCTGGCTGCGATGACCGAAGCCCTTTTCCGCCATGAGTTCCAGGTGGTCTTGGTCTGGCGATTCGACCGGCTCTTCCGCTCCGTCAAACACATGGTGGAGTTTTTCGAGCTGTGCCGCGCTAGCAAGATCGATTTCGTTTCCCTCACCGAGCAGGTAGATACCAACACGCCCATCGGGCGTCTGAGCTTCCACATTTTCGCGGCCATTGCCGAGTTCGAGCGCGAACTGATTCGGGAACGCGTTCTCGCGGGCCTTGCCGCCGCGAAAGCGCGAGGCGTGCGCCTCGGACGCCCGGAAAAACGCCTGGACCTGAGCCGCGTCATGGCGGATCGCCGGGCCGGGCGGAGTCTTGCGGAAATCGCGCGGGAGTACGGCGTGTCGAAATCGAAGATATTCGCTGTCTGCCATTTGGCGGACCGCCGCAAGGTCAACCGGTGATCGAAGTTTCGATCATCGTCGAGTTGCGGGAGACAGCCGGAGGGAAAAAGGGCCGCTCGGCAGTCGGCTTTGCGCGATTGACGGCAGCGAATTTCACAGAGCGCGGCGCCTGGGCGCGATATTTTTTTGGCGCACTCGACCGCGCCATCGCCAAACGCCGCGCCCATCTCGAAGAAGCCCGGCAATCGGCTTGTCGTTCGCCCGGCCCGCTCTTCGAGGAGCCGTTCTGAAAGGAAGCGTCATGGCCTTGCCTGTCGAAATTTCCGCCACGGTGCGAAAAAAAATTCGCCGCTACTTCGCCGAGCGCGAAGCGGGGCGGCTCGCCTATCGCCGTTCGGATCGCTTGCTCGCCGAAATTGCCAGGAATCTCACGCCCGGAGTTCCGGTGCAGCTGGACGGACGCGAGGTAATCCTCGTGGATTTGTTCGCCGGGAAAGACGTGGTGTTTCGTCCCTGCGGCGTGCGGCGATTCGAGTTGGAGTGGGTGGAGTGATGGCGGAAACCTACGAAGTGGCAGGCGTATTTTTCGCGAAGCGCTATCGTGGCTGAGACCTTCATTTCCCGCGATGGCCGTTTGCAGGTGACGCTTTACAGGCTAGAGACCTCGAACGTGATCGGCAAATCGTGGGAAGAGCGTGTGGAAGTTTCCATCACCGAGAAATCAACGCAACTGGCCGACATGCCGCTTGGCGATTTCATGCGACTGTTTTATCTCGAAGTGTGGCCAGCGGTGGCCCGGCGCAACGCCAAAAGCAAAGCGAAGTAGGCCAAAAGTACTCTTGCGTTCCGTGACGTGAAGGCGTAGTGTGAGCCAGGCTTTTTGGTGGGCAGAAAAATCCGCCCACCAAACGGCTAGCGCGGCGGGCAACCGCGATATGTTGGGTGAGACTTTTTGAGGAAGCACAAGATGCGTGGTGGGACAGAACGCATTAACAGTGCGGTGTCCTACCGGTTGGACCACGCCCCAGCAATTGAGAGTGCAGGTCCGGCCATGAACAGTATAGCGCACCAGTAAGTCCCTTCCTGAGAGCGTTCTCCCAACAGAACAAAAAGCCAGTGCCCACCAAGAGAAATTTGGTGGGCGAGTACTTTTGGAACTAGTACTCCACTGGAAATTTGGTGGGCGGTTTGGTGGGCGGTTTTCAGCCATCTTGACAGGGGTGAGAGCCTGAGAGGAGTGGGAGATGAGTGTGTATCGCTGGCACGGAATTTATCTCGCAGAATGGCGCGATGAGTACGGGGGAAAAAAACGCAAGGGCTTTCCTGTCGAGACTGAAGCGCGCCGCTTCGAGCAAAAGATGCGGCGAGAGGTGGCTCTCCGCCGCCGCGAGATCGAGCGCGACCCCGCCGCTGCCGTGGGCAAGGTCGGCGATCTCTGCGATCTGTGGGCGGAGCCGCAGAAATACTGGTATCCGAAGCGCGTCGCCTCGGACTTCAAGATGAAATGCGGATCGCTGCGTTTGCATGAACTGACTCCCATGAACGTGAAGCTCGTGCTCAACTATTGGGAGGGCATCGGTCTTGCCGACAACACCCGTTCGAATTTCGCGCACACCTTAAAGCGCCTGCTGAAATATTTCGAGACCCTCCCAGGCGCCCCCCGAAATCTCTCCAGCTACGTCGGACGGATCAAGCCCTATAAGCCCCGCAAGGAGATGCTCACCGTCGAGGAAGAACGCAAGCTCCTTGAAATCGCGGATGCCTCGAAGCCCGCTTGGGTGCAATGTTACCTGCGGATTTTCCTGTGTCTGGGCTTGCGGCAAAGCGAAGTTCTCTCGCTCGCTCCGCTCCACTACGACCCGGAATCAAAAATGGTGCGGAATCTCCGCACCAAAGGCGACATTCAGCGCGATATCGGTGTGCCCACCGAGTTGCAGCGCTTTTTTGAGCCGCTCGTGAGAAAGTACGGGCGAACCGAGACCCCATTCATAACATTGCTCAAAGGCGCGCCGGTAAATTTTCGCGCCGCCTTGTGGCACTGGAACGATCTCAAAAAGAAAGCCGGGATTCCGCGCGGCAAACGCCCGCACGATCTCCGCGCTACCGCCATCACCACGTTCCACGTAAACAACGGTAACGACCTCATCGCTACACAACGGTTTGCAGGACATAAATACCCCGGCTCCACGCAGCCGTATTTGCGACATCTGGATGACCAGGCCATCGCGCCCATGATCGAGAAGGCACGAGTGCTGCGTTTTCGCTCAGGCCAGGCTGCGCGGATCGCGGCGCAGAAAAAAATCGGATGAGGAGAAAACCACATGGAAACAACCCAACACTATTTGGCTAAGTGCCTCGCGGCTGCGATGAGCGCAAGGTTTCTGGGCAACAACATCGAAACCGAAATGCGCAAGTATAGAAATCAGGAGCCGGGAGAAATCTACTTGGCTATTGCTTCGCTGCTCACGGATGCCCTTCTCAGTGAAGAAGCGCAAGCCGTTGCTGCGCTAAAGAAAGCGCTCAAAGGGCATCCACGCAAGGGCAATGAATGATTTGTTTCAGTTCGGAAAAGTTCGGGGAGTCAAATCCAAAAAGTTCCGCGTTGCGCTGGAGGCCCCTGGCGGAACACGACAATCCGGCGCGACGCGGAAGGAGGTTCGATGCAAAACGTTATGGATGCCTACAACGGTCCGTGGGAGATCGGCGCGAACTATCTGATCCGCACGGTCACCATGTTCCAGACCGGGCGTCTCGTGGCTGTAGGGCCGCAAGAGTTGGTGCTTGAGGATGCCGCTTGGATTGCCGATACCGGGCGATTCTCCGATGCGCTACAAACCGGGAAGTTCACCGAAGTAGAGCCATTCCCGGATGGCCAGGTCATCGTTGGCCGGATGGCGATTGTCGACGCCGTGAAAATCAAGAAGCTGCCGCGAGAGCAACGATGACAGCGATTCTGTCATTTCATTGGAACAGTCGCCTGAGCAGTGCTTGGACCGCAAATTGGCCGCTGACGCGTAGCTCTATTTGGACAAAGACTAGTTGGGACCGGAGCTACAGCTACAGCAGGACGACGAGCTTGAGCGCATGTGGGAGCAGAAGTTGGAAGAGGAAGTGCAGCTTTAGCGCGGGTTGGGGTTGGGCCGGAAACTCCAGTTGGAGCGGAACGTGAGCGAGCAGACGCATTTCCCAGGCCATCATCCATTGCAGGACCGCGAACTTGCGCAGCGCGAAGAAAAACTCACGCGCCTTTTCTGCGATTTCTTCGATGTGCTATCGCCGGTGCTGAACGCGCTTCCGCGCGGCTCTCGTCAACTGGTGATCGTGCGCAAGGTGCGCGGAGTGGAGTTCGCGATCCGTCTGACGCCCAAAGGAGACACGGAATGAACAAGCTGACGGATCGGGAGGAGAGGTCCGCGCTAGTAAAAAACCTTGTGGAGCGGCGTTACGGACCGTTTCCCGGAGCAGGTGGCGCGGGCCGCATCCTTTTCGAGAGCGCTCTCAAAGACCAACCCATTGAAGTTCTGCGTTCGATGGTGAAATACGCCGAGATCGAGGCGCAGAAAAAGCGGGAGCGGAAATTCCCATGAAAATCGAGTGTTCGTGGTGCAAAAAGCATCTCGGCTACAAGTGCCATGTCTGCGGAAGCCGGGCCATCGAGAACATCTGCGAGGATATCGCCTCTTGCGCCGACTGCTCGACTTTGCTGTACGTGAATCGCGGTGCTGTGAGTTCCACGATTTGCTCTGCCTGCCGGGCACGCGAATTTCCCCATCTGCCAAATCGTTTGACGGCTGAGGAAATTGTGAGGCGCGCGGATCCGCAAGGGAAAGGGGGAGGCATGTGGATAGTCACTCTGACAAACGCCGAGCGCAGTGCGCTGATCGATTTGGTGATCGAGCACATGGGCAGTGCGGGTTCCACCCTGGAATTTACGGACGTGGTGGAGGGGAAAACCACCGCCGCGCGGGATTTGCTGAATCGTCTGGACAAGGCGCGATGGATTTCAGAAAACCCCGCCCCGAAAATATTCGAAGCCCGAGCGGGCGGCGACAAAAGCTGAAAACACTGGACTTACAAGGCCCGAAATCGGAGAATCGCCCCATGTCCACGAAAAATCCACTGCCCCTTCGCGACTGCGGCTGTAATTGCGGGAGAAAATTCCAGCCCTTGACTCGCCGGGCGCGTTTCATCGATGACACGCACCGCCAGAGGGCGCACCGGGCGCGGAAGCGGTCGGAAAACCCCGCGAAATCCTGAGCCTGCGGGCGCGGCAAACAGGGGACTTACAGCGTTACCGATTTCGTTCGCAAAACTCTAGGTTTCCGCACGCGAATTTCGCTCGACGATTTCCGCGAGTTTTTCCGCTGTCTTTTGTCGGGAGATTCTTTCTTCAGCGCGAGCTTTGCCGGGAGCGGTCGGCAGAATCACATTAGAGCAGTGATCGAATTGCTCCTGGAAGCAGCGGCAGCAAACCGGGCCGTGATCGTCTCTGTGATGGGGGTTCTTGGCACCGCACAGCCAGCAGGAGCGATTTTCCCGGTGCGGCAAGGGTTTGCGCCCAGCGAGCAACTATTTACAGTTCGCCACAACGGTTACGTTGTAGGAAGGAGAGGCCGAGCCTCCGATGTTGAAGACGATTTGGCCAAACTGGTCTAGTGGGCCAGAAACAATTGTTCCAGCCGGAATAGTACGGTCGGTGAGCGTCGCGACGCTCTTGTTGGCGAACGAGCCTGCAATCCCAGCGGTCACGCGCAAAGTGCCGGTGGTCGCCTGTGTGAAGTGAATTCGGTCGTTCCAGTTGGTGCCGTCAGGAGAGTCTTGGAGCCAGGCATCGAGAGTGGGAGCCGTCCCGGCCGTATTTGTCATCGTGAGAGTGAGACTGCAAGTTTCAACCACACCCATCTTTTGGGCGCTGCTCTGCCACAGCGACAACGATTGACCGTTGGTCGTGATCGTGGCGCTCTGCGTACTCGCGTATCCGCTATCTGCAACCAAGAGTCCAGGGCACCCATTACCGCTGTTGCACGAACCCGAAATTGTCCGCTGTACAGGGGTCGCCGCTGAACCGTTCGTCGCGAAAACTTGCACGTCGAGCGGCCCATCGGCCGAGCCTGCGGGAACGCGGCTCGTCGTGAAGGTCGCACCGACGCCGACATCCGTGCCGCCAATGGCGAGGCCATCGACGGCGAAACCGAGAGCCGAATGATCGAGCACCGAAGCGAAGCGAGCATTGCCAGAGCCGTCCTTGCCGCCGATAAGGAGCGGATTCCCGGTCACGGCGGCGCCAGGCGTGGTCGTGCCTTGCACCTGGTTGGAGGTCGAAGCGGAACCACAAGTTCCGCTCGTAGTCTGCACAAGGAACACGTCGGCGGTGTCAGGGTTTCCCGCAGCGCCAGAAGTCCCGCTGAATTGGATAGCAACCTTTGCGGCGGCTGTGGATTGCGTGAACCCAGAAACCATCGAGGAGGCCGGCACACTGGAAGGCATGTTGATGAGCGGGACCGAATTGTACCTACCCGTGTTGTGGGAGTAGTCGGGGACTTGCGAATCCGCGCTCTGAAACGTGGTGGTCGTGAAAGTGTGCGCGGACGTGGGATTGTTGTTGACCACGTAGACGCACAGTGAAGCGTTCGGCGAATTCGGGACGATGACGTAGGTGCGGTTGAAGCTGCTCCACGGAATTGCACGGCCAACGTCCACGTAGGAAGAGCCGGGGTTCAGTACCAGATCGGGATTTTGTGCTCGAATGGAGACCGGCAAAAGCAGCAGGAAAACGAGGATGGCACTCTTGCGCATGATTCACCTGCCG
>Ga0070738_10004909_pt1 | contig 15444 bp, 10 predicted proteins | sample Coa_R2_2_FD_66446 | JGI IMG/M metagenome (GOLD analysis project Ga0070738, IMG submission 66446) | Surface soil microbial communities from Centralia Pennsylvania, which are recovering from an underground coalmine fire - Coalmine... | ecosystem: Environmental > Terrestrial > Soil > Unclassified ...
TGGTTTCTAAAAGTATTTCTATATATTGATCTGTAACTTTAGTATGATTTCCTCTCATCCTCTCATCTTTGAGACTTTCGAGCTTGTCAGGGTCTCCATGAACACACCAATAAGAGACTTCATTAATTGAGCAACCCAAAAAAATAGCGATTTGAGCTTGTGTTTTGCCGTCGTTAAGCAGCAAGAGCATGAGAATTCTTTCTCTAATGTCTCCATTTTATTCCGCTTTTAATGCTCTTTGTAGCTTCTCTACTTGCTCTGGAGTAAGATGATTCTTTGCTGGCATCTTGCGCTTTTTTGACGAGTTTAATTTTGCGTTATACCCTATCTAAATGCTTAATAGCTTACTGCACCGGGTGACCGTAATTCATCCAGGTACGCCTGCTCAGTTGGTGTTAACCCATCAGAGACCCGATGAAACAAGCGGGTGTTGATAATTGACCGAATATTTCCAGCTAAGCGATCAAGCGTGCTGAAAGCAGGCAATTCGTAACGTTCCTTGATTAAGTGCGATCACCCCTGCCACTAATTTCTGTGCTTCCCTGTTGTAGGGTTTGACATTCAGATAGGCCCGAATTGCTTGCTGATAGCGATACCGTGTGGGGAGCGTTGGCACGGCTGAGACCCAGGAGTTTAATTTAGGGTAAGAACGGAGATGAGTGAGAACGGAAACATGGATAAACTCGGAATGAGGAAAGTATCCCAAGCGCTGAAAGGATTTGAGCAGAACTATCATCCGCAATACTCCGCTTTTGCTGCGGGTTTGGGACTGGACAAAGTTCAATTCCTCTGCATAACAAGCACCCAGTTGTTGAGGAGCCGTGTGAGGTTAACGTCTCAAGCACGGTTCTGTAGACCAGCGGAGTGGGTGACTGCTCCGCTGAGTTTAACTCAGTGCCAAGTTTAACCGCGCTGCGCCGCCTCGATCGCAGCGATGTCGATTTTTCTCATCTGCATCATTGTATCGAACGCACGCTTGGCGGCAGCAGGATCGGGATCGGTGATCGCATTCGTCAGGGCGATTGGCGTAATCTGCCAGGACACGCCCCATTTATCCTTACACCAACCGCACGCACTCTCCTGGCCGCCGTTACCGACGATCGCGTTCCAGTAGCGATCGGTTTCGTCCTGATTAGCGGTTGCAACCTGAAACGAGAAGGCTTCGTTGTGTTTGAACGCCGATCCACCGTTAAGCCCAAGGCAAGGAATGCCCATCACAGTAAACTCAACCGTCAACACATCCCCTTGCTTCCCCGATGGAAAGTCTCCCGGAGCGTGATGCACCGCATTGACGGATGAATCGGGAAACGTTTTGGCGTAAAACCGCGCAGCCTCTTCGGCGGCACCATCATACCAAAGGCAAATCGTGTTTTTTGCTGGCTTCACCATGTCATTTCTCCATCGCGATGAATCACCCATGTTCGAAGTCAACGATGTGCTCACAGTCGAATGGGCTTGGCTTGGCCGACATTGCCGCGTCAACGTACGGCTAAATTCGTACCATTCTCGGCAGCGGCACTGTGCTTCGCATAAACGGGATAGCAATTCAGTATACAAAGTCTTGCTGTAGATCCATCTGTCTAAGGTGAGTGAACAAACGCCTTGCTAAAACTTTAAGCACTATCAGCGCGATCGCCCGCTGGTGTATCCGTCCCTTTGACAGGGCTTACGGCCATTAGCAGCAGTTTGTTGAACATGATTGGCAGATCACGTCAACGAGGAGAGATTGGTGTGGCATACCCAGACAGCGATTGTGAAGACGGCTCCAGAGACGCGATCGCGCCACACAACGCTCTTTCCTGAGAAAGACGCCATGAATTGGCTGCTTCTATAGAATGTTGAATCAGAAGCGAATCGTTTTAGCGCTCCGCTTTTGTCTTGGTCGTTACTCAATCGCGTTAGATTCTGATGGCATTAAACCATTATCGTTATTGGCGCGACTGGCAACCCAGGTGTTGCCTATGAAGGATTTACCAGCCATTCTAGAGTCCTATCAAGCCATCCACCAGCGCGGTGAAGCAGCGTTTTTAGCTACTGTTGTCAAGACTCAAGGCTCGACCTACCGGCGCTCGGGTGCCCGGATGTTGATTACCCAAGCCAGCGAGACGGTTGGGATGGTCAGTGGAGGCTGCTTAGAGCAAGATCTGGTGGAACACACGCGGCAAATGTCTCTGAGCGACGCAATCGCCATCACCTATGACAACACGGCTGACCAGGAAGATCTGCTTTGGGGGCTGGGATTGGGCTGCAATGGTGTTGTGCAAGTTCTCATTGAATCCTTACTGCCTCATGCCTGTAACCCTCTCATCGTCTTAGCGGAGTGCTGGCGCGATCGCTCACCTGCTGTCTTAGCCAATATTTTTCAAACTGAGGGGACAACAACTATCAAACTGGGCGCGTGTCTTGCCCTCACACCAGATAAAGTCATGGTTTTTGAGCAAACCCATGCTGATTTAATCACGGCGATCGCGGCGGACGCTCAAGCGGTCTTACAGCGGCAGCAGTCAACAATACAATCCTATAATCTGGTCACGGGGACGGTGCAGGTTTTCCTGGAATATGTTTCAGCCCCAACCGCCCTGACGCTTTTTGGAGCGGGTCAGGATGCGATTCCGGTGGCTCGGTTGGCGAAAGCCATTGGTTGGCAGGTCACAGTCATTGACTGCCGCGCCAATCCCGTCAGCCATGCTCATTTTGCTATGGCAGATCAGGTGATTTTGACTAGACGGGAACAGTTGCTCCCACTGGATTGTCATCTCATCAAGCAACCGAGTGCGGTCGTTGTGATGACGCACAATTATCTTGATGATCGAGAAGTATTAAGAGCGTTGTTGCCCTTACCAGTGCCCTATATTGGCATACTTGGCCCCAAACGCCGAACCGAGCGGCTCTTGCAGGATTTACAAGCCGACGGAGTGGTTGACCGTACTGTGGATCTGGAAAAACTCCACGCGCCGATCGGACTTGATATTGGTGCAGACACTCCAGAGGCCATTGCCGTGGCGATCGTGGCAGAAATTCAAGCTGTTTTAGCCCAGCGAATGGGTGGCTTCCTGAAACACCGTTCGATGCCAATTCACCCATAAGATGCACTCAGCCACCGCCTCAGTTGGATTGATTTTGCTCGCTGCGGGAGCCTCAACTCGCATGGGATCACCGAAACAACTACTGCCCTATCAAGGACGGAGCCTGTTACGCTACATGGCAGAAGTTGCGCTGGCATCAGACTGTGATCCCATTGTGGTTGTGCTGGGTGCCAATTGCGATCGCATCCGTCCGACAATCGCTGATCTTCCCTTACATATCATTGAAAACAACCGATGGTCAGAAGGGATGGGCAGTTCGATTCGGGCAGGTATCCAACCGATCACACAGATCAATCCGTCGCTCGATGCAGTGGTTGTGATGTTATGTGATCAGCCTTTAGTCACTGCTTCCACGCTGAATCAATTGATCGAAGCCTACCAGATTAACCGAAATCAGGTGATTGCTTCAGCGTATGCCAACACGCTCGGCGTGCCCGCTTTATTTAGTCGTGCGCTCTTTCCACACCTGTTGAACTTGACGGCACATGTGGGTGCCAAGTGTTTGATTCAGCAGTATGGTGACCAGGCTTATGCCGTTCCCTTTCCAGAAGGCGCGATCGATCTAGATACTCCAGAAGACTACCAACAAATGCGTTTCAGGGTAGCATCCAATCGAGATGGTTGATGCGTTGTCGATTTGGTAACGCATCTGGATTACCCGTCAAGCTGTCTGCTCGCACAGAGTTCGCTCTCCTGTGCCCATCCAGATGCCCCCTCCATCAAGCGTTAGTAGAACGTCGAGGTTGGGTGAAGTTGCCATCCATGATCGCTTCAAGCGAGCTATAGCCGGTGACTTGCTATTGGATGCTGACCCTGCGACACTCGCCGCTTTGTGGTCACGGTCAACTTCGGCCTGTCTGTGCAAGCTGCGAGTGGAGCTAGTCGCGCGGAACGCCTACAGGTGGTTCAAATGGCCTTGCATGCCTTGCTGTAAAAGGACGACATTCAGTGCTTTGTTAAATTCAGGTAGGGTAAGGGGACTGATCGCCTTGCCCTACGCGCTTGCTCTACGGCGGCGCGGGGGACAGAAGTGCAGGTTAGTTGAGCTTACAGTAGTGCACACCGAAGACCGATTTGGTGGCTCAACCGCTTCCAACGACAAAGCGTTTGGGGACACAGCGCAAAGCAGAGTAGAGTGGACAGAGGGCTGAAACTCTCCAAAAACACTACATGATGACCTTAGACCGCCGCACAGGCACGCTCCATACGCTAAAAAATGAGTATTACTTAGAGGTCGAAGGACTCAAATACCGCATTTTCGAGTTTGACCGCGGCAAAGTGAAAGCAAACGACCAATACGGTTCCGCGCAACTCTTTCGCTATCAAAACAATATAGACGGCTTTGATGGCTCCGTTTATGCTGGGACACTGCAGATCGAAACCAAGCTGGGTTTTGGTTCCGATTGACTGGATGCTGGCTGGAGTGCTCCCCGACACGATCGCTTGTGCTGCGGCTTGCGCCACTGTTGTGTCCATTTGGGTCGCATCGTACGTGCCCGCGAACTCCTTGACCTGCTCAAGCCGCAGCGCATTATTTAACGTACCCGAAATGGGATGGAGGTAATGACCATAGACGCAATTTTGATGCGTTGTTTCGCTGCACTAATGAGGCTGCGATGATGTGATCGATCGTGGCCCCTTCACCAGGCGCAAAGGCAACATCGATCGCCGTGGATCCTAAATAGACCGTCCCGGTATCGTTCACACCCGTTGTTTTAATCGTGCCCTGATTTCACAATTCCTGAAAATCGGTTGCGTATGGTTCTGACGGCAGCTTCCTCGGTTGCCCTACTGAACGAGGATAGTCTATCTGCCTTTGTCACGGCTCATAAATAATGCAGGGTAGAGCTGATGGGGGGAAGTCTGCTGTAACGGCATCGAAGCTGTACGGCACGGATCAAGCCCGTGTTGCCTGCTGCACACCACGTGATCGGTTAAGACTGGTTTCAGGCAGTCCCGCGATCGCGGACAAAAATATCGCGGAACCCGTTGGTGTCGCCGGGTACCAGATTGGTGGCAGATGACGAAAAGACGACATAGCGTCCATCGGCACTGAGGCCAATGCTATTCCCCGATCCACCGCTACTACTGTCGCCTTGAGTGCCATCCGAGGCGACGCTGACGCGAGTGGTTTCACCCGTAATCCGGTTATAGAGAAAGATGTCAGGGGCGTTATTTGTGTCCCCTGCCACCAGGTTAGAAGCTGCTGACCAGAAGGCGACATAGTTGCCATCGGCGCTGATGGATCGACCACCGCTATCGCTATTGGCCTGGGTGCCATCAGAGGCCACACTGATGCGAGTGGTTTGCCCAGTCACCTGATCAAAGATGAAATTGTCTACGGCGTTGTTGGTGTCGCCAGGAACCAGATTGGTCGCCTCTGAGCCAAAAGCAATATAGCGCCCGTCCCCGCTGATGGTCGCAAAAGGGCTGAAACCATTCCCCTGGGTGCCATCGCTGGCGACACTGACCCGGCGGGTGGTGCCGCTGGTGCGATCGTAAACAAAGACATCGGTGACGCCATTGGTGTCGCCCGGAACCAGATTTGAAGCATAGGAGCCATAGACAACATAGCGCCCGTCTGCACTGATGGCGGGTTCGTCACTGAAGCTGTTGGCCTGGGTGCCGTTCGTGGCAACGCTGACGCGGGTCGTTTCGCCGGTCAGGCGATCGTGGACGAAAATGTCAGTGCTCAGGTTGGTGTCGCCGGCCACCAGATTTGTAGCATCAGACTCAAACGCGACATACCGCCCATCGCCACTAATGGAGGCAAAGGTGCTGCTACTGTTCCCCTGGCTCCCGTCGGTGGCTGTGCTAATGCGGGTGGTTTCACCCGTCAGGCGATCGTGGACAAAAATGTCGCTCGCCAGATTGGTGTCGCCTGTGACCAGGTTAGACGCAACAGAGGAGAACGCCACATAGCGTCCATCCGCACTAATGGAGAGGCGATCGCCACTGGCTCCATTCCCCTGGCTCCCGTCGGTGGCAACGCTGACTCGCGTGGTTTCCCCGGTGACCAAATCACGGACAAAGACATCGGCTACGCCGTTCGTGTCGCCTGCGACCAGGTTAGACGCATTGGACTGAAACGCCACATACCGCCCATTGGCACTGATCGCCGGGAAGGTAAAACTACTGTTGTTAGCCTGGATTCCATCGCTGGCCACACTCACCCGCTGCGTTTCTCCCGTCACGAGCGGGCTGCTGTCATCGTTCAGGATTGTACCGACGGCCTGACTGGTGGCTAAAGCCGCATTCGTGGGATTGCTGAGGATGACCTGGAAGGCCTCGTCGTTTTCGACAAACGTGTCGCCCGTAATAGCAACGTTGATGGTCTTCCTTGTCTCTCCTGGGGCAAAGGTGAGCGTGCCGCTGGTGGCGGTATAGTCGATGCCTGCAATGGCAGTATTATTGGCGGTTGCGTAGTTCACCGTGATGGGTTGGTTGGCGGCTCCAGAGAGGCTGACAGTAAATGTCATCGTACTGGTGCCACTATTACCCTCGTCGATCGCGGCATTGGCGATCGACAGTTTTGGATCATCGTTCACAATCGTGCCAATGCCCTGAGCGTCGGCGATGAGGCTGCCGCTGCTGGGATTGGAGAGATTGAGGCTAAAGGTTTCATCGGGCTCAACCAGCGTATCGCCCAGAATTGGCACCGCAACAGTTTTGCTGAGTTCCCCTGGGGCAAAGGTGAGCGTGCCGCTGGTAGCCGTGTAGTCGCTACCGGCGATCGCTGTGCCATCGGCTGTGGCATAGTTCACTGTGATGGGTTGCGTACTCGCTACCGAAAGCGCCACGCTAAAGACCGCATTGCGGGTGCCACTGTCCCCTTCCACGATGGAAACATCGCTGACAGAAAAGGCCGGAATTTGTTGATTCCCAAAGTTGAGTCCGGTAACTGCTTGTCCCGTGCCCACACTCACGCTGTAGGCCTGTAAACCACCGGACACCTGGCGCAGATCAAACACCCGCACACCCTGTGATGTAGACATAAACAAGTGGTTGCCATCGTCGCTCACCACCATGACGCCATTGCCCAGCGGTTGCGAGGGGTCGTCATAGGCATTGGTCGGACGAATATTTTCCCCGATGTTAAAGCGGTAAAGTTCCTTCCAGGTGTTGGTGTTGTAAGCAATGATTTGATTCGTCGCGGAACTGGCCGCATATAGAACATCGCGGGTTGGATCAAACGCTAACCCACCATCTACGTTCGTCAGATTTTCAACTGAATTCAGGTTGCGATCCAGAATCGAAATGCCTGTTCCCCATTCGAGCGCAATGAGGGAACCGTTGCGATTGACTGCCGACAGGCTCGTTGCTAAATAGGTGTTGGTATCTTTTTCAGGGGAGAAGGTGTTAGTCGTTGCATCGTAGGTTGCAATCGGCCCGCTAGAAATACCACCTTGAGTGATAAACAGGAGGGAGCGATCGCTGCTGCGAGCAATCAAACTGCCACCATAAATTGACCAATCACTCGATCGTTTGGAAATTGTGTCGGTGCTCAGATCAATCTGGCGATAGGGTTGCCACTGTCCAAAGCCTCGGAAGATGGCTAACCCATTGGCGGCGATCGCCACATCACTGGGAATGTCATCGTAGCTGAAATCAAAGGTCAGGTTCTTGACCGTGCCATCCGTCAGGTTCACCTTGCGAATGAACCCCTGGGTCGCCCCCCGTTGATTTTCAGCAATATATAGAGCATTGCCATCTACCGTGATGTCGCCCCCATTGAGAGCGTTGCCCACATGCCACGGCGTTAACAGGTCGCCCGTCGCCACATCGTAGCGTTCCACATCCCCATCACTGGTAGTCATATAGAGGCGATCGCGCTGCGGGTCGAAGATCAGATCCCGGCGATCGGCGATCGGCAACAGCGTACTCTGGCTGTCCAACGGAGTGGTCAGACGCCACGCTGTTGGCACCACCTCGGCCACCGTATAGGTGCCGGGAGCCAGGTCTGTAAACAGATAATTGCCGTTTGCATTGGTGGTCGTCGTGGGCTCTCCAGCATCCAGAATGCCATTGCGATTCACATCTAGATAGACGGTGCGATCTGCCAAGCCCGATTCATTCGATTCGTGGATGCCATTCCCATTCGTGTCGTTCCACAAACTCCCGGCAATCGAACTGGTGGGCGCGACCTGCTGTTGGGCACCAAAATTAACCGTTGCGGTGGCCTGCCCATCCGTTAGCGTCACCAGTTGCGTACCCACGGGCAACAGATCCAGCATCCGCACCCCAGATGGCGTGGCCATAAATAACTCATGGCCATCCGCGCTCACCGTCATCATGCCATTGCCAAACGGTCGGGAAGAAGTATCCCAGGAGTCGCTGGAAGGAATATCTTCACCAATGTTGAGTCGATAAAGTTCGTGCCAGGTATGGGTATCAAAGGCAATGATTTGATCGGTGGTGGAGTTTGCCGCGTAGAGGATATCACGCTGAGGGTCAAAGGTTAAGCCCCCATCCACCCCCGTCAGATTTTCCACAGAATTCAGGTTGCGATCAAGAATAGAAATTCCCGTGCCCCATTCGATGGCAATGAGGGAACCATCGCGATTGACGGCTGAGAGGTTCGTTCCCAGATAGGTATTGGTATCTCGTTCGGTTGAAAACGTATTGGTGACCGCATTGTAGGTGGAGACTGGGCCGCTGGAGATGCCGTCCTGCGTGATGAAGAAGCGGGAGCGATCGCTGCTCCGGGAAATCTGCCCACCCCCATAGATGGAACCGCCATCCGAACGAGCAGTGATGGTATCCGTGCTGAGGTCAATTTGGCGGAAGGATTGCCACTGCCCAAACCCTCTAAAAATGGCTAATCCATTGGCACCAATGGCGACATCGCTGGGAGTATTATCGTAATCCAGATTAAAGGTGAGATTTTTGACTGTGCCGTCTGCCAAATTCACTTTGCGGATAAATCCTTGCGTTGCTCCGACCTGATTTTCAGCAATATACAAGGCGCTACTGTCAGGGGTAATATCGCCGCCATTGAGCGAATTCCCCACCTGCCAGGGCGTCAGCAGGCTATGGGTGGTCACGTCGTAGCGTTCCACCTTACCCGCACTGGTCGGCATATACAACGTGTTCCGCAGCGGATCAAAAATGAGATCCCGACGATCGGTTACTGGAATCAGACTGCTCGTATCGGCTCGCAGCGGTGAGGTTTGTTGCCAACCAATCGGCGGTGCGATCGCGACGGCATAGGTACCGGGTGCCAGGTTGGTGAAGGCGTAATTTCCATTCGCGTCAGTTATGGTGGACAGTTCCCCCGCATCCAACCGTCCATTGCGGTTTTGGTCAAGATAAACCGTCACACCTGCCAGTCCGGGTTCCCCCGCGTCCTGGACTCCGTTGCCATTTCGGTCATTCCACTGAACGCCGTGAATCGCCGCCGAGTTGGCGATCGTGGGTAAGGTTGCAGCCGACTGGGGCACGCGCGACAGCGAATTGAACGGAGTCAAACCCATCCCTGCGTTGCGGTCTAGATTGCTCGCGGAGAAAGCGCTTTCTGATGCGTTTGAGGTTGGGATATGCAGCGATATGTCTGTCGATTCCACAGCTTTCCCAGAAGAAGTAAAGAGCATATTTGGGCGAAAGGGTAGTGTAGGCGGCAATCTGCCAAGATTTTAGAGATTCTTCCCTGCAATCTCTAGTACCCCCAGGGGTAATTATTCTCTGGCTAAAAAGGGCTGGGAACAGTGAACCGGACTAAGGACGTTTAGCGATCGATCAACACCGAGATCTGTAGGCAAAGCGCACTTAAATCGTTTACCATTCTAGTCGCTTTGACAATCGGTTTGGGCAACACGAAAACAGTTGCTATGCAGTACTTTCACATTCCTTGCAGAAACAATCGGTTGTGCAATTTTGGGTGAAAAAAGGAGCACGGCTTCAGCAGCTTTGGCTTGGCAAAGTGAGAAGAGCGATATGGCATAACATCAGCGTCAAAGGCAGACGTGCAGCCTTAAGTCAGTTCACTGTTCCGTTACTCCCAGTCGCCAAAGTCGAGTCCAAGGCGTGGGCTAAAGCGATCGCTGCTGCTTGGGTAACGCCCTTGATCTAGCTGAGCACGAAGACGAGCAGGAGGAAGCACGTTAAAACCTGGGCAAAAGACTCAGCGTTAGAGTTTAAACGCTTGAGAGAGGGCTTCAGCCTGAGCGTTTTTTATTGTGCCATTCGGAAGACAATCCTAACTGCGCTAAAGTGAGTCGTGGAACGCGTGCAGCGACAACGCACAGCACATGCTCGACAAAAATGCCATGCTGACTGACTACCCCTACTGAAGGCCACGGAAGACCACCATGCCTGTGCCGACCCCGACAACCCCTCGCCTCCTGCAGGCAGCCCAATGGATTCTCGACCCGGTCAGCTACCTGTCCACCAATTTCAAGCACTATGGTGACCTCTTTGCCGCCCCACTCGTTTACGGGAGCGATGAGCCCGTATTGCTGGTGAACGAGCCTAAGGCGATGCAATATCTCTTAACCCATGACATGGGCAAGGAATTCACAACACCAGGAGAACCGCTGTTAGAGCCACTGGTTGGTCGGCAAAGCCTGATGCTGCTCAGTGGGACGCCACATCGACACCGACGGCAGTTAGTCATGCCAGCGTTTCATGGGGAACACCTCAAGGCGTATGGGCAGGTGATGATGCAAGTTAGCCAGAATGTCATCCAGCAATGGCCTGTGAACACAAGTCTGGATGTGCGTCAGGCGATGCAGCAAATGACGATGCGGATGATTCTGCAGGTCGTGTTTGGACTCTATCAGGGCGATCGATACGCGCAACTGGAGCGATTACTCAGCCTCCGTCTGGACATGCTCAGCTCGCCCTTAAGTTCTGCCATCCTGTTCGTGCCCTGGTTGCAAAAAGACCTCGGTGCCTGGAGTCCGGGTGGTCGGACGCGCCAGTTGGCCGCCGCAACAGACCAGCTATTGTTTGCCGAAATTCAAGCACGGCGCACCCAGCCTGAGGGCGATCGGTCCGATATTCTGTCCCTACTGCTGGCAGCCCGAGATGAAACGGGCGACGGGCTGACGGATCAAGCATTGCGCGATGAGTTGATGACCCTCCTGCTGGCAGGCTACGAAACCACCGCCACCGCTCTCACCTGGGCACTCTACTGGATTCACCGCCTGCCGGACGTCAAGCACCAGTTGCTGACCGAGTTAGATGCAGTTGCAGACCCGACGGACCCTAACCAATTCCTGTCACTGCCTTATCTGGCAGCAGTCTGTAACGAAACCCTGCGAATTCATCCCGTTGCCATGCTCACCTTTCCGCGTCGAGTGACCGTGCCGATCGAGCTTTGCGGTTATCACATCACACCGGGAACGCTACTCCAGGGCTGTATTTACCTGATCCACCAGCGCGAAGACCTCTACCCACAGCCAGCAGAATTTCGACCCGAGCGGTTCCTGCAACGGCAGTTTTCGCCTTATGAGTTCTTGCCCTTTGGTGGCGGCGTGCGGCGTTGCATCGGCTATGCCCTGGCCCAGTATGAGATGAAGCTTGCCCTGGGCACGATTCTGACGCAGATTGACCTGGATCTGCTCAACCAAAATCCTGTGCTCCCTGGTCGCCGCGGCATTACGCTGGGACAAGGTACTCCGGTTAAAGTCCGAAAACGAGGGGCGCGGTCGCCCGCCAAGACGCCACTGTTCTCTTAAAGCATGGTTTACCTGCAAACGCATTGAAAGGGAAATTGTAGTACACTCGCCGACGGCATTCGTTACTACTCACACCTCAAGCAGTCCACACTCAAGTTCACAACTTCGTTCCATTAAAACGATGTGGCTGCCCTGTGCCACTTTCTTCACATACGTCTTACTGATGCTCCCAAGACACACGTGCAAGAACTCTGCGAACCAGGGGCGACGATTGAAGCGACGATAAGCCTCTGCCATGGATTGCCTTTGCGCTGGCTTCCAACCATACGTCAGGAAAAAATCTACGCCTTCCGAGGGGGCGAATTGTAGAGAGTGCGTCTCAAACATTAAATATTCATCGAGTAACTGCTGTTCGTACTGCTTCTGGCAGTTCTGCAAGGCGTCTGGAGAGGCCAGCTCAAACAACCACCAATGAAACTTTGGTTGATGGTAGAGAGCGTTGGCTAATGCTGCAACCTGCGATGCCCGCAAATACCCCAAAAAGCCTTCTGAAAGAACCAGCACCTGGTTTGACCTCGCATTGACTTCTTTGAAGAAGGAATGGCTTTGTGCAGTATCGCTCAAATCTAGCTTGATTGTCTGCAATGAGCAGTGAGGGTGCTCATCTTTCAGCAGCGTTTCTTTGTAGGTCAAAAGCTCTGGTAAGTCTACTTCAATCCACTGTAATGCAGATGGCAAGGCAAGGCGGTAAGGGCGAGTATCCAGACCAGCAGCAAGATTGAGAATGGTATCAACAGCGTGTGATCGAACTACGTTTTGAATGAAATCATCGATCACCCGTGTGCGAATTGCGATCGCATCAATGCACGGTGCTTTCTTTTGTAAAAGTTCCACCATGATTGCTCCCTGCCCATTCGCCAGACGACGGGCAAAAGGGTCTTGAAAAAGTGCGTCAGGACGCTCACTTGCCAGAGCGCGTAGCATCGCTACCAGGTAGGCCGTTTGGGAGAAATCTTGCATATAAGCCCCTCCTCGGCTGGGGTCTAGCCACAGGCAATACTGGTCGTCGGGAAGTCAGGCAGGCACCTATCTTGCTGCTGTCGGTGGTTTGGGAAAAACGGTTTGTCCTGGAAATTCAAGATCCTCGCGACGCGCACCTTGGGAAAGGGCTAAATCGTTCGGTTATGAGCTTGCATAGCCTGGTTATAACGCATCCTTTCCCAGCAAAATGATTCTCAGTCCCAGCAATTTCATACGGAAAATTGCTGTATGGTGCCAAATTAAATGACAAGCGAGACAAATAAAAAGTTACTTTCACCAACGGTATGGATGCGACTCCAATCCTCTATACCTTTATCAAGTTTCAATTTTTATTTTGAAGTTCTATGAAGTTCTATAGAGTTTCGATAGCCCAGGGGTAGGTTAAGGATGCGAGTCTCCAGCGGTTAAGCCGAAGCGGTGAAGAATACAGCTCAACCACTGCACTCATCTGTTTAGCAGTAAAAGCTGATGCTCCCTCTTACAAATTGCCCTCATTGTTCTTATCCCTTACTCATTCATAGTGCCGCCGGAAAACCCTACTGGTTTTGCTGCCACTGCTATTGTGACGTGGCGTATGGTATCGATCGCGTGCCACTCCCCAATTCAGTCGATGACGCCTCAACCGCCGCGGAATTGGTGCCGCTGGATCGCCGCTTGAACCCTACAATTGGCAGCATTCAACAACAGCAGACAGAGCTTCAAAACGAATTTGCAAAACTCACTCAACTCAAGGATGGCTTTTTGAGTACCATCTCTCACGAACTGCGCACGCCACTCTCTAACATGAAGCTGTCAATTCAAATATTGGCGATACTGCTCCGCCGTGAAGGGCTGCTAGGCACTGAATCGGCAGCAGCAGGCACCACGCCAGCCAAAATTTCTGACTATCTCAACGTGCTGAGTCGGGAATGCGAACAAGAAATCCGGATGGTCAACGATCTCCTGGCGCTCCAACAGCTTGAGTCCGGTACTCAGAACTTGCTACCAATGCCGCTGCTGTTGCAAAACTGGCTTTTGCAGCTCGTCGAACCCTTTGAAGCACAGGCGTTAAGCCAGCAGCGGCAGTTCCATCTTGATCTGCCGGCGGATCTGCCACCCCTGACTACTGATTTCACGCTGCTCGATCGCCTTCTGTCACAACTGCTGGACAATGCCTGTAAGTTCACCCCTAAAGGCGGACAAATCACGGTCACGGCTTCGGCCTTAGCGGGACGGTTGCAAATTCAGGTCATCAACTCAGGCATCGAGATTCCAGCAGACGAGTTGGCACAAGTCTTCGACAAGTTTTACCGCATCCCCACGGACGATCCCTGGCAGCACAGCGGCACAGGCTTGGGATTAGCCCTGGCAAAGGCGTTAGCGCTGGCGTTGGGCGGCACGATCGCGGCCGAAAGCCACAGTGGGCAGACCAGCTTTACTGTTGAGCTACCGTGTCAGGAGAGTCTGGTCGTCACCCCCAAGGATATGCTGATAAGCTACGTGGCTTATTATGTGAGTCGGGGCAAACGTGTTCTCAGTCCTCATCAGGGCACGATTCCGTTTGAGGGCGAGGTGTATGACTATTGGGGCTACCATCGTGACTTTCTCGCTTTTTGGCAACGGCTATCGCAACGACCAGACTTCGCTGAACTGTCTCTCCAGGGTGATGTCATCGCCTTTCAAGCTTTTTTAAGCGGCAGCTATGCAGTGACGGAGTGCGCCCGTTGCAGTCTTCCCATTCCGACCGCGACCGGTCATGCGTATACCCCACCCCACTGTACGCTGTGTCACGAACCTGAGCGACCAGCATGTCAGCAGAAAGCGCTGTCGCTCCATGAAAGTGGTGCCAGAGGCATGACGCATGTGCTGGCGATCGGTGCCCGTTATCAATCCGACCAGACACTCAAAGACTTGCTAGCAATCAATGGCTTTGAGGTCATATTCGTGGCTGATCCACAGGCGATCGACGCTGACTCGCTACCGCCGTTGGTCGATCTGGTCGTGCTGGATGCTGATTCAGCAGCAGAGGCACAGGACTGGGCCACCATCCTCACTGGCTATCCTCAACTTCAGGGCGTCCAAATGATCGCCTTGAGAGCCCAAAATCGCTTCAGTATCCCTTGGGCGGAGCGTCATTTAAGCGTTATAGATTACCTGCTATCGCCGCTGGGAGGTACTCATTTGTTCCGTTGTTTCGGTCGAGCCACAGCACCTTCACTTGCCGCAGCGTCATCCCAGATACATTGGGTTCCTCGCTAGCGGGCTGTGCCTTGATTAGGCGCAAAGACTTATTCTCGCAAGGCTGCCACCACATCAATTTGGGTGGCTCGCAGTGCCGGAAAAAAGCTGGAACCAACGCCTACCACGATCGCAGCCCCATCGACAGGGCGGCATTTTGCCAGGAAAACCGATAGGGTCCTTGCATGATGCTGGCAGGTGTCAATTGGGTCAGACTTTGGACGGCGATCGCGCTCACCCCACCTAAAACACTCAAGATTACGGATTCTAAAATGAATTGCACCATGATCTCCAACACGAGTGGCTCCGATCGCTCGACGCAGCCCAATTTCTTTAGTGCGTTCCAGCACAGCTGCAATTGTAATAGAGTTGTCGGGAAATAAAAGTTGAGAGAGGCAATGTTGCTTTCCATCCGAGCGATTCTCAAGCAGCCATTAAGTAGAAGTTCCATAAACCTGCCGCTGTGAGCATCAAGTGGTCGT
>Ga0070738_10004912_pt1 | contig 15443 bp, 14 predicted proteins | sample Coa_R2_2_FD_66446 | JGI IMG/M metagenome (GOLD analysis project Ga0070738, IMG submission 66446) | Surface soil microbial communities from Centralia Pennsylvania, which are recovering from an underground coalmine fire - Coalmine... | ecosystem: Environmental > Terrestrial > Soil > Unclassified ...
CGCGCGCCAGCGCGCGGCGGCGAGCGAAGCAGGAGGAAGCATCATGTCGATTCACAACCGTCTGACCGGCGCAGGCTGCGCGTTGCTGCTCGCGACCGGTGGCCTCGCGTGCGGCGGTTCGCGCGCCGAGTCCAAGGCGCCCGCGACGGCCGCCGCGAGCCAAACGACGCCTCCTGCGCCGCCGCCGCAATCGCGGCCGCCGCGCGCGCCACAGTCGGGCGGCCCCGGCGCGGCTGGGCCGCAGGCTGCCAATCCCGACGGCGCCGACGACCAGGACGACGCCGAGCTCGTCGTCAGCCGCGAGGTGGTCGCGCGCTGCCCGATGGTCCGCATGGTCCGCGAGCACGTCGAGGAGTTCGACCCCGACATGGTCTGGCTCGCGGTGCTCGAGTCGATCGCGCAATGCATGAGCGCGGACGGCCCGATGGCCGCGCAGCTCATCGGCGTCTCCGGCGACGAGGAGCACCGGCACGTGGTGCGGGAAGTGCTGGGCTCGCGCGGCGTCGCCCCGACGCGCGTCGTGGCCAAGCCCGTCTCGCCGGGCGCGGCGGAATGCCAGGGGGACACCGACTGTAGCAAGCGGGTCGAGATCACCATCGTCGAACCCCAAGCTCCGTGAGCGAGCCACGCGCGACAACGAACCATCGACAGAGACCGGACAAAGATGAACGCCACACGCATCCTCACCGCGCAGCACCGGGCCATCGAGGCCCTCTTCGACGACGTGCAGAACGAGACGCGCCGCCGCCCGCGCGCCGCCGCGATCTCGCGGCTCGCCGAGGAGCTCATCGCGCACATGGCGGCCGAGGAGGCGGTCTTCTATCCCGCGGTCGGCCGCGTGCTCGACGACGGCGTGCAGGCGAGCGAGCGCGGTCGGCACGCCAACCTCATGCTGCGCGTGGAGCTGCGCCGCCTGCTCGAGACGAGCGCGGGCGACCCCGCGATCGGCGAACGCGTGAGCGCGCTGCGCGAGCTCTTCTCGCGGCACGTGCGCGACGAGGAGTCGGAGCTGTTTCCCCGCGTCGTCGGGGGCATGTCCGCCGCCCAGCTGGAGGCGCTCGGCGCCGAGGTCCTCGCGTCGCGCCCGCCGGTGTGGATCGTGACCACCGAGGGGCGCGCCCTCGTTCAATCCGGAGACGACTGGGCCCTGCGGAGCCGCGTGAGCCTGCCGCTGCCGCCGACGCGCTGATCGCCCGGGGAGCGGCCGCGCCCGCCACGTGGTAAACGGACCACGTGGTCGCCGAGGCTGCTCATTAATGGACGCCATTCGTATCCGCGGCGGCGCGCCGCTGCGCGGCTCGGTGCGGATCAGCGGCGCCAAGAACGCGGCGCTGCCGATCCTCTGCGCGACGCTGCTGTCCGACGGCGGCAGCCGGCTGCGCAACGTGCCGGCGCTCCGGGACATCCAGACCACCGCGGCCTTGCTTCGCTTCCTCGGCCGGGACGTCGCCGTCGCGGCGCCGGAGGTCTCGGTCGCTCCGGGGTCCGACGTGCGCCCGGAGGCCCCCTACGAGCTCGTGAAGCAGATGCGCGCCAGCGTGCTGGTCCTCGGCCCGCTCGTGGCGCGCTTCGGCAGGGCGAAGGTGTCGTTGCCGGGCGGCTGCGCGATCGGCGCGCGTCCGATCGACCAGCACCTCAAGGGCCTCGAGGCGATGGGCTGCCGCATCCGCCTCGAGCACGGCTACGTGCTGGCCGAGGGTCCCGGGCGGGGCGGCCGGCTGCAGGGCGCCGAGGTGTGCTTCGACATCCCGACGGTGACGGGCACGGAGAACCTGATGATGGCCGCGGCGCTCGCCAAGGGAAGGAGCACGCTCGTCAACTGCGCGCGCGAACCCGAGGTGGAAGAGCTGGGCCGGGTGCTCAACAAGATGGGCGCCCAGGTCGACGGAGCCGGCACCGACGTCATTCACGTCGTCGGCTCGGACCGCGGCGCGCTGGCGCCGTTCGATCACGCCATCATTCCCGATCGCATCGAGGCCGGGACGTACATGGTCGCCGCGGCGATCGTCGACGGCAGCGACGTCGTCATCGAGGGGGCCGAGCTCTCGGACATGGAGGCCCTCATCGTCAAGCTTCGCGCCGCGGGCGTCGAGGTCGCCAGCGACGGGCAGAACGTCAGGGTGCGCCGCGCCGGACCGCTCCGCGCCGTGAACGTCACCACCGCGCCGCACCCCGGGTTCCCGACGGACATGCAGGCGCAGTTCCTCGTGCTCATGTGCCTCGCGCGCGGCGAGAGCGTGATCACCGAGACGATCTTCGAGCATCGCTTCCAGCACGTGCCGGAGCTCCAGCGCATGGGGGCGACCGTCGCGCTGCGCGGCAACACCGCGGTGGTCCAGGGCGTCGAGGCGCTGCACGGCGCGAGCGTCATGGCGACCGACCTCCGCGCCAGCGCGTCGCTCGTCATCGCCGGGCTGGTCGCGACCGACGAGACGGAGGTGCGTCGCGTGTACCACATCGATCGCGGCTACGAGCAGATCGAGCAGAAGCTCGGGCGGCTCGGCGCGCGGATCGAGCGCGTCAAGGGGGCCGACGCTTGACCGCGGCGATCACGATCGCGCTGCCCAAGGGTCGCGTCCTTCGCGCGGTGGCCCCGCTGCTGGCGCGCGCGGGCGTCGACGCGACGGTGCTGCTCGCCGACGACCGGACGCTCGTGCGCGAGGACGCGTCCTCGGCGGTTCGGTTCATCTTGCTCAAGCCGGACGACGTGCCGACCTACGTCGAGTACGGCGCGGCGGATCTGGGCGTCTGCGGGCGCGACGTGCTCATCGAGCGCCCGTGCGACGTCTATCAGCCGCTGGATCTGCGCGTGGGTCGTTGCCGGATGGTCGTGGCCGGGGTGGTCGGAAGGAGCCCGCCGACCGGCGTGCCGCGCGTCGCGACGAAGTACCCCCGCTGCACCAGCGAGCACTTCGCGCGTCGCGGGGTGCAGGCGGAGATCGTGTCGGTGCAGGGATCGGTCGAGCTCGCGCCGATCGTGGGGCTGTCGGATCTCATCGTGGATCTGGTCGAGACCGGCGCGACGCTCGCCCAGAACGGCCTCGAGGAGCGCGAGCAGGTGGCCCGGATTTCGAGCCTGCTCGTGGCCAATCGCGCGGCGTACAAGCTTCGGCAGGCGCGCATTCGCCCGCTGGTCGAAGCGCTGCGCGCCGCGGTGGAGGCCCAGGGCGGCTGACCGCGACCGCCGCGCCGCCGGGTTCTCACGCGCGCGCGCGCGCGCGGGGGGCCGGCGGCGAGCGGCAGGCGCGGTTCAGGGCGGCCGGAGCCCGCCGTCCGGCGGCGGAGCGGGGTCGAGCCGCACGAGCGGGCGAAGGCGCTTGAGCGTGGCGCGGCCGATCCCTTTGACCTTCAGCAGGTCTTCGACCGCGCGGAAGCGACCGAGGCGCGCGCGCAGCGCGAGGATGGCGCTCGCCCGCTTCGGCCCGATGCCCGGCAGGCGGCGCAGATCGCCCTCGGTGGCGGAGTTGAGCACGACGGGGTCGTCGGGCGAGGCGGCGCGCGTCGCCTCCGGGGGGGTGGACGCCGGCGCGACGGTCGGCGCGGGGAGCGTGTCTGCCGCGAGCGTGGGCGTGGAGCGGACCGGGGGAGGCGCGGGCTCGAGGACGGTGGAGCCGGACGGCGCCGGGATCTGCCCGGCGACGGCGCCGGCTCCCGCCGCGCGCCCCACCACCCCGAGCACCACCAGGCCCGCCGCCGCGAGGGCGGCGCGCACGACCGGCTTGAAGAACGGCCACTCGACTGCGCGCGACGCCGCTCGAGACAGCGCGCCGAGCAGGGTCGGCGCGCGGCTCGGCTCGGCGCCGCGCTCGTCGGCCCGCCGCTCCGGTTTCATGGCGCGGGGGGTGACCATCGGCTCAGAGCAGCGAGTCTCCCGGCAGCGCCTTCGCGCGCGGGCGGCCGGGTCCGTCGAACGCCTCCGCGCGTCGATCGAGCTCCTGCCACTCGCGCACCTGCAGGGTGCCGTTGATGGGGATCGCGTCGAGCTTGAGGGTCATCGAGCCGTCGCGGTTGACGAAGCCGACGCCGACCCGCGTCCAGAACGACTTGCCCTGGCCGCGCTCGACGATGGTCCAGACCACCTTCATCGTTTTGCTCGTCTGCTCATCCATGATCTTCTCTCCGCGTGGTGAATTCGCGCGCGACCGCGCCCGCCCGGTCGCCCGCCGGGCGCTCGCCCGGCGCGCGTGGGCGCGAGCGGCCGCGCGCGGCGCGAGGGAGTGCGACGCGCGTGCCGCGCCGGATGCTCGCGTGATCACGCTCGTCCCGCCGGACGCGCGGCGTCCTTGGACGGACGCGCCCCTGTCCGGGGTCACTTCACGTAGTCGTTGACGATGGCGCGAATCGCCTGGATCGAGAACGGCTTCGCGACCGACACGTTGCCGACCTCCTCGAGGAACGCCTGCGAGCGGGGCGAGAAGGCCCCGCCGGTCATGAAGACGATGCGCCTGGCCTGCTCGGGCGCGGAGGTCGCGAGCGCCCGGTACACGTCGATGCCCGACATGCTCGGCATCATGAGATCGCAGAAGACGACGTCGTACGTCTCGCCCGCGCGGAGGCGGGCGAGCGCGTCCCGTGGGTTGGTCTCGACGGTGACTTCGTGCTGGGCGCGGAGCATGCGAGCGACGGACCTGGCCACGGCGACCTCGTCGTCGATGACGAGCACCCGGCCGCGCCGGATCGGGCCCTGCTGGGGCTGCGCCGCGCGCGTCCGCGAGCTGCTGCTTCGCGACGGCGGCAGCGCCACCCGGAACGTCGCCCCCGCGCCGGGGCGGCTCTCGGCCGTGATCTCGCCGCCGAGCGACTGCACGATGTTCTGGCAGATCGCCAGGCCCAGGCCCATGCCGGCGCCGGCGGGCTTGCTCGTGAAGAACGGGTCGAAGACGCGCGGCAGGATGTCGGGGGGGATGCCCGGTCCGGTGTCGCGCACCTCGACGACCGCGCGGCCGCCCGCGTCGGTGTGCGTGGCGATCACGATCTCGTGGTGCTCGGCGTGGCCCTCGCCGATGGCCTGCGCGGCGTTGACGAGGATGTTCGTGAACACCTGCGTGAGCTGCCCCTCGTTGGCCTCGACGCGCGGCGTGTCGCCGTACTCCTTGCGCAGCCGCGCGTGGTGGCGCACGGCGTTGGCCGTGATCTTGACGGCGGCGTCGAGCACCTCGGGGAGGTCGATGACCGCGAGCGAGGCGTCGTCCACGCGGGCGAACTTCTTCAGGTCCTGCACGATGCGCCGGACGCGGTCGGCGCCCTCGTTGGCCTCGCGGAGCGCCTCGACGAGATCGTGCAGCTGCCCGGGGCTGCCGCCGCCGCGCTTCGGACCCTTGGCGATGTCGAGCAGGCCCTCGACCGCGAGGCCGATGTTCGTGATGACGTAGGCGAGCGGGTTGTTGATCTCGTGGGCCATCCCGGCGGCCATGGTCCCGATCGAGGCGAGCCGCTCGCTCTGGGCGAGCCGCTGCTCGAGCTTGCGTCGCTCGGAGGCGTCCCGCAAAAGAAGGGCGGCGCCGTGCGCGCGGCCGTCGTCGTCGCGGAGCGGGAAGGCGGCCTCGTCGACGTCGACGCTGCCGCCCGACTTGCGGACCAGCACCCGATGCGCCCGCCCTGCCGCGGTGCGCTCCTCGAGCGCGCGGTGGATCGAGCTCGACACCGGCGCGCCGCTCGTATCGCGCAGCTGAAAAATACCGTCGATGTGCTCGCCGAGCGCGTCGGCGCATCGGCAGCCGACGAGCCTTTCGGCCGCGGCGTTCATGAACGTCACGCGGCCCGCGTGGTCCGTCGCGAGCACGGCCTCGTCGATCGAGTCGAGCATCGCTCGAAGAAAGCGCTCCGGCACCGCGGCGGTCACGACACCTTTGCTGGACATTCCCCCCCGGATGGGCGCGTCAAAGCGTCAAAGTGGTGTGATGCGAGCGGCGAGGCGCCTGGGGCCAGAGGGCAGAACGAAGCAGGCGCAACGCAGGCCGAGACGCGCCCAGTGTATCATGAGAGGCGTAAGCGCATGGTGGACGCCGCTTGGCCGGCCTCACCTTGCATGATACTGGTCAAGCCTGCCCCGGAGGTTGGGAATGGTCGCCGAGCTTCAGCCCCTCGCAGCCGCGCAATCGAGCGGAGAGTACACGCAGAACGCCGGCGACGCGCGCGCCGCCGGCCAGGGCGCGGGCGCGGAGCTCGCCGCTTCACGCCGGGCATTCCTCGGCGGCGCCGCGGCCGCCGCCGCGGCCGTCACGGTGCTCTCGCCGCGCTCGGCGCTGGCGCGCAGTCCGGAGCTCGCGGCCCATCCGCCCGCGGGGTTCGTGCCGCTGTCGGCCCCCGGCACGGTCGTGAAGGTCAAGCGCGGCGGGTGCCTCGAGGCGAACGGGATCTACCCGAAGGCCGCCGACGCCAAGGACATGCTTCGACTCGCCATGCAGGAGCTCACGGGAAAGAGCGACCTCGTCGAGGCGACGAAGCTCTTCGTGCACCCCGACGACAAGGTGTGCGTCAAGGTCAACGGGATCGCCCTTCAGAACATGGCGACCAACAAGGAGCTCGTGCTCCCGTTCGTCGACGCCATGATCGCGGCGGGCGTGCCGCCGGCGAACATCACGCTGCTCGAGCAGTACCCGGGCTTCATGAACGGCACGCGCATCAGCGCCAAGAGCGTGCCGGCCGGCGTGAGCGTCGCGTGGCACTCCAACAAGGACGCGACGATGGACTGGCGCGACATCCCGGGCACGCGTTGCCATACGAAGTTCGTGCGCGCGCTGACCGAGTCGACCGCGCTCATCAACTTCGCGCTCATCAAGGACCACTCGATCTGCGGCTACACGGGCGCGCTCAAGAACATGACCCACGGCTGCAGCGTCAACCCGCAGGACTTCCACGACCACCACGCCAGCCCGCAGATCGCGCTCCTGGCGGCGCAGGACGTGCTGCGCTCCCGGCTGCGCCTGTGCATCATCGACGGGTTCAAGGTGATGGCGCACGGCGGGCCCCTCTACAAGCACCCCGAGTACGTGGTGCCGCACGAGGCGGTGTACGTCTCGACCGATCCGGTCGCCGTCGACGCGGTCGGTTGGGACATCGTCGAGAAGGCTCGCACCAAGTTCGGCCTGAAATCGCTGACCGACGAGGGGCGCCCGCCCGCCTACATCCACGCGGCGGCCGACCTCGGCGTCGGCATCGCGGATCCGGCCAAGATCACGCTGCGCGAGGTGGGCGGCTGACGTCGCCGGCGTGACGTATCCCGGTGTGGGCGAGTGTCGCCGTGAGGCGCGACGGCCGGCCGCCGGACGGCACGTAGGCCGGCCTGCTCCCCGCCGGAAGGTCCCGCCTCCGGCCCGTTCGGGGCCGATTCGTCCCTCGCGGCGGGCTCGTGTACGATGGACTGGGTGGCTCCGCGCGACTCCGAACGAACCAGCATCACGCGGGTGACCGAGGCTCCCGTCGGCCTCCGGCCGTCGCGTCCGGGGCCGGCGTGCATCGTCGTCATTTACGGGCCGGAGCTCGGCAAGCGCATGCACCTCGGGTCGGCGCCGTTCGAGATCGGGCGCTCGTCGAAGAACGACCTCTTCCTCGACCACGAGAGCATCAGCCGGCAGCACGCGCGCATCACGTTCGACGGCACCGACTACTTCATCGCCGACCTCAACTCGACGAACGGGACGTTCGTCAACGACGTGTCCATCCGCGAGGTGCGCCTTCGGGACGGCGACCAGGTGCGCATCGGTCGGTCGATCCTGAAGTTTATGACCGGCGAGAACGTCGAGGTCCACTACCACGAAGAGATCTACCGCCTGATGACGGTCGACGCGCTCACGCAGGCGTATAACCGCCGCTACTTCAACGAGGCGCTCGAGCGCGAGTTCAACCGGTCCAGGCGCTACGCGCGCGCGCTCTCGCTCATCGCGTTCGACATCGACCATTTCAAGCGCGTCAACGACACCTACGGCCACCTGACCGGGGACAACCTCCTCCGTCACATCGCCGCCGCCGTGAAGCCGCGCCTGCGTCGCGACGACGTCTTCGCGCGCACCGGCGGCGAGGAGTTCGGCGTCCTCTTGCCGGAGATCAGCCTCGATGGGGCGCGCACGACCGCCGAGAAGATACGCAAGATCATCGAGGCGACGCCGCTCAAGCACGAGGACGGCCACATCGGCTGCACGGTGAGCCTCGGCGTCGCGACGCTCGGCGCGGCCGACTCGTCAGGCGAGGAGCTCTACCGACGTGCGGACGAGCGCCTCTACGAGGCCAAGCAGGGCGGCCGCAACCGCGTCGCATAGAAGAGCGAGGGCCCCGGCCGCCTCTTCGACAAGCGCGGCCGCCTGCGCGAAGGGCACGCGCGCCTCTTCGACGATCGCGGCTGTCTTCGCGAAGGGGACGCCTGCGTCTTCGACGGGCGCGGTCGCCCCCGCGAAGGGGCGGCGCGCCTCTCCGTCGGGCGCGCCGCCCGCGCGAAGGGGACGCCTGCGTCTTCGACGCGCGCGGTCGCCTGCGCGAAAGGGACGCGTGCCTCCCGGTCGGGCGCGCCGCCCGCGCGAAGGACACGCCTGCCCCTTCGACGGGCACGGCCGCCTGCGCGAAGTCGGCGCGCGCCCCTTCGAAGGGCGGTCTCGCCCGCGCGACGCAAGCGACGCCCCCCTACGGACAGGACGGCGGGACGATGCCGGCGTCGTTCGGCTGCGCGATCCAGCGGCTGATGCTCTCGAAGTCGTCGTTCGTGAGCGGCGACTGCGACGGGTTGGCGTCGACGTTCGTCGGGTACGGCATCTCGCGTCCGAGCACGTAGTTGGCGAGGATGGCGCGCTCGTTGTCGGTGACGTCCGGCAGCGGCGGTGGGATCAGGTGGGCGGACGCCTGGACGCCGCCGTCGCCCGGCGACGGGATCGCGAGGAGGAGCTTGTAGAGCAGCCAGCTGTTGCCGGGGTCTCCCAGCCCGCCGGCCCCGCCGTTCGGATCGACGATGGGCATGTCGACGCCGAACAGCGCCCGCGACGGCTGGGCGCCGCTCGGGGGCGCGCCGGCGTGCTGCGCGACGGCGCGCGGGCCGGTGTTCGACTCCTGCGACACGCGCCCGACCGCGGTCGCCAGGACGGCCGCCGGCGAATCGAGCCGGAGCCCCTCGGCGAAGCCCCCGGGCGTGTTCGACGAGGGGATGACGTGACAAGGGCCCGCCGCGCAGTGCAGCGTGAAGAGGCGCTGGACCTGGCCGCAGTAGTCGATGGTCGCCGGTTGGGTCTGAGCCCCGGCGTCGCCGGAGACGATGACCGGGAAGCGGGACGACTTCGGATCGATCGTGGCGTTGTCGAGCGCGCGCAGGCCGTTCGGGTCTTCAGGGCCCTGCGGCGGGACGATGACGAGCGAGTAAATCAGGTCGGCTTGCAGCGCCTGCATCGGCGTGATGGTCACGATCCGCTCGACCGGATCATAGGCGACGTTGGGCGGCGGGCTGACGGGGTTGCCGGACGGGTCGCGAAGCGAGAAGGTCTGCCGGGTGATGGATGCGGGCAGCAGGTACCGGTCGAACGCGACCTCGATGCGCCCGTCGGTCGGGATGGGGCCGCCGAGGTTGCTCGCGACGACGCGGACGGGCTGGCCGACGGTGACGCCGGCCGGAAAGTTGGTCGCGGGCGACTGGTTCTGCTCCGGCCCCGCGTCGCACCCCGCGCCCCCGGCGATGACGGCGAGCGCGACCGTCAGCTCTCTGAGTAGAGCACCAGCTGCTCGCGCACCACGTCCTCGTTGACACCCGAGCGCAGATGGTCCTTGAGCACATCCGCGAGCGTCAACAGGAGCTCGTCCACGCCCTTGTCCTCGATGAGCTTCTGCAAGAGCTGCCGGGCCTCGCGGCTGTCGTCGTTGCGAAGGAATTGACGGACGGTGTCGAGGGAGATTTCGCCCTGGAAATCCAGGTACATGTTCTCCAAGAGATAGCGTACGAGCTCTTTCACCATCTTCCTCCTTCAACGCCATTCCGCAAGGGCTAGAGACATATCCCTGGCCCCCGGACCGGCGCAAGGCCGATTCGTCCGAATCCCACCCGCATGTTTGTCGGGTCTCTCGGGCCTCCTCTTGTGACCCTCGCGACTCTTGGCCCTCGCCCGCTCGCTCGCGCTTCATCGGCACCTCGCGAGCGCCTGGTCCGAGGACTGGTGACACACGAAGCACGGCCGAGGGTTCCGGTGGAACTGGGTCGCGCAGCCGCCGAGGAAGCCGTCTTGGTGCGGGTCGAAGCCGCCGCCGACGCCGATCGCTCCGTGGCAGGCGACGCAGTCGCGCTCGAGGTGGCAGCTCACGCACGCGTTCAGGTTGCGCTCGGCCTCGAACGAGTGATGCCCCGGCTTTCGCGGCGGATCGCTCCAGATGGCCTTCGGCGGGTGGAACCGCCCGCTGTCCTTCTGGTTCGGAGGGCTCGACTCCGAGACGCCGACGCGCATGTGGCAGTCGATGCAGAAGCTCTGCTCGCGGTGGCAGCTCGTGCACCGCTGCGGGGACATCCGGGCGTCGACGGGGTGCATGTTCAAGTAGTCGTTCGGGTGCACGTCGCGCGGCCGGACGCGCCCGTCGTGGCAGTCCGTGCAGAAGTCCTCCTTGTGGCAGTTGGCGCAGAACGCGGAGTCGTCGGCCGCGACGCGCTTGTGCCGGTCGATGAAGTCGGGGGTGTGCTCGGCGTTGTGCAGCCAGCGCGGGGGCTGCAGCGTGCCGCTCGTGAACATCGTCTGCATGACGGTGCCGCGCGCGCCGCCGCCGATGTGGCACGTGTCGCAGGCGCTCTTGGCGTCGCCCCGCGACGCCGAGTCGGGCCGCTGGTGGCACTGGAAGCACCCGCGCATGCGCGGGAGCTGGTCGCGCGTGGCGAGCTCGAGCTCGGCGATCGCCCCGTGGCACTGCGGGCAGCCGATGTTCCGGTCGACGTGCGCCTTGTGGTTGAAGTGCAGGTTGGCCCGCGGCATCTCGAGGGGCGCCACGGCGTTGCCGTCGCCCGCCTTGTAACCGAGGTGGCAGAAGCCGCACTGGCCCATCGCCTCGTCGCCCGGCTTGACCTTGGCGACGTCCGCGTGGTCGGTCGAATGGCAGGCGTCGCAGACCTCCCCGGTGGGGATGAGCGTGTCGCTCGCCGACGTGCTCGACATCGCGCGCCCGTGGCACGTCTGGCACTTGGCGCCGATGTCCTTGCCCAGGTGCTTCGCGTGGTTGAACCGCAGCGTGATGCGCTGCTGCGGGAAGATCGCCTCGCTCGGCCCAGGGTCCGGATCGAACGACCCGGGCGGCAGGAGCTTCTGCGGCACCTGCTGGTCGCCGGGCAGCGGGGCCAGCCCGTGCACGGGCTCGGGCCCCTCCGCGAGCGCGATCGGCACGACGAGCAGCGCGAGAGCCAGGGGCACGAGCGCGAGCAGCGAGCGCATGGACCAGGCGCGGGCGGTCATTTGGTCACCGCGAGGTTGAGCGTCAGGAGCAGGCGAAAGCGCTGCCCGACGAGGCGGTTGATGTCGTGTTCCCAGTCGACCATGGCCTGGCAGCGCGGCGCGAACCGGTAGCCGGCGGCCAGGACGTAGTTGACGCTCGTGGCGTCCCGGTCGGGCCGCAGCGTGTCGTTCCACTGCCACAAGCCGGCCCGCCCGCGCACGACGTAGCGGGTCTCGAACACGTGCTCGGCGGTGACGTCGGCCCCGACGTCGTGGTCGCCCGTGTCGCGGAAGTTACCGTAGCCGCGCAGGCCGAGCTGCGTCTCGCCGGTGCGCCAGCGCGCCGAGAGGCTACCGCCCTCGTCGGCCGGGTGCGGGTTGCCCGGGAAGTACGTCGGGCCCACGTTCATGCCGTTCATCGGCGCGTAGTTCGGCGACGGCGAGTAGGTGCACATCGGCGTCACGCCCGCCGGGCAGGGGTTGAACGGGCTCGTCTGCACGGTGAAGAAGCGCGCGTTCGCCGAGGCCGAGAGCGACAGGTGCCGCGTGAAGTCGACGTTGCCGCGCGCGGTGATCGTGCTCGACGGCTGCCCGGCGAACATGTTCCAGATGCTGTCGCCGTCGAACCAGGGCACGTAGTAATCGAAGTCCGCGCCCACGGTCACCTTCTGGCCGATGTACCCGTCGAGCGCGGCCCACCCGTGGGTGATCTCGCTCCGGTAGAAGTCGTAGACGACGCCGCCCTTGAGGGCGCCGACCGTCGCCCAGGTCGTGTCGAACGCGTACCCGAGGCGCTCCGACGAGATCCTCCAGCCGTCGTAGATCGCCGGGTTGTAGAGGCCGCTCTCGAACTCGCTCACGTTCGAGGAGCCGGTGTTGTACACGCGCCGGTACGTGAGGCGCCCGTGGATCCAGGTGACGCCCGTCGACTCGATCGCCGCGCCGAACGCCGGCGCGACCGACGCCGGCTGGAAGCTCGTGTAGAGCGCCGGGTCGGTGAAGCCGGTGCGGTCGCCGCGCCAGACCCCGTCCGGCTCGTAGCGCGACGTGCTGAGCGGCAAGCCGCCCCGCTGCTCGAAGCCGCCGTAGACCTCCGCCTTCACGTAGTAGGGCGTCGTGACGCTGACGTCGGCGCCGTCGAACGACCACCAGCCGAGCGCGTCCGTCTGGTACTGGCGACCGAGCTTGAAGCCGAGCAGGCCATGGAAGAAGCGACGTCCCTCGACGTACGCGTACATGAGGTCGACGAGCTGCTGCGGGTAGCCGGGGACGAAGCTGCTGAACGACGTCGACGCCGCCGTCGACGGGTCCGACGACAAGCCGCTCACGCCGTAGTCGGCGTCGTAACGCAGGCGCGCGCGCAGCGACAGCTCGGGCGCGTGCGGGTCGCCCGGCGGCGACTCGAGGAGGTCGTACGCGCCGACGCCGAGCGTCGTGGTGAGGCGCCGCCGCAGGAGCACCGTCTCGCCGGTCGGGGAGCGGACGTCGTAGAACTGCGCCGCCGTGTCGCTCGTCACCTCCGGGTCCATCGCGTGCGCCGGGGTCGTCGAGACGAGGGCGGCGACCGCCGCGGAGATGGACGCCGCTCTCGTCAACGAGCGCGCCCAGAGAGACGAGATCATGTGAAGGGTGCCGTCCGATGCGGTCGGGATGCGGTGCGCTCCGGCGTGCCGTCGCCCGAGCGGCGCCATCGGACCCGCGTCGCGCGCCGGTGTCAACTGCCAAGAGCGGTTACGCGCTCGCTCGGCGCGCGTCTCGCGCCCACCTGCGCGCGTCATGCCCTGCCTCGCGCCGGCTATCCGCCCGCCTCGCCTGAAAGCTTCGGCGAGGGTCGATGCCCGTCTTGACCCTGCGCTCGGGCGGATGGCACCTTTAATGGTGAGGCCGGGCGCGCCCCATGTCGGACAGCCAACAGCGATACCGAGTCGTCGAGAAGCTCGAATCCGGCGGCATGGCGGAGGTCTTTCGCGCCGAGAGCGAGGGCCTGCAGGGCTTCCGCAAGCAGGTGGCGATCAAGCGCGTGCTGCCGCACCTGTCGTCGAAGAAAAAATTCATCTCGATGTTCCTCGACGAGGCGCGGCTCTCGGCGCAGCTGTCGCACTCGAACTGCGTGCAGGTGTTCGACATCGGCGTCGGCGACAGCGCGTACTTCATCGTGATGGAGTTCGTCGACGGCGCGAACCTCAAGTCGATCGTCGATCACCTGAAAAAGAACGGGCGCGAGTTCCCCGTCGAGGCGGCGGTGTACCTGTCGCTCGAGCTCTGCAAGGGCCTGGCTTACGCCCACGAGCTGACGGACCCGAACGGCGTCCCGCTCCACATCGTGCACCGCGACATGTCGCCGCCGAACGTGCTCATCACCAAGCACGGCGAGGTCAAGATCGTCGACTTCGGGCTGGCCAAGGCCAACAGCCAGCTCGAGAAGAGCGAGCCGGGCATCATCAAGGGCAAGTTCTCGTACCTGTCGCCGGAGGCGGCGATGGCGCAGGAGGTCGACGCGCGGACGGACATCTTCGCCGTCGGCATCATCCTGTGGGAGCTCCTGGCCGGCCAGCGCCTGTTTTTGGGAGAGACCGACTTCCAGACGGTCAAGAAGGTGCAGGCGTCGGTCGTCCCGAGCATCTGCCAGATCAACCCGCGCGCGCCCGCGGAGCTCGACCGGATCATCCAGCGGGCGCTCGCGCGCGATCCCGCGCAGCGCTACGCGACCGCGCGCGCGCTCGGGATGGACCTCTCGAAGTTTCTCTTCAAGCACGCCGTCCCCGTGAGCACGTTCGACATCGCGACCCTGGTGCAGGGCGCGATGAAGGAGCGACAGCGCTATCGCCCCCAGCAGGCGAGCATCATCGACAAGCTCATCGAGGAGGCCCTGCTCGAGTTCACGTCGCTGACCGACGAGAAGTCCGCCCACCCGTCCAGGCCGATCCAGATCCCGCCGCTGCAGGGCGCGCGCGTCGCGGGGCCGCCCTCCGGCGGTTACGTGGGCTCGTGGATCGACGAGATCGCGGTGGGCACCAAGCGCGAGGACAGCGCGCTCCACTCCGCGCTGCCGTCCGGCCTCTCGGTCGGCAACCTCGCCGCGCTCGAGGACGAGCCGCTGCACGCGCCGGCGCCGCCGCCGTCTCCGCGGGCGACCGGTCCGGTGCCTGCGGCGCGGTCGTCCGGCTCCCTCGTCGGCGCGGGCCCCGCCCACGCCGCGCCGCCGGCCACCGCCTCGTCGCCGCCGCCCTGGCCGGCCGACAGGAAGCCCAACGCCGCCACCCGGGTCGGCGTGGCCGTCGCCCTCATCGTCGTCATGGCGGCCGGCGCCGCCGCATGGTTCACCCACCTCATCCCGCATCCGTGATGACGCGCGCCTCGCTGGCCCTGGCCCTCGTCGTCGTCGGGTGCGCGCGCCGCGAGCCGAGCGTGACGGCGCCCGCGGCCAAGCCGCCGACCGCCAAGCGCGAGCCATGCCCCGAGGGGATGGCCATCGTCGGGGCGCGCTTCTGCGTCGATCGCTGGGAGGCGTCCCTCGTCGAGGTCACCGGCGACGGCGAGCGCCCGTTCTCGCCTTACGAGACCCCGGAGGGTCACACGGTGCGCGCGGTGACCGGCGCGGGCATGGTGCCCCAGGGGTACGTCTCGCGCGACCAGGCCGACGCCGCGTGCAGGGCATCGCACAAGCGCCTTTGCGGCGAGGACGAGTGGCTCGCCGCCTGCCGCGGCGACCCGCCGCACAAGTTCCCGTACGGCGACGCGCGCGAGCTCGGCGCCTGCAACGACTCGGGCGTCTCCCCGCTCCGCGTGCTCTACGCGTCGTCGCCGGACATGTACAAGAGCAAGCCGATGAACGATCCGCGCCTGAACCAGCAGCCGAACACGCTCGCGAAGGCGGGCGCGTTCACGCGGTGCACCAACGCGTTCGGCGTGTTCGACATGGTCGGCAACCTGCACGAGTGGGTCATGTCACGGCGCCCCACCTTCCGCGGCGGCTACTACCAGGACACGCACCTCAACGGCGACGGCTGCGCGTACCGGACGACCGCGCACCAGGCGAGCTATCACGACTACTCGACCGGC
>Ga0070738_10004913_pt1 | contig 15436 bp, 11 predicted proteins | sample Coa_R2_2_FD_66446 | JGI IMG/M metagenome (GOLD analysis project Ga0070738, IMG submission 66446) | Surface soil microbial communities from Centralia Pennsylvania, which are recovering from an underground coalmine fire - Coalmine... | ecosystem: Environmental > Terrestrial > Soil > Unclassified ...
TTGAAAAACAAAAGGCAGAATTGCCTGTGCGGCAGCGAGTGAGCCGGCAGAATACCTGTCGTAAAAGCAATGATCGTAGGTCATAAGAGACATATCAGTCACAGTTCTAACGGGTAATTTGGAAAGCTAAAAGGCCCCAAAGCCTTTCAAGACAGCGGGAATTGTCCTCATCAGGATTTGCAGGTCAAGCCAGAATGACCAGCGATCGATGTACTGGAGGTCGAGCTGCATCCACGTTTCGAAGGGGATGGAGCTCCGTCCCGCAATCTGCCAGAGACAGGTCAGGCCGGGGCGAACACTGAAGCGGCGACGCTGCCAGTCCTGGTTGAAGCCCTTATAGTCGCGGACAGGAAGTGGCCTGGGGCCAACCAGGCTCATCTCCCCTTTCAGCACATTGATGAGTTGCGGCAGTTCGTCGAAACTGCTCTGCCGCAGTAATTTTCCCAGAGGAGTAATGCGGGGGTCGTTTTTCAGCTTGAACACAGGCCCGGAGACTTCATTCAGGTGCTCCAATTGACTTATTCGCTGTTCGGCATCCGCTACCATAGTGCGGAACTTATACATTTTGAAGCGCCGCTTACCTAAGCCTACCCGGTCCTGCGTGAAGAACACTGGACCCGGGCTGCTCAATTTAATGAGAATTGCGATCACGAGAAAGAGCGGAGAAAGCAGCAGAAGCAGAATCGAGGAGACTATGATGTCGAAGACCCGCTTGGCGTCCGTGCGCCATCCTTCGGCCATGCTCGTATAGTGGCTGATGAGCAGGCCTCCCAAAATATCATCTGCCCAGGCATTCGCCAGCCTGGGGTCGAAGAAATCAGAGAAGACGCGAATCATAATTCCCTGTAATCCACAGACGGCGGCGACCTGTGCTGCCTCCTCATGCAGCGTATCCATCGGCAGCGCGATCACGACTTCATCTACAACGCTGGTCCTGAGCAGTTCATCCAGACCGTTGAAATCACACAGGATGGAGTAGCCCCGCCGGCAAAGCTCGCGCATGCCGGGCCAAGGCCGGTCGACGAGTCCCAGAATCCGGTAGCCTAACTCGGGCCTGGCCTCGATGAGCTCAACAAATTGACGGGCGCGAGGACCAGTGCCGACCACCACGATGTTCCGCAGGTTGCGTCCGTGTTTCCTTGCTTCCTGCAGGAGGATACGCAGGAACAGCCTGCTGAGAATCGAGGCCGTGCATGCGGCGACACAAAAAATAAACAGAAACCGTGCCGAGAACATGGTCACGTGAAGGGCAAGACCAGCCATGCCCATCAGGACTGTACCCAAAAGGCCCGCTTTAATCAGATCGCGAACATCCGCAAGGTAGTTGAGCATTCGGCGGGAGTTGTACAACCCGAAAGCTTCGTGCGTCATATGCCACATCAGGAGCAACACGGCAAAAGCCACAAAGTTCTCGATTTTGACCCGCATTGACAAGAAAGATTCCAGTGACATGGCCGATTTTCTCGGCAGAGAAATGTATGTTGCCAACAAGAACATAGCCATCGCGAGGAAAAGATCAAACGCCTTTAAGGCGTTCAGCAGAGCCTTGCGCCTGTATGAGGTCATTTCAACTCCATCGATTGAGGGGTGTAATAAAACATGCGGGTAGGCAGCTTGCGATTCATCCGCGACATAACACTGAGTCTGAAAGTACATCCGCTATTTGAAGCGGATGGTGAAATATCGGGGACAATGTTTTTGCTAGTCGGATGCCAGACGATCTGTCTCGGGGCTGTTCCACGCAGCGCAGCCTGAATTTCGACGAGCTAACGAATCCTCATTGAAGATATCCGGATGCACATTTCTCATGGCTGCCAGCTCGATATCGCAGATGGTGCTAAATCTCCTGCGAAGTGTTCGGTGGGTCAGACGCGAATACACCCATTTTCCCCATCCGCTGCTTCTAGGCTGTCCGGCATTCAGCAGGCGAGCAAACGAGATGAGACGTACCCACCGCATAATTGCGCGGTCACTTGCATGGAATGTTGTGGGGCACTGTTCCAAATATCCGGAAAGAAATAATTCTTTTTGTGTTCGCAGCCGAATACGCATTGAGCCCGCAGCAACTCGCCAGAGCGGAAGGCAATCGTAGAAGCAGGAGAACAAGCCGATATCTTCATATGGATATCCCAACCGGCTGTTTCCAAAATCGATGACATAGATGGCGTCGCTGGCAACCATCACGTGGATTGGCGTGAACTCTCCGTGCACGTTGCACAAATTGCGCTGAAACCCGGGATTCAGGTCCAGGCATTTCTTCAGGATGGAGAGCATTTCGTCGTAACTATTCTTCCGGGAATAGAAAAGAAATGCCTCCATCGTTCGCTTGCTGTCGAACTCCTGCAGAAGCCATTCCAAAGGATTGCCGTGGGTACTCTGAAGGGTCAGCCTGTGAAAGCTTCCCAGCCAGCGGCCGGCACATTGCAGCAGCTCAGCGAGATTCCCCGCGCCCAGTGGATTCAAGTCGAACTTAATGTTGAACAAGTGGTGCTTGAGTGATTTTCCCGGCACAAATTCCATGAGCAGAAGGCGTTGCTCAGGGTAATAGGCGATCGGCACAGGAGACCGAAGTGCGGGATTTTCCGCAGTTATCAATGGAGCTACATCGGAAAGAAAATGCAGCTCGCGCTCGAGGTTCTGAGCGCCGCGATAATCAGCTTTCTGGACTTTGGCAAACAAAGAAATCTGAACCAGGCCATCCGTCATGTGAACAACGCCGGCTGGATGAATACCCGGCTGCCTGAGGGCCCTCACATGTACTTTTGATCCCGTCGGCTGAACGGACCTCAGGCCGGCGGCGCCTAAGAGCGCCTCGGGGCCAAGTCGCGAAAGCTCGCGAAATAAATAGGTGTCATTTGCTCTTTGCACGATGAATGTTTTCCGTTAGGCGGCAGCGGGAATGAGCGCTCTTCTACTTCAATCGGTCATGCGCTTCGCAGGGTCCGTTCCATTGGTTTTCGGCATAATCTACGATTGAAGCCTGCATGCAATGATGGACTTTGTCATTCCGCACCATTTTTCGCAAATAATTCTGGCGTCGGGAAAAAGCTGTTCCACTTCAGGCTTACTTAGCAAACTGATCTCTTCCACCATTTCATCTACTTGCGCCGGAGTGGGTTTGATGGTGAGCCCCCACACGGTGAAGTATCGAGCGAGACGCTTTCTATACTTCTTCGGAAGAAAATGGATGAGCGGCGCAAGGAAGTGTGGCTCGATAAAAAACTTTCGGTTTGGTGTTTGCACCCAATAACTGCGCCCTACTCTTCTGATCTCCTCAGCAAAGACCTTTTGTTGCGGCCATTCTCCCAGGTGCTCAATCACTGAATTGCTGATTACGATGTCGAAGCTGCCATTTTCAAACGGAAGAGAGCGGCCATCTCCAATCATTGTTGAGAACCTGGGATCATCGCATTCCAGCCATGAGGCCTTCGGGTTGAGGAGGGTTACTCTGGGCTTTATCGGGCAATACACCCAGAAGGTGTAGTAGCTGCCACCAACGTCCAGGATCCTGGTGCTTTCGGAGACGCCACAAATTTCGCACATGCGCCGCAGGCGCTCGGAGCGAAATTTGTGGAAGAACGGTCTGTAAATCGCGGCGTATATGTGTTTGAGCTTCAAGAGGGCGAACTCCCTTCTACGGCGAAAGTCAGCGTCGTGGGGCGCGGTCCAATGCAGATGCGAGCGCCTGCCACGCCTGCGTTGGATGAAGATCGGAATCGTAGGGCAACGGACGAACTTGCTGACCGTCCGCTCTGGGAGCGTAATTGGCAAGCCAGCTATAGCGTGCGGTCAGGCCCCAGGTAATTACGGCAATTACTGCTTTTTCCTGCAGCACAACTCCGAGATAACGGCCTATCTCCTGCGCGACGGCCTGGTCTCGATCAGCCAGTTTTGTTTCCGGCCCTTTTTCCGTCACATCCAATTCAGAGATAACGATCTTCAGTCCCAAATCGCTGACGCGAGCGAGAAAATCCCGAAGCTTGCTGCTATTGAAAGGCACGCCGCCGGTCCGCAGGTGTGATTGAATTCCCAACGCGCCCACAGGGACCTTATTTGCAATAAGGCCCTTCAATAACTTGAGTACCGTCGCCCGCCTGTACTCATCTTCGGGAAGATCATATTCAAGGTGATTTTCGTTGTAGATCAGGAGTGCTGCGGGATCAGCTTCCGCAGCTGCATGAAAGGATGCGGCGATATAATCCGGGCCAACCAGGCGCAGAAAGGGGGTATCCTTCAAATCCGCGCCAGCGCCGCGAAATGCTGTTGCTTCGTTCACGACAGCCCAGGAGAAAGCCCGGCCACGGTAGTGGCTGACTGTGCGGGTGATACGGTCCAGCATCACTTGTTTGGCATTTTGCTGGGTCAGACTGCTGATCCATTGCGGCTGAGCCAGGTTCCATACGAGCGTGGCTCCGCCAAACTTCATGGAATGCGTGTTGGCGAAGTTCAATATCCAGTCGCCCAAATGAAAATCGAATTTGCCCGGGCTGGTTTCGACATATTTCCAATTCAAGGCATTTTCAGGCACTAGAAGCTCGCATTGGTCTGCTACGAGTTGGGCGAACTGTGGGTCGCTCTGTAGATAGTCCTGAGTTGTCGCACAGCCATAGATCAGTCCCTTTTCGGCAGCGATATCACGCAAGCGCGTCTGCGCTGCGAGTACTGACCTGAGGAAAGGATGCGGCGCATTTGCTGTGATCACAGCCGCAGCGAGTCCTGAAAAGGCAGAGAAGAATTCTCTTCTGCTCGGCATTCCGAAGGCTTGTGTTCGATTGCGAACCATTTTGTGTAAAAGCGCCTTGTCAACGTAGCAGATCTGTGACGAGCAGACAGTTGTAAGCCTACTGATTTGGCGCGGCTTCCAGGCTCAGGTTGCACGAGTCCGTGAGAGGCTGCGCCGGGACAGAAGGCGGAACAAGATAAGGCGGTGAAGTAAAGTTGAAGAACTCAGCCATATTGTCGCTGGCAGCGTCGCGGGCCGTAAGAGGCGGAAGACTAAAGCGCGTCTCTATGAGCTTGAGAATTGCCGTATGGTCGCGAACAACGTGAGAGACGAAATGCGGAATGGTCCACGGTGAAATGACAACGAGAGGCAGCCGCTCCCCGGCCATATTGAACAGACCTGGAGAATCCTGTCCCAGAGTGACGATGGGAGGAATTCCATCCGGCGGCGTCATTGCAGGGGGCGCCACATGATCGTGAAAACCACCGCCCTCATCCCAGGTAAGGATGAATGCAGATGTTTTCCAGGTCGGGCTTTGCATAAGAGCATCTATGAGTGACTTAATGACCGTGGCCCCTTGCTGCACGTTTTCCGTGCGGCCGTTCGTGCCTGGGTTCGGCTCGGGATGTTCATCGTATTCTCCCTCCTCAATAAACACCACGGATGGAAACGTGCTCTCACTCTTCACATCATTAAAGTAGTTAGAAATGGGAACGAACTTTCCGGGGTCCTTCTGATAGATCGACCAGTAGGGAATATGTAGAGGTGTAGCGAATTGATAGTAATACTTCCATGAGATACCCGCCTGATCCAGCAGATCAAAGATCGTGAGATTCGGGAAGCCTCCGGTTGGAGGATGAGGGCTGGCAGCCCATCCCAGAGAAGTGGCCCCGTAGGCATACATCCGGTTCGGGTCAGTCGGTCCAAGAAGGGGAGAAAACCACCGATCGCTGGTGGCGAACTGGAATGCCAGGCTGTAATAGTACGGCAGATCTGTCCAGTCAAAGTAACTAATGGCGCGGGTTCCGTTGGGATCATAGGTAGATTGGCCGAGGACATTTCCTGATTTCATGAACAGGTCCATCTTGCCGCCGTCATAGTCATAATGAAGCGGATTCCAGTTTGGCGGCACATTTTCCTGACATCCAGTTTGAGAATGATATGGAGTGACAAGCTGGCCCGATATGTCCGGGAGCCCAATGCTGTTGTCACGCTCATCCACGGCGTTGTCATTGACGCCATTCATTTGCCGATATTCATTCATCCTTCCAAAGTAGTTGTCGAATGAACGATTCTCCTGCAGTTCATAGATGATGTGTTTCATGCCCAGCATTGCAGACGGGGGTGCCGGCGGCACTGCATATTTATAGGCATTTTGAAGTGAAGCGGACTGTGATCCCTGGTTTACTGTTACGCTCACTGTTCCAGCGCTCTGTGCAGGGGCAAAAACCTCGATTGCATTCGCGTTGACTACCTGGATATTTGAGCCAGGCAGATTGCCAAATAGAACTGAGGCCCCTGTCCTGAAACCCGTGCCGTAGATCGTGCGCGTAGTCCCGCCCGCCGGAGCGCCCCAGTTGGGCGACACTGAAGTGATAATCGGAGGGGCAAGGAACATAAAGCCACTGGAGTTGCCGGAGCCTATCTGAAGGAACGCATCATCAAAGCGTCCCACGGTAGCTGCGCCTGTTGCCACTTCCGCATAGAATCTGACAAAGCTTTTGCCTGCAGGAACTGTATAGGAGCCTTGCTCCAGCACCCAAAGAGGCTCATAGGCGCTGTAAGGCGGAGCTGACACATAAGTTGGATTTGCCTTGTTCGCGTCGGTTACTTCAATTCCAAAGCGGACGTTCGACGAACCGGATGCCAGATAAGCATAGCCACCAAAGATAACCGTCTGCGAAGCACTCACAGGAAAGTAAAGCGGTGCTCCCGTAGCGGTAGAGGCAAACTCGACTGGGTGACTTGATCCACCAGTAGAGGCCATCTCCAGATAATGCGTTCCTACGTGCGCATTCGCAGTGACTGCGCCAACTGTTGTGGTTCCTCCCGTGCCTCCGCTTGCCCAATACGACAGGCCGCTTTCAAAAGACTGGTTATGAAGCAGACTGGCGAGTGTCGAACTCTGTCCATCAGGGTTTGTGACAATGACGTCTGCAGAACCGGGGGTGGATGCCGGCGTAACGACGCTGATCTGCGTACTGCTGATTACGGTTGCAGCGGAGGCCGCTATGCCGCCAAATGTTACCTTCGCGCCCGGAACAAAGCCTGAGCCGGAAATCGTGACTGTGTCGCCGCCAGTGCTGGAGCCTTGTGCCGGCGAAACGGATGAGATGACGGGCGGACCACCTGATGGTGCTACAAAGGTGAATCCACCGCCAGGAATAACAATTTGCAGAGAGGCATCGTCAAAGCGATCCACAGCCGCTCCAGATGAGCCCACGATTTCGCAATAGAGGCGCACGAATGCCATACCGCTCGGCACCGTATAGCTGCTCTGGAAATTTAGCCAGGACTGAGTGTTTACGTTGTATGGAGATGCCGATACATACACCGCGTTGGCCTTGTTTGCATCGGACACTTCAATGCCCCATCGCGCCTTTCCATCGCCGGAGACGTGATAGCCCCACCCGCCAAAAATGACGACGTCGCCTGGACTCACGGGGAAATACTGAGGCGTATTGCCTGCAGTTGCCGCGTAAAGAACCGGATGATTTCCGGCAGCCGATGTGCTCAATTCAGCATACTCGGCGCCGCCATGAGCATTCGCGGGATTGTTCACAATCGCTGCTGATCCTCCAGAGCCGCTCAGGACCCAGTTCACCGCGCCTGATTCGAACCCTGGGTTAGACAGAGGGGTGATCGAGCCTGTCAGGGTGGCACTCTGCCCATCCGGATTCGTTACCTTCACATTCGCTACTCCCGCAGCATGCGACGGAGTAACAGCTGTGATGGTCGATGCATTCGTCACAGTTACATTCGTGGCGGCGCTGGCATCGAAGCTGACACTTGCCCCGGAGACGAAATTGCTGCCGCTGATTGTCACGGAAGTCCCGCCCGCTGTGCTGCCGGATTGCGGATTAATGGAGGTCAAAGCAGGCGCCGGGTTTGAGCTCACCACATACGTGAACCCACCGCCTGGCATGCTCCGTTGTAGAAAAGCGTCATCGAAGCGGTCCACTGTGGGACCACTGCTGCCTACAATCTCGCAATAAAACCGGATGAATGCCATGCCGCTCGGCACGGTATAGCTGCCCTGGAAATTGACCCATGACGAAGTTGTTACGTTATACGGAGGAGCAGAGATATAGACCGCATTTGCCTTGTTAGCGTCGGTAACCTGGATGCCCCAGCGCGCTTTACCGTCGCCGGAGACATGATATCCCCATCCGCCGAACGTAATTACATCGCCCGGGTTTACAGGAAAATATTGCGGCGCTTTGTTTGCATCCGCGGCATACAGAACAGGGTGGTCGCCTGCTGCCGGCACGCTCAGCTCGACATATCCATTGCCACTATGAGCATTGGCCGGGGTATTCACAACGTTTGCCGTCCCTCCAACCCCAGCCAGGACCCAACCGGTGCTGCCTGATTCGAATCCGGTGTTAGTCAACGGAGTCAGGACGCCTGTCAACGTGGCACTCTGCCCATCTGGATTTGTGACGGTCACATTTGTCTCGCCGGCAGCATGAGGCGGAGTAACAGCGGTAATGGTTGAATCATTCACCACGTTTACGCTGGTAGCAGAGCCGGTGTCGAAGGTGACGGCTGCGCCGGAGAGGAAGTTACTTCCACTTAGAGTCACCGAGGTTCCGCCTTCCGTGCTGCCGGATTGCGGAGTAATTGAAGTAAGGGTTGGCGCTGGGTTTGCCGGCTGTGTCGGCGCAACATAGGAAAAACTTCCTTTGGCGCTCTGCCCGTCGGGATTCGTTACCGTTAGACTCGCCTGGCCTGCGCTATGAGGCGGCGTAACAACGGTGATGGTCGACGAAGTCACTACGGTCACGTTTGTGGCAGGGCTGCTGTCGAAGTTGACCGTAGCTCCGGTCACAAAATTACTACCGCTGAGAGTCACCGATGCTCCCCCGGCAGTACTGCCGGATTGTGGATTGACTGAATTCAGAGTAGGCGCAGGATTAGACGAAGACGAAGCCCCCGAATCGGGATGAGCGTTAACCACAATTCCGCACCCTATACAACTGATGAGCATGAGCGCCAAAACAGAGTATCGCTGCGTTGCCCGTTTCAGAGTAAGAGCATGGAGTGTGGTTTTTGTTGCTGGTAGTTCTGAGTTAAGAGGTGTTGAGGCGTCACCTGCGCTTACAGAATTCATTGTGGCCATCCTGAATACGGAAGTACATTGCTGTTGTCGGGGGAATTTTTCGGAACGTAAGTAAATGGTTGTTGCTGGTTCAAGAGGATTGAAAGACGCAGCACCTTGCACTACATCGCAAAGGATGAAGCAAAATCGATCTATCCGGATGTGTATGAGGAGCGAAGCTTAGTTTGGGGCATAGATAATACTGGCGTCGGCAATAGATCCTGCACTGATTCGGACGCCCTTTTCGTCGAGATGGCGGGACACCGTCTCAAGGATTTTGTCGCCCAATTCGTGCGCATCGAGTAAATGATGAAACCGGGTAACGTTTGTCACGTCCGGCGCGGGAGCACGCTTCAAGTCAATCCCAGCAAAACGGCGCAACGCGGCGGAATCATATAAGGCCTCTTCAATCCCGGCATCGGACACCTTAAACCATTGCTGCAGAAAGAACACGCGCAACATAACGGAAAGTCCTGCCGGTCGACCCCCGTATGACGATTTTGGATAGTGCGGCTCCACCATGGCTTCCAGTTCTCTCCACGGCACCAACTCGTTCATTGCTTCAAGGAACAACTCACGGCGTGATTTCCTGCCATATTTCTCAAAACACACTGAGGAGCGCGAGGATGGCTGCCGTGTAGACTTAGGACCGTTACTACGGCCCTGCTCAATCAGAGTTAGACCCGATCTATTCATATGACCTCTGAGCGGATAGTCTTTTCGAGGCTATCTCAAGCAGTAGCTTGTAAGTGATGAACCAGGGTTCGACAAGATAACGGGACCAGAGCCGTCGTGGCTCTGCGATAAGCCGGAAAAACCACTCCAGCCCGCATCGACCTGCCCATCGGGGTGGTGTCGAAATTGCTCCGGCGAAATAATCCAGAGCAGCTCCTCCGTTCAGGATGACATTCGCTGATAATTTGCCGACATGATCAACAATCCAATGCTCCTGGCGCGGCATGCCCATGCCGGTAATCAACAGATGAGGACGCCATGCGTCAATTTTTGCAATCACAGCCTGGGCTTCAGCCGAGACTGGATCAGGATCAAAAAAACCATGGGCGGTTTCAATTTGCAGCCCTGGATAACTGTCCTGAAGGACCGCAGCTCCACGTTCTGAAACGCCCGGTCGGCCTCCTAAATAAAAAATCCGCCAACTGTTTTCCGCCGCGGCTTTCGCCAATGGGCCCATCCAATCCACAAACGTGACCCTGTGGTCCCGGCTTAAAGGCATGCCGAGGAGCCGTCCCAGGCCAATCACTCCCATGCCGTCGATGTGGATGCGATCAGCTGAGGCGTAAAACAATCGCATTTTAGGGTCATGGTGGAAAAGGTAAATGCTGTGAAGGTTATGGTTAGCAATGATGATGTGTCTGTCATGGTCGATGGCGTCGGCAATGATTGCATTGAGCTGGGACATGCTCAATGCCTCCACTTGAACGCCCAGGATGGTCATTCGGTCAGTCGCTTGCTGTACTGCTGTCCGTGTTACAACATCAGTGGTCATACACACTCGACGCTCTTTGCATTCCCTGTCAACGTTCTTGCGGAATTGGCTGCGGAGACCACCGAATCTCTTTCCTCCGGCCACAGGACATCACGCCGATCCAGGAACATCTGCGGGTCTTCGCCATTGAAGACAACATCGTTTGGGCGCAGTTCATAAAGGACCCGGCCGGCAAAATAAAGCGGGTGCGCTCTGATGGCCGCCGCCAGGTGCTTGGATCCATCCCAGAAATGGTTCTGACTACAGGAGATGTTGGCACGACGCATTTCTTCGCGACATACAAGCTTCGGCTTGTTCACATACCGCGCCAGACGGTCCCGCGCATACTCATAACTGAGAGGCGGCAGGTCATGTAAATGCGACAGAAGCAAATACTGTACATAAAGCGTATTTACCGTCTGACGCTCAAGATTGGCAGCAGACACGCTCGACAACGTATGCCGGAAATAGGTTACGACTTCCGGGATGTAGTGAATGTCATATCGCAACGCCATACGCCACCAGAGGTCGATGTCCTCAATATGCAGGTCGAAGCGGTAGCCGCCCAAAGCAATTGCCTTACTTACATTCAAAGTCACTGTGGGATGACAGATCGCCAGCAGATATCCATCGTTAGTGATTTGGCGCAACTGAGCGGGCGTAGCTCTTGTAATTCGAAAGCTGCCAACAGTGCGTTCATTCTGGCGGTAGCGGGCGTCGAAATAGAACATTCCCGCATCAGGAAACTGTTCAATTGCTTTCTTCGTAATTCGCACTCGGTCTGGCAGCGCTATATCATCCGCGTCATGGCGCATCAACCATGGCGTGCTTACCTCATGCAGCATGCGATTCAACGTGAATGTTAATCCGCTGTGTATCTGCGTCACGACGTTTAAGCGTGGATCGCGTATCGATTGCAAATACCTCAGGCTTGAATCCGTCGACCCATCATCGATAGCCAGAACAGTGAAATCTTCATCTGTCTGTTTAAGCAGACTTTCTAGGCATTCTTCCAGAAAGGGCATCGCATTAAAGACTGGGAGTCCGATTGTCAGATCTGTCATGGCAAGAGCATCACGAGCGAAATTTCAGGAAGTACGCAGCCGCTCACGCAGAGTACCCGGCACGAACCACATCAACAGGAGAAGAAAAACATCGATGGTTCTTGGGCTGCCGAGTCGAAACATTTCAGCCAAAAGCGGAAGGAATGCTTTCCATTGCTTTTGTCTTGCGGCTTGCGATGAGATGGATGTTGCAATGAAAGCAGCGTAGGCGCGACGAGTAACCAGATCACGCCGCCTGCGAATCCAGGCGAGAGAGCCTTGCCAATCATACTTCCTGCTTACGCTGGTTCGAGAGTACCCCAGGTTCCAGACTGCTAATGGCTCGTTCACGAATTCGATTCCCGTCCCCGGAGCTTTGGTGGCGCGTAGCAACCAATCCCATTCCTGATGTTTTTGCAAACCATCCTCAAAACCAATCTTCAACAGCAGCCTTCGGGTTGTGAGAAGGGTGGATGTCTGCATTAATCCTTCCCCCTGACCCCAGGAGTCACGCGCCAGAAGGTATTCCGACAAAGGCTCGCAAGGCAATTTCCGCGGCCACACAAATTCTCCGGAATGGGTGCGGGCCATTACTTTGCAGGAAACGATCGGGTCAGATGCGTTCGACATCTGAGCCACCGCAATCTGCTTTTGCAGTTTTTCCGGCAACCATTCATCATCGTCATCCAGGAATGCAACCCATTCTCCATTCGCTGCGCGAACTCCTTCGTTTCTGGCGCGCGACCCGCCACATCGTTGCTGCAATCTCAATAATCGAAGCCGCGGCTCCGACATGGATTCGAGAATGTCCAGACCCTGATCATCTCCGTCGATTACGACGATTACCTCAACATTGCCATAGGTCTGCCGCAGCGCTGAATGTACTGCTCTGGCCACAAGAACTGGCCTGCCCGCGGTAGGAATCACAACAGAAATCAATGGATCGGATTGGAGCGGCATTCGAAAACTACTTGACGTATTTAACCTTGCAAAGAAACAGAAAGAGCGCCACTGATAGCGGCAGCAGTCTGGTGGTTCAGTAAAAGTCCATACATCTCTTCAAGCTTTGCCGATTGTTCCCGCAGGTCAAAATATTCACGTGCCCGCCTGGTGGCGGCAATACTGAATCGACGCCACAGCGCTTCGTCGCTCAACAGCTTGACTATGTTGGCGGCCAGGCCTTCCACATCCTGCTCTTTTGCCAACAGACCTGTGACTTCGTGCGCAACCGCTTCCGGGATTCCTCCGGTGGCAAAGCTTGCTACCGGCAGTCCCATTGCCTGCGCTTCCGCAAAGACCAATCCGAAGCCCTCCGAGGTCCCCATAGGAGTAGTAAAGCTGGGAACGCTGAATACTTTTGCGCGATTCATCCAGTGACGCACATCGCTCTGCGGACGCGCGCCTAAAAAGCTGAAGTTGCGGAGGCAGGCTGACGCCATTTGCTCCAATTCGTGCCTGCGTGGCCCATCGCCGATAATAACGAGCCGTGCTTCCGGGACCTTCCGCTGCACCAGCGCCATCGCCCGAATGAGATAATCGCAGCCCTTACTGTCTACAAGCCGTCCGGCAAAGAGCACAACAGGTTTCCGGGGAACTGATGGATCGGGCGCAAATAATTCTGTATCGACGCCTACATAGTGGACACATATCTTTTCAGGGGGGAAGCCTTGCTCGATTAGCTTCCCGCGGACAAATTCCGACACCGCAACGAAAAGAGAAGCTTCTTTTTGAATGATCGGGCGCCAGCGCAGGTAGCGGCGAAAATCGTAGGAAAAAGAGCGCGCATATTCCTCTTTCATGGTGGCATCGTATCCGTGGAAGGTCACCACGAGCGGAACGCCCAATCGACGCGCCAATCGCAGTCCCTGTACGCTGTCCACTCCAAAATGGGTATGAACAAGGACGGGGTCGAGACGCCGCAGTTCGCGCGTCCAATGAGGAGCAAAACCGAATGCCTTGTACATCATTTTTTGTGCTGAGCCCAACGCGCTGTTATTGGCAATGAAGAAGGCCCGCCCTTCGGGCAGCCGCAGCCCATCGACCTGAGTGCAGCCCACAAAGTACGGAGTGAAATGTTCCAAAGCTTCCGGCTGTGAGAGCACAAATGTTTCGGAAAGGGGGAGCAAAGCAGTCCGGTATATCAGAATGGATGGACGCGCGCCGCGCGCCACGACGTAAGGCCGATTTCTCACGATTGCATCACCATTCACATCGCTACGTTGTTCAACTGGTTTGGGCAACATGGATTTGTCCATCGAGACCGCTGCTTCTCGCGCCTATTTGGAGGCCTGCATCCCCGTATTTCCACCTACGCCTCCAAGAGGCGCATATCCCAGGGTTGCAGGCGCTCCAATAGGTTTAATCGGCGCTTGCAGCGGCTCAGGCGCCAATTTTTCTGTTCTGGATATGACAAATACTGAGGTGGCAATGTAGAGCACCCAGAAAATGTTGTCCTGTCGAAGAATGGACCCTTCACTCAGATTGAAGAGAAACATGAAGCTGAGAAAGGCAAGCGGCCACAATCCAATCGTTGTTCGATGGCTGCGCGCCCAGGTAAGTCCGCGCTTCATGCTAACGAGGAATCCGGCGAGAAAAACACCGAGACCGACAATCCCAAGTTCTTCTGCTAGGTCGAGAAAGCCGTTGTGCGAATGGGGCACCTGCCAGCGCAGTAAGGACCACACATCCGCGGAAGCCTGACCTCCCATACCCAACCAGAAACTGCCATAGCCATAACCTAACCAGGGATGCGCCATGATTTTCGGCGTGACCGCGGACCATATTTCGAGTCTTCCCGACATGGTGGCATCGCGCCCGACCAACGAAAAAAGGGCGCTGGGATCAGCAAACAACACTAAGGCGCAGGCAATCCCTGTTCCCGCAAAAACCGCCGGCGCAAATATCCGCCAGAAAGGCCGTGACCGTACGAGCGAAAAGAACCAGATCAGCCCCAGAAGAATGGGAATTGCCAACGCGGAGGTGACAGAGTGCGCTGCATAAATAACGCATGCGCAGAGGATCGATAAAGCGCTGTACATGTAACGATGTCTCTTGCTGTCGAACGCCAGAAACAGGAAGACAAAAAAGCCGAGCGCCATAAATCGGGCTAGGGTGTTCTTCTGCACGAAAATGCCCTTCCACCCGTAATCTGTATCCGCAGAGCCGATACCCAGATCGGGACGAGCGAACACGATCAATACACTGCAGACAAGCGCAACCATGACTGCCCAACCGAGTAGCTTCAGCAATCGTCGTTGCGAATAGCGACAGGCAAGATAGAGCCCGAATCCACTGGATGCGGTCATGTTCAGGCATCGCCGAAATGCGAATCCAGGCACTGCTGACCACAGCACTGAGACGAAGGCCAAAGCAACAATCGCCCAAATAATTTTCGTTCCCAGGGCCAACTGCAATGCTTCATGACGATGAACCAATAGCAGAAACGCGACTACGCCATACATACAGATCTGGACTGCCAGCATGGCTGGGTTGGCATTCGTTGGGTCTCGGCTTTCATTGCGCGATTGCATCTGCACTCTGGCGATCACGGAACTTTGAGGACGCTCATCGGGAACTTGCGGGCCTTGGTTCGTTAGCGAGACAAAAGCTCCAGCGCAGAACAAAAGCGCACAAACTGTAAAGAGCATTTCCAGGCGGTTCAGCATAAATATCTTTAAACGAGAGGTAAGGATTTCCGTACAGAGTTCCTTGTTACCAAATTCCGCTGTGGTTCCCGGTGAACATGTAGGAAAGCCGCGCCACTGAGGCAAGCGGCGGCAGAAGACTCAGACGCAGCACGCCATGCACATCGCGATGGCCTGCCATATGGCAGATTTGCCGGCAGTACAACACAGCTGCGCGAC
>Ga0070738_10004914_pt1 | contig 15431 bp, 12 predicted proteins | sample Coa_R2_2_FD_66446 | JGI IMG/M metagenome (GOLD analysis project Ga0070738, IMG submission 66446) | Surface soil microbial communities from Centralia Pennsylvania, which are recovering from an underground coalmine fire - Coalmine... | ecosystem: Environmental > Terrestrial > Soil > Unclassified ...
CGATCCCACAGCCAGCTTACGATGACAGGGACAAGAAGACGACGACTGGACAAAAACCAAGGCCTATCGTGCCACCATAGTCAGTATACATTTTAGGCGCCGGCGCAGCAAGGGTAAAATAACGTTTGCGCTCGCACGCCTCAGCTTGCCGGTCCCCCGCGCGGATCACCCCCTTCAGCGCTTGCATCTCGCCCGGATGCAAGCGAGTCTGGCAATTATGACTTCGGTGCCTCAGTAGCGTACCATTAGAGAGTGACACGCATGATGAACCAAACCGATGCTGCGTCCGCTCAGGCACAGGGCACGGCGCCGGTCGTGAGCGTGCGCGATGTGTCGCGCGTCTACGGCAGCGGCAACACCGCGGTGCACGCGCTGAACGGCGTCAACCTGGAGGTAGGCAGTCGTATGCTGGTGGCCGTCACCGGACGTTCTGGCTCGGGCAAGACCACGTTGCTGAACTTGATCGGCGGTCTGGACAATCCCACCTCGGGGCGCATCTACGTGCAGGGCCGCGACATCACCGACCTGTCCGAAGACGAGCGCACCCACCTGCGCCGCCACACGCTGGGCTTTATCTTCCAGTCGTTCGCCCTGCTGCCCACGCTCTCCGCGCTGGAGAACGTGGCCCTGGCCCTGCACATTGCCGGCGTCGGCCCGCGCGAGCGCGACCGCCGGGCGCGCGAAGTGCTGGAGTTGGTGGGGCTCGGCGGGCGGCTCGATCATCGGCCCTACGAGCTGTCGGGCGGCGAGCAGGAGCGCGTCGCCGTGGCCCGCGCCCTGGCCAACCAACCGGCGCTGATCCTGGCCGACGAGCCGACCGGCGAGCTGGACACGGCGACCGGGCAGGAGATCCTCGGCCTGCTGGCAGAGGTGGTCAAGACGGCCGACGTGGCCATGATCGTGGCCACGCACGACACGGCGGTGACCGCGGCGGCCGACGCCGTCTACCGCCTGGTCGACGGCTCCTTGCAGGAGGTGGCCTAGCCGCATGCTGTCGCGATTTCTGGGCCTTTGCCGCCTGGCCGTCACCCGCTCGCTGGCGCTGCCCGGCCTGTTGTCGATCCGCTTCTTTGGCATGCTGGTGGCCGTCACCCTGGTGGCCGGCGTCTCGCTCTACAGCACGGCCATGGGCGATGCCATGCTGCAGGCCAATCTGGGCCAGGATAGCAGCAACAAGAACATCGCCGTCAGCGTGACCAACGGGCCGCTCCCGGTCACCACCCACGCCCTCCTGGACAGCTACGTCCGCCACGACGAGGCGCGTGACCTCGGACTGCCTTTGCACAACCTCTACGTCCATCACAATACGGCCACCGTCGGCCTGTATCGGCGCTCCGCCTTCCCGGCGACGGGGCAGCGGCAACCGCTGGCGACGCTGGCGGTGGACTACTACGACGATTTCAAGAGCCACGTTCGGCTTGTCGCCGGCACGCTCGACGTCCCGGCTCACACCGCGCGGGGCGACGCGCCGGTCGCTATATCGCAGTACACCGCACAGACGCTCGGTCTGCACCCGGGCGATCGTCTCGTCTTCTCGCTGGATGGCCATCATCAGATCGGTCCTACCGTGATGATCGCCGGCATCTTCGTGCCCCTTGATGTCAACAGCGACTTCTGGAGCATCAACGCTGGCGTGAAGAACTACCGCTCGCTGGTCGCGCTGCGCCTGGACACTTTTCAGTCCATCGTCACCTCCAATCTGTTCCAGCCCGAATACTTCTGGCTCTACACCACCGACCTGAAGGCGGTGCGCCTCGACGATGCGAACGCCATCCTCGATCGTGTGCATCGCGTCAACGCGCGCGTCGCCGATATCGCACCGGGCGCCTCGCTGCTGACGTCGCTCGACATAAATATCAACGGCTTCCTCTACCAGTACCAGTTGTTGCCGTTGATCCTGCTCATCCTGGTGACGCCGATCCTGGCCCTGGTCCTCTACGCAGTGGCCGTGACCTCCACGCTGGTGCTCGACCGCCAGGCCGGCGAGATCGTGCTGCTGCGCAGCCGCGGCGCCACGCAGGGGCAGGTCTTTGCGCTCTACGTGATCGAGGGCCTCATGCTGGGGGCCATCGCCGTGCTGGTGGGGCCGCTGCTGGGGCTGCCGCTGGCCAGGCTGATCGGCAATGCCTCCGGCTTCCTCAACTTCAGCGGCGGCCTGCCGTTCGATCTGCGGCTGACCGGGCAGTCGTATCTGCTGGCCGCCGGTACCGCGTTGCTCAGCCTGTGCGCCGCCCTGATCCCCGCGCTGTCCCTGGCCCGCCGGCCCCTGCTGGCCGTCAAACAATCCCAGGCTCGCCTCACCCGGCGCCCGGTCTGGCAGCGCTTCTTCCTGGATGTCGTGGTGCTGGCCGTGGCCATCTACGGCCTGGTCGTGCTGCAGCGCCAGGGGGCCATCACCTCGGGCGCGGGTACCGCCGTGATCGGCCAGGACCCGCTGATCGCCGTGGCGCCGCTGCTCTTCGCCGTGGGTGGCACCCTGCTGCTCAGCCGCCTGCTGCCGTTGCTGGCCGCGCTCGGCTCCGCCGTCCTGGCGCGCCTGGCCTCACCCTCCACACACCTGGCCTTGCAGAGCATCGCCCGCGCGCCGCTGCAGCCGATGCGCCTGGTCCAGCTCTGCGCCCTGACGCTCACCCTGGGTGTCTTTGCCGCCACGGTCGCGGGCGTGGAGGGCAGCAACCTCTCCGACCAGCAGCTCTATTATGCCGGCGCGCCCATGCGCATCATGGAGTACGACCCGGTGCACAAACAATGGAATACCATGCCCCTGGCCGACCACCTGAAGCTGCCCGGCGTGCGCGCGGCCACGCTGGCCCTGCGTTTCGAGGCGACCGGGGACTCGGCCAATACCGCCAGCGACGGCACCTCGGTCAATGTCCTGGGCATCGATCCGGCGACGGCGCGGGGTGTGATATGGTTCCGTCCCGACTTCGCCGATCAACCGTTCAGCAAGCTCCTCTCCTTGCTGGCTAGTCCGGGTCCGGCCGCGCTGGTGAGCGACACGTTCTTGCAGAGCACGGGATTGCACCTGGGCGACAAGGTGGCCGTCACACTCACCAACCAGCGCACGGTGCAGTTTGCGGTGGCCGCCGCCGTGCACTACTTCCCGACCTTCGATCCGAACCAGACGCCGTTTCTTATCGCCAATCTGGACTACTTGCGCCGCGCCAGCCACAGCCTGGGCCCGAGCGAAGCCTGGTTGAACGTCGCGCCCGCGCCGGGCGCCACCGATCGCATCCGCGATGTGGTGCTCAGTTGGCCGCGGCGCATCATCGACTTCGAGGGTCTGGTGCCGACGTTCAAACCCCGGGACGAGCCGCTCACCGCCGGTATCTACGGCGTGGTCTCGGTGGGCTTCATGATCGCCCTGGCGCTGGCGCTGCTAGGCTTTCTCGCCTACGCCTATCTCATGCTGCAGCGGCGTCTGGCCGAGTTTGCCGTGGTGCGGGCGCTGGGCCTCTCCGCGGGACAGTTGCGCTGGCTGCTGCTCTGCGAGCAGTTCGCCGTGCTGGCCGCCGGTATCCTGGGTGGCATCGCCGCCGGCGTGCTGACCACGCGCCTGTTCCTGCCCTATCTGCCGTTCGCCACCAATATCCTGCCGCCGTTCCTGGTGGTAATGCCCTGGAGCGCGGTCGGCCAGTTCGTGGCGGCCGTGCTGCTGGTCTTCATCGTGGTGCTCAGCATCAACGTCTCGATGCTGCTGCGCCTGCATCTCGGCCGCGTGCTGCGCCTGGGAGATCTGTGATGGCATTGAAACAAGCCGATGGAGCGGAACGGGCGATGGTCGCCGGGCGCTTCGAGGGCATCCTCTGCGAGAATCTGGTCAAGATCTACAAGGTTAGCACCCTGGAAGTGGTGGCGCTGCAAGGGCTGACCCTGCGCGTTGAGCCGGGCGAGATGCTCGGCATCGTCGGCAAGAGCGGCAGCGGCAAGAGCACGTTGCTGAACATCCTGGGCGGGCACGATCGCCCGTCCGCCGGTACCGTGCGGGTGGCGGGGCACGATCTGCTGCGCCTTGGCCCGCGCGAGCTCAACCACTACCGGCGCCGCACCATCGGCTTCATCTGGCAGCAGACCGCGCGCAACCTGCTACCCTATGCCAGCGCACGGCGCAACGTCGAATACGTCCTGCACCTGGCTGGCATCAGCGGGCGGGCGGCCCGGCAGCGCAGCGACGAGGTACTGGCGATGGTCGGCCTGAGCGAGCGGCGCCACCACAAGCCGGCCGATCTGTCGGGCGGCGAGCAGCAGCGTGTGGCCATCGCCGTGGCCCTGGCCAACAGGCCGCGCATCCTGCTGGCCGACGAGCCGACCGGCGAGCTCGACAACCAGACCGCCGCCGACATCCTGAACGTCTTGCGCGAGCTCAACGAGGCGCTCAAGGTGACGGTGGTGGTGGTCACGCACGACGCGGCCATCGCGCGCTCGGCCAATCGCGTGGTCGCCATCCGCGACGGCCGAATCGCCACCGAGAGCCTGCGTGCGCCCGTGGATCAGGCCCGGCCGGCCGACGACGAGGCCACGCATGTCGACTACCTGGTCGTCGATGCCGCCGGGCGCCTGCAATTGCCGGCGGAATACGTGCGCGCCCTTGGCATCAACGGACGCGTGCGCGCCCACCAGGACGGCCAGCGCATCATCCTGGAGCGCGGCTGATGCAGGCGGGCGATATAACCGAGCGCCTGCTCGCGCTGCTGCGGGAGGGCGGGGCCGAGTTCGAGGTCATGACCCACGAGCCGGTGCGCACCAGCGAGGAGGCGGCGCGCGTGCGCGGCACGCCGCTGGAACAGGGGGCCAAGGCGCTGGTCTGCCGCGCCGACGACCGCACGGTGCTGTTGGTGGTGCCGGCCCATCGGCGCGTCGGCTCCAAAGCCTTCAAACGCGCTTTCGGCGTCAAGAACCTGCAGATGATCTCGGCCGACGACCTGCGCGCGCAGTTCGGGCTGGAGGTCGGCGCCGTCCCTCCCTTCGGCAGCCTGCTGGGCCTGCAAACCTATCTGGACGAGGGGCTGCTGCCACGGCCGCGCATCGCCTTCAACGCCGGCAGCCGCAACACCTCGGTCGTACTGGCAACCCAGGACTACACGCGCCTCGAGGCGCCGATCCTCGGGCGCTTCGCAGCCGAAGGCTAATCTGGATCATTCATGGGCGTCATAGGCAGGACGACCCTGCCTGGGACCGCCGGCATCCTTGCCGGCGGTCCCAGGAACAGTGCCCCGCGCTCCGACCTATGATCGAACGAGGTTAGGGAGCCCCGGTCTGCGATTAGGCGCTGCGATCAGAGCGGGAGAGAGGTGAGCCGGCGGTGGGAGAGAGTGGGGAGCAGGGCAGAGATACGCCGGGGCCGGTGGCCCTGGTCGGTTCGGGCGAATATCTGCCGGTCATGGAGGAGACAGACCTCGCGCTGCTGGAGCGCGTGGGCGGACCCGCTCAGGCCCGCGTGGTGGTCGTGCCCACGGCCTCGGGCCTTGAGCACGCCGATAGCCCACGGCGCTGGATGAGCATGGGGCTGCAGCATTTCAAGCGCCTGGGCGCCCAGGTCGAGGCCGTGGCGATCTTGAACCATGACGACGCCGACGACCCGCGCTGGCTGCCACCGCTCGAAGCGGCGGATTTCATCTACTTCTCCGGCGGCAGCCCGCGGCACCTTGTGCAATCTCTCGCCGGCACGCGTGCCTGGGAGGTGGTCCGCGGCCGCTATGAGGCAGGGGCGGTACTGGCGGGATGCAGCGCGGGCGCCATGGCCCTTGGTGGCCTGACCTCCAGCCCGCGCGCCATGAGCGCCGATCAGCCCGTGGCCTGGCTGCCCGCGCTGGGCGTGCTGCCGCGCCTGATCATGTTTCCGCACTTCGACCGCGTGGTGCATTTCATCGGGGCCGAGCTGCTGGAGCGCGCGGTGCGCTCGGCGCCGCCCGGAATGACCCTGCTAGGTGTCGACGAAGAAACCGCTCTGGTGCGGCTGTCCCCGGCCAATGGGGCCGCCGGCGCGGCAGGCTGGCAGGTGATGGGCCGGCGCGGCGTCACCGTCTTTGGCGCCGACGGCCATCGTACCACCTACGGACCGGGTGCGACACTCTCCTTGCGCCTGTCCTGAGCCTCAGTCCGCGGACCCCGCCCACCACAGCGTGACTACGGGCCGGAGCGGCAGGCTCACCGTGCCGTCCCCTTCCCGTATGCGCGGCGCGAGGGCGGCGTCGATCTCGGCGTCGCGCTCGGCCGGCAGGCATAGCCGGCGTCGCGTCCATGCCACCAGGTCCTGCCGCGCGGTCGGGCCGGACCACCGCAGTGGTGGCGCCATCCAGTCGCTGCGCCCGGGCGCCAGCCCAAGCTCGTTCAGGACGCTCACCGCGTCGTCCGCCGTTGGCGTGGTGGGCCGGATCAGGCCGTGGAAGCGCAGCCAGAGGTCGTTTAGGTCGCTCATGGGATGGCGCAGTGTCATCTCCAGCACCACGCGCCGCCGAGCATGATCGGTCAGGCGCAGCAGGAAAGGCGCCAGGTCCGCCACGTTATAGATCACGTGGTGGCAGACCACGACATCTGCGATCGGTGTATCCTCCGCCGCGGCCGGCCAGGTGCCTTCAATCGTGGTGACCGCCTTCCCGGTCGCCTCGGCGCGCGCATAGAACGCCCGCAGCATCTCCGCCGATGGATCGACGCCGATCAGGGCGGCGGCCCGGGCGGCGAGCGGCAGCGCGCCGGCGCCAGCCCCACAACCCACGTCCAGGACGGAGCCGCCCGGCGGCAGCTCTTCCAGAGCCCGCCGTGCGGACGGCGTCGGGTCGGCCGGCAGCGTGTCGGCCTTGTGCGCGAAAAGGTGTGTCAGATAGCCCCAGGGCGATTCGGGCGCCGCCGCGAGGATCCGCGGCGGGATGGCCCACGCGGCCAGCGCCCGCGTCCACTGTTCGGTTGCCTTCATCTCAGTGCTTCAGCTCGGGTACCGGGCGCACCGTGAACTCGGGGCTATTGATCTGGTGCAGAGTCTCCGCCTCCTGCGCCAGGATGCGTCGCGCCGCCGGCGCGAGATCGGCGATGCAGGCCTCGGGGACGAGCACCACGCCGTTGGCGTCGCCGTGCAGCAGGTCGCCCATGCGAATCGTCAGGCCGGAGATGGTCACCTCGTCGCCGACACTGACGCAGATGGGATTGCCGTGCGAGACGACGAGGCCGGGGCAGAATAACTGGAAGTCGCCCAGGGCGCGGATCTGCTGGACATCGCGCAGTCCCCCATCGGTGAGGATACCGACCGCGCCCAGCCGTTTCATTGTCGTGGCCATGATCTCGCCGGCGTGGCAGGAGTGCAGGCGATCCGGCCCCACGTCCTGCATGACCACGAAAGCCGGTTTCGGCGCCGTCTCCAGCAGGTTGTACAGGTGGTGGAAGCCGATGCCCTGGCGGCCTTCCGTGGTGCTGTCAACCGTGCAGGTCACGGCGAACCCGACCGACGGCGGCAGCTCGGGGAAGATACAGCGGATGTCGTAGCCGACGAATCCCTCCACCCGCGGGCGCACGTTGAAGGTTTCGATGGCGTTGGAGATGGTGGGGCTGTCGATGGCGCGTAGCGCGGCGAGCTGTTCGGGAGCGAGCGTGTTGGTCATCTGTCCTCCGGGATACTACGTCAGTGCGACCGGTTAGCGCGTCGCCCGGCGCGGATCGGCGGCGCGCTCGCGGCGCTGCGTGCCGCTGTCATTGCTATCATACACGGTTGAGGCCCGGCGGCACCGGTATGCAAGTTGTGAGCCTGGAGGAGGTCGGTCAGTCGCGCTTCGGGGCGGGAGGGAGCGCGCCGAGCGGACCGGTGCTCAGCTCGGAGTGATCGACATAATCGTAGTCGTCATCGCCGGTGGCGCTCAGGCCGGCAGGTTGCGCCGCGTCCGGCGGCGTGGCGGCCGGGCGGATCGGGATGGGCTCGGTCCGGACGATTGGCGGCTCGGCGGCGCCGGTGGTGCCGTTGCGCCGTGCGGCCTCTGCAAGGGCCGGATTGCTGGGATGGAGCACGACGATGCCGCTATCCTCGGCCGGTATGGTCGCGGCGGGTGGCGTTTGCCGGTCACGGATCCATCGCTCGGCCTGCTGCGGCTCTGAGTTCGGCGTGAAGTCGCCCAGGCGGCGCTGCACGTTGAGCGAGGCAGCGCTCCGCTGCTCGGCCACGGGGCGGATGGTGGGCGATGGCGTCGTTCGATCGGGTTGGGTCCTGGCTGCCTGGCCGCTGCGAGGCTTGCGGTAGGCGTAAACCACCCACGCGCCACCCAGTAAAATGACGACAATCGCGCCCAGCAGGGCGGGGCTAATTGTGGCCAGAGTCACATGTGTCAGCATGGCATCCTCCTCGAAACGCGCTCGACAGGCTCACGACAGCTTGTGGCCTGTGTTATAGGGCACGTTGTTCAATCCTCAAATAGGTAAGGTGAGCTATTGTCTCCCGGCGCGAGCCGTCTCATCTTCGGCATAGCTGAATGAGATCGCCCCGGCTACCTATGGTATCGACACGATAGCGCCCGCGGATTAGGAGGAATCGCAGCCGGTGCCGATAATAGGCGGTGTGTGGATTCTCCCAGCGCAGCATCCCATCGGGATCGCCGAGGATACTGCTGGGAAGCCTATCCTCTGCTTGAGGCCGTTAGGTACCATTGGTGTAGAGGGAGCCCTTCCTGTGACCGAGTTGAGACAAAGTAATGCCGGGTCAACCTTCCCTTGACCGCGACATGGCATAGTGCACATATCTATGGATAATAGGTGAAGGCATTCAAATATGTACGAGAGGCGGGTGGGATGTTGAGTCGAGCGCTGCATGTCGTCGTGGCGGTGACGCTTCTGGTGGCGTTGTGGGGAGGGCAAGCGGCCTCCGGGCAACGAGGTGCGCACGCGGCGGGAGCGGCCGGCCCCAAGCAGTACTACCTGGCTCTGGGCGATTCGCTGGCCTATGGTTATCAGCCAAACGGCGATTACACGCACGGATATGCCGATGACTTCCTGCAGTACCTTCAGTCGAACGGCTCCCCCCAGCTCCAACTGGTCAATATGGCCTGCCCCGGCGAAACCACCACGACCTTCATGAACGGTGGCTGCCGTCACGCGAATATGGTCAAGTATCCTTGGGGAGTCTCCAATGGCGTGACGATCACCAACCAGCTCGCCGGGGCGCTGAACTTCATCCAGCAACATCCCGGCCAGGTCGGCCCGGTGACCATCGACATAGGGGTCAACGATATCATCACCGATATCGATCCACTGAACTGTCTCACCAGACCGAGGATACTCACCGACGCGACACAAGCAATCAGTAACTTCACCGGCATCCTCTCCCAACTCAAATCTGCCCTCAATGGCACCGGCGACATACTGGCGATGAATTACTACGATCCCTACCAGCTCACGAACTCGAACGCATGCCAGACCGTAGTGCAGCTGACCCAGACCTTCAACGAGCAGTTGCAGGCCGTGGCCAACAATGCCGGCATTCCCATGGCCGACGTGTTCACGGCTTTTGGCGGCGATGTCTTGCCTCCGCCTAGCACCGGTACCGCCACCAATACGCCGACCACCGGCCCTGGCACCGCCACACCGACGCCATGGCCGTCGAATCCGCTATGCACCTATACCTGGTTCTGCAGCGCGACCGATGTACATCCGACCACCGCCGGTTATGCAGCTATAGCCAATGCCATTGAGCAGATCCCGTATCCGCCCGCTACACCCACCCCGACCTTTACGGCGACCCCGATACCGGCCTGTAATCCGACATCTACGCCGACGGCTGGCGGGACCGCGACTGTCACACCCACTCCGACGCGCCGGCTTTTGCGTTCCCCCACGCCGACGAACACCGCCACGCCAACCGTTCCGCCCCCGACCTGTACGCCCACGGGCACCTCAACGCCTACGTCGGCCGCCGGCGCAACGCAGACGCCGGGCCAGACGTCGACGACCGCGGCAAGCCCCTCCGCGACATCCACGCCGGCGCCCAAATACTATCTGGCCCTGGGCGACTCCCTGGCCTACGGCTACCAGCCCAACGGCGACTACACGCACGGCTATGCCGACGACCTCTTTACGCAATACCTGCAACCGCGCGGCTTCACCGCGCTGGTCAACATGGCCTGCCCCAACGAGACGGCCACAACTTTCATGCACGGCGGCTGCGCCAACGCGGTGCCTCCCGTGCCGCTCAAGTATCCCTGGGGGGCGGCTAACAGCCAACTGGCCGCCGCTCTGGCCTTCATCCAGGCGCACCCCGGGCAGGTCAAGCTGGTCACCATCAACGTGGGCGCGGCCGATGTACTCCCCGACATCGATCCCGCGACCTGCACCGCGAACGGCAACGTCCTGATCGATGGGCTGGCGGCGCTCAACAACGTCACCAATATCGTCCAGCAGCTCCAGATCGCCCTTGGCGGACAGGGCGATCTGGCCACCATCACCTATTACGATCCATTTCAAAACGAGTGTCCCAATCTCGACTATCTCACCACCTATCTCAACGGGCAGATCGCGCAAAAGGCGCAGCAATACGGCCTGTTCCTGGCCGATGTTTACGCGGCCTTCGGCGGGTCGGCCACGCCCAACCCGAATTTGTGCACCTACACCTGGATCTGCAGCACCCCGTCGACCGTGGACGCCACGACGCAGGGCCACGCCGCCATCGCCGGCGCTTTCGAGGCGGCCTTGAACTATCCGCTACCGCCGACGTCGACGCCCACTGCGACGGCAACGGATACGGCGACGCCGGTGGACACCGCGACCCCGGGTGGCCCTCCCACATCAACTCCGACGAACACCTCTGTTCCTCCGACCGACACGCCGATTGCATCGCAACCCACGCAGCCGCAAGCTACCGCGACTGCCACATCGTCGGCGCTCACGGCCACCACGACCGCGACCGCACGACCAACCGCAACCAACACAGCCTTGCCAGGAGGGTTAGTTGGCCCCAGGCAGTACTACCTGGCCCTGGGCGATTCGCTGGCCTATGGCTACCAGCCCAACGGCGACTACAGCCACGGCTACGCCGACGACTTCTTCCAGTACCTGAAGCCGCTGGGCACCACGACGCTGGTGAACATGGCCTGTCCGAACGAGACGACTGTCACCTTCATGAACGGCAACTGTCCGCACCAGGACATGGTCAAGACGTCGTATGGCTCTAGTACGAGCCAGCTCGCCGCGGCCCTGGCGTTCATCAGAGCGCATCCCGGCCAGGTCAGTCCGGTGACGATCAATGTGGGGGCGCAGGATATCCTGTCGGACTTTGACCTTAAGAACTGCACAAACACGCCCTCTCTGTACCAGGATCTGCCGAACGCCATCGCCAACTTCAAGAGCATCATGCAGCAGTTGAAGGCCGCGTTGAACGGCACCGGCGATCTGATCACCCTTACCTACTACAACCCCTACGCTCAACAATGTACCGACCTTGCTCCGTTGGGCCAGCAATTGAACCAACCCATCACCGACACGGCGCGGCAAGATGGCGTCCTGCTCGCCGACGTCTTTGGCGCTTTCGGCGGCATCGCCGCGCCCAACCCGAAAGTCTGCAACCTGACGTGGATCTGTTCCAACCCGTCGACGATCGATGCCACGACGAGCGGCCACGCCTTGATCGCCCAGGCGCTCGAAGCGGCGGTGCATTACCCGGGCGCTCCCGCGGTGACCATCCCCGGGGTCACGTCGGGCAACGGAGGGTCGACCTCTGGCACCGGCAACACGTCCACGGGTCAGGGATCGCAAGCTCAGGCTACACAGACCCGCCAGGCCGGCCCGTCGTCCGGGGCCCCGACGACCACGCCCGTGGCGACCTCTTCGGCCCACTCCGGGTCTAAAACGGGTTCCTGTCCGTCGCGCCCGCCCAAGGCATCGCTGAAAGTGCGGATCAAGCAGCGCAGCATCGCCAGCGGCAACAACCTGTCCCTGTCGATCAATACGATCGCGCATGCGCGCATCACCGTCACGTTGTTGCTACAGAAGACCAAGATCACCACGACCGGCAAGGGTAAAAAGAAGAAGACACACAAGCAGACGATCACGCTGTATCGCAGCACGGCCACGCTGACCGCCAATGCCCGTGGCCTATCGTCGGGGCATCTGCGCGTCACCTACCGTCCGAGCAAGGCGGTGCAGGTGCCGCTTCGGGTGACAGTGGTGCAGGGCTGCCGCGAGGCAACCTACTCCACCAAAGTCACCGTCACGCCCGCCGTGCACCACAAACCCGCCGCGAAGGCGAAGCCGAAAGTAAAGGCCAAGGCGAAGGCCAGGCATACCTGAGCGCCTGGAGTGCGCGATGTCCGGCGAGCGCCACCGGTAGTGGTGTTCTTGCGCCGTGCCTGGCCCTGACGGGACCATGGCAGGAACACGCGGCTAACCCGGCTTATTCATGGGTGCTTGCTCTGGCGGTGGCGGCCTTGTCCCAGGGCGTCCTCCGCGCTCCTCGTGCATAATGCAGACTAACCTGCATTATGCACGAGGAGCGCGGGGCGCCGTTCCTGGGACCGCCGGCATCCTTGCCGGCAGGGATGCCGGCGGCGGCGGCCCGCGGGCCGCCGCCAGGCAGGGTCGTCCCGCCCTATCAGACGCCCAGGAATAATCCAGGCTAAAGCCGCCCGATGTTCCCTCCAAGAGTGGTTCAAGACATGCGAGACCGGCGCGGCTGGACCATTTACGGTCGGGTTCCTGCCATCCGGGGTCCCGGTCCCATTAGGGGAGGCAGCCTCAGGCTAACAGACGTGGCAGGACGACGCCGGCCGGTCCGGCCAGAACGGTGGTTGCCGGCGGCAGATGGCCGGAGACCTGAGCGTCGGCGGGGCGTGGGAGTGCCGGGTCGGGGTTGACTTCGATGATGGGCAGGCCGCGGCGCGCGGCGGAGCGCAGCAGCCCGCCCGGCGTGTTGACGACCAGTGAGGTGCCGACCAGCAGCACCGCCTGGGCCGCCTCCAGCGCCTCGGCGGCGCCCGAGATGGCCGCGTCGGGCACGTACTCGCCGAACCAGACCACGGCAGGCCGCACGTAGCTGCCGCAGATCGAGCATCGCGGGACGACATCCTGGTCGCACCCGTCCGTAATGGCGTGGCTCTGCGCCGCGCACTTGAAGCGGTGCAGCGACCCGTGCAGCTCGACTACCCGGCTGCTGCCGGCACGCGCATGCAGTCCGTCCACGTTCTGCGTCACCACGAATACAGGTGCCCGCTGCTCCCAGGAAGCCAGGGCCGTGTATCCGGCGTGGGGCTGGGCGGCCAATGCCTGCAGTCTGCGCCGGCGGTACCAGCTCCACACGTGCTGGGGTTCGCGTTGGAAGCCTTCCGGGGTGGCCAGTTGCTGAGCGGCCTGGTCCCAGGCGCCATCATCGCCGGGGCGACGAAAGGTCTGGATGCCGCATTCCGCGGACATGCCGGCGCCGGAGATGACCAGCAGGCCACACGCCGCCTCCACGATGCGACGCGCCAGGCGCAGGTTGCTGTCGTCAATCTCGCTCATAACACCATCATTCGCCGTTGACGCCGCTTGCGGTCATCGCCAAGACAAGGTTACCAGGCCTCGCATGCTCTGGAAGCGCCCAGGCTTGCCGCCATCGCCCGCCGCGTGGTAAGAGGTGGACTGGAGAGGCTGAGCAGACCAGGCGTTCCAGATCACCCCGCTATCCGTACTGCTCCGGATCGGGCCGTTGTCCCCAACCGCGATGCTCGTGCTTGGGCAGGCCACCGCTGCCGTTACTGGCCGGGAACGGCGCTACACCGGCCACGTATCCTCGGCATACGCCTTGATGAGCCCGGCGTGAGAGAGCGGGCGCGACAGGTCGTCGATATCGCAATTGACCTCGTAGTCGAGCAAGACGACCGCGGACTCGGCGCTCATCCGCCGCAACTCCTCGACAAGCGCACCTACAGGGTGCTCCAGCACCCAGCGGTAGCATGGCAGGTAGATCTGGCGCCGCGCCTCCGCATAGGAGAGCAAGCGCTCGCCCGCCAATCCGGCACGGTGCCCCAACACCGCACCATAGCTGCGCGCCGAGCGCTTGAGGCCCGACATCGTCGTGATGTCCAACCTGGACGGATCGACATCGGCGCGCTCGAAGACTTTCAGCCCTTGCCAGATGCCCTCGACGCTCATACCCATGTGCCCCGGACTAAACGGCACGGGAATGCCGCCGTGCGGATAGAAGGCTGTGTTGTGCGAGCAAAGCTGGCAACGCCTGTCTATCCATGAATCTGGCTTCCCGAAACTACGTTCAGCACCGCCGCATTTAGAGGTCACTCCTCCAATATGAGATCTTCTCCCTCATAGAATCCGTACCCATCAGCCTGCACGAGCCCGCCACAGTGCTCTATGAAGTAACCCAAGATACTACTCACGACCTCAGCACCATACTCATCGAAGTCGAACGGGGTCTCGATCGCGACGATGCAGCATGTATTCGCTAGATGCGCAAGCACTTTACCGCGATTCATCGACGCCGCCTTCTTGGACACTTCTTGCTCGAATTGGGCCACTTCTTGCCGCACCAGGCTGTCCTCATCGTCGGCATCGTCATCAATCTCGATCCATACGGATGACTTGCCCATCTTATGGATCAGGCCGACTTGGTGCCAGTCAGGCGAGTCTAGGCCAACACGAGCAAACTCTGGATCGAGTTCCAGGTGGTACCCATCATCAGCAGTCCATTGCAGCACTTGCCGCACGGTCGGTACTGCCGGCGACGTACAAAGCACTCGGGCATAGGTCGCCATCGGTGAAAGTCAGCCTTCTTGCTTCCACCAACGGCGGACAATGCCTGCGTCGCAGAGCGGCCTGGGTCGCTCCTCACTGAGAGCCATCGTCTGGCTCCGACACAGCCTGCCATGCCGCGGGTATCGCCTCCGTCAGCCACCACGTCCAGAACTCCTGTAGCTTGATAGGATCGCACGTTGGAGGTTGGTGGCCGGCAAGACTGGCCGGGCCGACAGCGGCGTACGCCACCGCCGCTGCAGATGCGGTATCTCCTATCTCATCACTGCAGAGTTGTTCATCTGACCACTGCCTACCCGGTATCGCCTCATCATCCGCGCCGTATATGACGCTCTCATCGAGGTCCGCAAGAGGCTCGAATCCACATGCCTCAGCAACTTGAGATATCGCGCTGCACACACTCTAAGAGTGGAGTACTGCGGCGTTCCAGTGTTGTTAAACGGATTGTCCGCTGCGGCCCCGTTGGCGGCGGTATCCGTCGCGCCGGTGAACTCCGTGTCCTGACTGGGCGTGCCGGCCGCGTCCACCGCGGGCGGCAACTCCGGCGTCGCCGCGCCGGCCGCGGGCTCCGCCCCGCCCGCCGTTGTGTCCACCGACGGCACCCCGCCGGCCGCCCCCTCCTCGAAGCCCGGCAGCGGCAACTGCCCCGGCGCCGGCCCGTTCGGGGGCCGCCCCGCCCGCCCGCTGGGGTCGGCCAGGTCCACCGGGTCGTCGTGCACATA
>Ga0070738_10004915_pt1 | contig 15430 bp, 13 predicted proteins | sample Coa_R2_2_FD_66446 | JGI IMG/M metagenome (GOLD analysis project Ga0070738, IMG submission 66446) | Surface soil microbial communities from Centralia Pennsylvania, which are recovering from an underground coalmine fire - Coalmine... | ecosystem: Environmental > Terrestrial > Soil > Unclassified ...
TCCCCGCGAATCCAGCGATGCTCGCGGCGGCTGAAGCTCGAATAGTTGTGCGGGACGTTTTCGAACAGCTCGATATCGTTGGCGAGCGCGGCGCCGCAATACGCGCCTTCGATGAGATCGTGGCTGAGCAGCGTTTCCGCCGGAAAGCGGCCGCCGAGCGCGGAGCTGAAGGCGCTGACGTCGTAGATGGCTTTCCCATGAAAAATCGCTTCCCCGAACAGATCCTGCTGCGCGTCAGAAACGGCTTTGCAATACGGATCGGTGCCGCTGCTGTCGGCGAAAATGCGGGTAAATCGCGTGGCGGTCGCGTCCGGCAGCGATACGCTGACGCGCGGCTGGATAATCGTGTAGCCGGAGCGGCGCACGCGGGTTTTCGGGTCCAGCTCGACGCGGTTGAGCGGATGTGCCGCGGTTTCAACCAGCCGCCGCGCCGCGCCCGGCGGGAGCGCGGTATCGGAATCCAGCGTGAGGACGTAGCGAATCGGACGCGCGATGTGTCCGGCAATCAGAATCTCCTCCGGTTTGCCGGTGAGCAGGTAGGAATTCAGGTCGTCCAGCTTGCCGCGCTTGCGTTCCCGGCCGATCCAGCGCTGTTCGGAAACCGACCATTCGCGCGAGCGATGGAAGAGCACGAAGCGCTCGCCTGGATAGCGCCGGTTGAGATCCTCGACGCCTTGGCGCACCGCGGCCAGCAGCTCCGCATCGTTGGGAGCCGAAGCTTGCGGCGAATCGAGGAAATCGGCGAAAAGACCGAAGGTGAGATTCTTATCCTGATTGGCCAGGAAGCGAATTTCGAGCTTTTCCACCTCGTTCCGCGCGACCTCCACGCTGGCGAGCATCATCGGCACGATGACCAGCGTCGCGTCCTCATCCGGAATGCGCTTGCGAAAATCCAGTTTCGGCAGCCGGCCGGGGCGAAGAAGCGAGATCACCAGCGCGTTGACGATCTGGATCGATAATTCGCTGAGCGGAAATAAGGCAAGCGCGCCAAGAATGCCCAGCGCCGCGCCGCCGCGCACGCCGGCGTCCCAGGCGATCATCAGGGTGAGCGCGGTGAAACACGCAATCAGCACCACCTGCGCGCCCAGATAAAAGGGCGTCGCGTGATGGCGCAAGCCGCGTACGATCCGCGTTTCGAGCGGAGCGCGCGCGCCGGCCGCCCGCTCCAGATCGGCGATCCCCGACGACAGCAGAAAATGCATGACGCCGCGTTCCTTGCGCGCGGCCAACTCGAGGGCGCGCCGGGCGACTTCCATCTCGCTCAAGGCGCCGCATTGCGCGATTTTTTCCACCACGCGGCGGCAATCGTCGCGCGTGGCGGCGTCGCTTTTGGAGTAAATTCCCGCCGGATCCTTGCACAGTTCGGCTTCGACCACGCTCACCGATTCGAAAATTTCGGAGAAGTCCAGCCGCGCCAGCATGCGCAGGCTCCCGAACGCATTGGCGGTGGAGATACGCTCGGCTGCTTCGCGCGTATGCTCGGATTGAACTATCGAGCTGAGCGGATATTCAAGGCGCGACTCCATCCAGCGCTGCGCCGGTGCGAGCGCGAGCTCCTCGTCCTGAAGCTGCTCGGCCAGCGAGACGAGGAAGTGGGGATCGAGCGCGTACGGCTCCGATTCCATTCGGGCCAGCATGCGGCCGAACGGCTCCGGTCCCAGGCGCGCGCTGGCCGCCAGACGATTCGACCAGAGATAGGCCGCCTCCCGCATCTGCTGTGAGCGGTTGACGCGCCGGGCGATGTCGGTGAGCGCTTCGATCAGCGCCAGGCGCAGCAGGAACGGGAACATCCACAGATCGCGCATCGCCAATTTGCCGGCGACGTCGCGATCGGAGAGGAACGCGGAAATGGCGGCGGCGTTCACGCTGAAATCGGAGCGGGCCGCCAGCTCGCGCGCCAGCAGCAGAACCGGGCGGCGCTTGCCCTTTTCATCAATGAACTCGGAAAAATCGCCCGGCAAATTGCGCCGCATCTCGGCGAGGTTGGTCAGAACAAGATAAGCATTATCGAGCAGCCATTCGGCGGCGGAGGTGAGCGCGTGATCCAGGCGCTGCGCGTCTTCGAGATCTTGCTGCGCGCGCAGAAAAATCTCTTCTTTTTCGCGCAGCAGCGCCGCGCCCTGGGCCGGCCGCGTAGCCGGAGCAGGCGAGGGCTCCTCCCGCAGAACGAAAATCGACGGCGTGCGGGCAGCGCGAAGTTTCTGAACCAGATCCGCGGTGTCCCCGGTGCGGCAGCGCGCCACCAGCAACGACTCGCGCGGCAGGCGGAGCCCGGCGTAAGGCGCGGCGAAACCGGGCGCGTTCTGATCGCCGCCATGAATCAGGAAAACTTCCGCGCGCCGATCCGAGGCCAGAAGGTCGGAAGGGGCAGCCGTTCCCGGAGGGAAAAATCCAAGGATGATTTGTTGGACTTCGCCGTTCTTCATTGCGCGCTGCCGGGCACTACCAGGCTCGCCCGCGCGCGGCGCGCGTTAGAACAGCCGCGAGGAAAAGCGCGGCGAAAACCACAGTCGCGATACGCGCCGATGCGTCCGCCGGGTGACCGGCGATCACCCGCAGCAGGCTCACTAAAGCGATTACCGCAAACAGAATCATCCAGCCGAGCATCGGTTAGCCTTTCACATGAGATTCCACATTTTCATGGCAAGCCAATTGCCAGCCGATTTAGTTCAGCGCTGCCAATCGCGCGCGCCCGCGCGCCGCGCCCGGTCCGGCAATTTTCTCCCGGGACGGAGTGCAGAAAATTCCGCGCTCGTCCGAAACTTACGGGGCGTTACGCCGCCGCGTCGCACTTGGCGAGCACGGCTTTGTGGCCTTCCTGGATGCGCGCCGCGCGTTTTTCCACGCGCGATCGCGCCGCGCGCCGGGCCCGCAGCAGGCGAATGCGAATCGCCGTTTCGGTGACGCCTTGCTTACGCGCGATTTCTTCCGCGGTGACGCCGCGCATTTGCTGTTCGAGCAGCACCCGGTCGCAGGGGCGGCAGATTTTCAGGATGCGCGCCACATCGATCGCCGCCAGGTTGACGCCCGCTTTCGTGGAGAGCTCGGGCAGCGCCTGATAGGCAGGCTCGCTGCGCAGCACGCTGCGATAAACGTTCAGCGCGATGGTATTCACCCAGGTTACTACCAGGCTTTCATTGCGAAGTTGTGACAGTCTTTCCCACCCTCGCGCCCAGGCCGCCTGCGCGACTTCCCGCGCCCGATCACGCGGAGCCCCGCGCGACAGCAGCAGACGCACAGTCAGATCAAAACCGCGTTGGTAAGCTTCCCCATATTGCTCTCTGGTCATCATTCGTTTAGTAATTCACTTTCGAGTTCGGATTAGAACACCGTCAAGTTTGCATTCCTAAGGCCACTGAATAGAAACGAGCCCCTTTCCTGAAGGACTCTTAATTGATTGGGCCAGGGGAAGATGCGTGACGTTAATTCCCCGCAATGCGGTGTAACTTTTACGTTTCGGTGCAGAATATGCCCATTCGCGGCGAAAACTTCCACGTTCGCTGCGCCGCAGAACGTTACTCATGAAAGTACCCGTTGCGCTATGGCATCTAAAAAGGTGAAGGCTTGTAGAGCTTCGCTGCGCGTCCCGAAGCTGGGACGCCGAAGCTCCCTAAGGGGGCTCAAATGAAACGTCACGAGGACGAAGAAATTTTCAACGAGCTGTCACCGGAGGCAGTTCAAAACCAGGTGGAGCGGATTTTGAGCAGCGAAAAGTTCGCCCGGTCGAAACGGCTGAGAAGCCTGCTTCGCTTCACCGTGCAACAAACTTTGCAAGGTCACGCCGATACTTTGAAGGAATACGTCATCGGCACCGAAGTGCTGAAAAAGCCCGATTCCTACGATCCGCGCCGCGACTCGCTGGTGCGCGTGCTGGCCAGCCGTCTGCGAGTGAAGCTGAAGGAATACTACAACGACGGAGGCAGTGACGATCCGCTGGTGATCGAGTTCCCCAAAGGAAAATACGTGCCGCGTTTCCAGCGCCGCGAGCAGCTTCAGACGGAAATGGAAAAGAAGCTGCGGGCGCGCAACGCTTCCTCTCAGGGAAAATTTCTGCTGACGCGGCTAAGCGAGCAGACCCTGGCCGAAGCCGCGCACCATTTCGAGGAAGCGATCGAGGCCGATCCGTCGTGGCCGGCCGCGCACGAGGGCTTGGCGATGGTACGCGCGATCCAGGGATTTTTGGGCTTGCGGCGCCCGCGCGAAGTGTGGCCGCAGGTGCGTACGCAGTCGGAGGCGGCGCTGCATCTGGATGAGATGTCGGCGGAGGCGCATCTCGGGCTCGGGTTGTTCGCCGCTTTTTACGAATGGCGCTGGCGCGAGGCAGAATCGCATTTCCAAAAGGCGATCGAGCGCGATTGGTATTCAGGCGGCGGTCACTTGTGGCATGCGCTCGGATCGCTGCTGCCGCTCGGCAAGACGGCGGAGGCGCATGAGGAGCTCATGAAGGCGCGCGAGCTCGCGCCGGCCCCGTTCCTCGACGAAGGCTGCGCGCTGGCGCTGTACCTTTCCGGACGATACGAAGAAGTGCTGAATCGCGAGGAGCGCCGCTGGGCCGGACGTCCAATGGCGGCATTCACCGAATGGACCCGCGCCTGCGCGCTGGTTCAGTTGGGGCGGAAGGATGAGGCGCTGGCGATTCTGCAACGTGCTTATTCGGAAGCGCCGCGCGATGCGCGGTTGGCCGCGGCGCTGGTTTATCTCTATGGCATTGCGGGTCAGGCGGATCGCGGGCGCGAAATTCTGAAGGGCGTCGAGGCGCGCCGCGAGCAAGGCGAGTGGATCCCCAATTACACCCTCGCTGTGGCCCACACCGGACTCGGCGATCATCCGGAAGCGCTCGCGGCCATTCAGGACGCGGTGCGTGATCGTGAAGCGTGGGTCGTCTATCTTCAGCTCGATGCTCGATTCCGTCCGCTGCACGACAATCCCAAATTTGCGGGCTTCGTGCGGCGCGTCTTCATGACTGAACAAGAGAGCGGTTCGGAGCAGAACGAAACGCCGAATCTAGTGGAGCGGCGGAGTGAGGCCTGACTCCTCCGCCAGGCGGAGGCGCTGCCGGATGCGCGGCAAGTGCTCCGCGGCGGATCCGCTGAGCTCGGGATACGTTCCGCTTACGACATCCTCGCCCGAAACAGAATCGCGCATCCGAAGCATGTAACTTTCCCCGGCGACCGTGCCTCCCCGCGACAGCACATTTTCGGAAACAACCACCGCGGAGTGGATGGAAGATCGCGGACCGATACGTCCATGATTCAGAACAGCCAATGTGCTCACGCAGATCAGCCCGATTATCACAAATACCAGTCCCCGGTCTCCAGCCATTCTGCTCCTCATGCTGTTCGCCAAGTTAGAGTCCGATTCCGAGGCGGCGTTTCGCTCTAAACGGCATGATTTGCAACCTGATCTGAAAATGGCCGATGGATGGCGAATTGCTATCGCTTGTCCATTCCACATCAATTTCTTTAAAAAATTAAGCCGAACCTTCGGCGAATTTAGGGTGAATAAAGGAGACCGCGCGTCGCCCATATGCTAAATTGCAGGATGTAACGCGCAAAATACTGTCATGCAGCAGACCGGCATGGACCCTAGAATCCTGTTGATCGAAGATGCCGAACCGGATGTTTTTCTGGTTCGCGAAGCGTTGCGCCAGGCTGGGATCTCCGGCGAATTGACCGTCCTCGATGATGGAGAGAAAGCCGTCGATTTCATCGACCGGCTGGACCGGGATTCGAATTTTCTTTGCCCGAATGTGGTCCTGCTCGATTTGAATCTGCCAAAGCGCAGCGGCGATCAGATCCTGGAGCACATGCGGCGCAGCCGCCGCTGCCGTGACGTTCCGGTGATCATCGTGACGTCGTCGGACTCGCCCAAAGACCGGGCGCAAACCGCGAAGCTGGGCGCGACGCTCTATTTTCGCAAGCCGTCGCGCCTGGACGAGTTCATGGCGCTCGGCCCGCTGGTGCGCGGCGTCCTCGGTGAGGAAGCCAAATCCTGAACGCGGCGCGCCCCGCGGCGATCTACTGTTTTTCTTTTTCCTTTCGCGTTTCCTTGCCGCGCTGCTCGCGTTCCCCTTGCGGGCGGCGGCCTTCCGGATTGACGCGAGGCTCCCCGCCGCGTCCATTTGGACGGGGCTCGACGTTGGGACGCGGCTCCGGGTTTGGACGCGCTTCAACATTGGGCCGCGGCTGGGCCGGACGCGGTTCCGGGCGCGCTTCCGGCCGCGAAGCATTGAATCCCGGGCGGTTCTCCGGCCGATTCATTTCTGGCCGATTCATTTCTGGCCGATTCATTTCCGGCCGCGCGGCGGGACCGGGCCGGGGAGCCGGACCGCCCGCCGGACGATAATAGGCCGGCCGTGCGGGCGCCGGAGCCGAAGCTCGCACCGCCGCATGGTTGAACGGCTGATTCGGATTGGCGGCTATCGCGGCGCGCTGATGTTCGAAGGCGACCGGCGGGGGCGGCGGAGCCATTCGCGTCACCACGGTCCGATTCACAACCACGGCGGGCGGCGCGGCGGCGACAACGGCGCGTCCTCCAAATACGGCGGCGCGCTCGGGAACCACGGCGACGACTCGCGTCACCTGAACGCGCTCCACCACCTCCGGCCGCACGATCACCGCCGCCGCTCCCACCGGGCGTCCGGCCACCATTACGCCGCCCGGAACCGCAACCACCGCTCCTGGAACCGTGCGATTCACATACGTAAAGCTCCCAAAACCGGCGTTGACGTTCACGAAAATGCCGCGATTCACGATCACCGTGTTGGTCACGTTCACGCGCTCGATGTAGGCGGGGCTATAGGCGTAGGGCGGCACGAACACTTCGCGCGGGCCCAACGCAAACCAGCCAACCGCCGGACCCGCGCCGATCCCGACCGATACGCCGAATCCGGCGCCTCCAACCCAGGCGACCAGCGCCGGCGCGTAAACCGGCCGCGCGACCACCACGCCGGGACCCGGCAGCGGTCCGGGCACCCACCCCCACGCACCCCCGACGAAAACCCATCGCCCATAATGGAACGGAGCATAACCCCACGGCGCGTCGTCCACCCACGTCCATCCCCAAGGCGCGATCCATGCCCAATGTCCGTAGCGGTACGGAGCCCATCCGACGGCGACGCGCGGGAACCAGAGGGTTCCATATCCCGGCGCGGGACGCCAATCACCAGCGCCGTCCAGATCGTAATAACCAGGAATATCGTGCGAAACATAGCGCGCCGAGATCGACATGTCCTCGCGGCGGTCGCGATCCATGCAGAAATTATCGAAGCCGTCGGGCACCGGAGCGGGACGGCGATCGAAAGTGGCCGGCTCGCCGTCATTTCCTCCGCCCATGATGCGCACCTGCTCGCGCGGGTTGATGGTCACGGCCTGTCCCGAGGTGGCCTCCATCGACCCCTGCCGCACCGTGACGATCGAGGCGTCGCCCTGCTCGCTTACATCGACGCGATACTCACCCGGACGAAGAATCGTCAACGCGGCCTGCGGCGTGTCGATCTCCAGCGTTTCATCGTCGGCCAGATGCCGCACGCGGACGTTCATCGTGCCGGTGGAAAGCTGTACCTGCGCGACGTGGTCGTCCAGATTAATGAACGAAAAATTCGTTTTCGCGTTCAGGCGAAACGCGGCCGAGCCAAGATGCACTTCCGCACGCGAGCCGTTGTCCACCCACAGACGATCGCCGGTGGTCAGCGGCCGGTTGGGCGCCGCCGCGGCCCAATCCTCGACGCCCGCCGGCTCGAAGGAGACGGTGCCTTCAATCATCCCCAACCGCGCGGCGCGTCCCGGCGGATCGCTGGCCGGCGCCTGCTGCCCATCCGGGGGCGGCGGCGCCTGAGCCAGCAGCATGAGCCCGGTCATCGTCATCAATGTAAAAATCCTCGTTCGGATCCTCATGGTCGTAAAGACGTCCTGTTCCTCACAACACGGTACCATCATGAAAGGTTGTGAATGTAAAGCGCAGTTAATCTCCCGCGCCCTAAAGCTGAACGAAAGATGCCTGGCAAGGCCCGTTTCGTTTCCGATTGTGTTCTCATCGGCTTGCGTCGTAAATAACGCCTTCGAGGATTAATTTCTCGAGCGCCGCGCCGTCCAGATCCAATAACTCCTGAAGCGCCTCGCAAGTATGCTCGCCCAGGCGGGGCGCGCGGCGGGTGGCGCATCCCGGAGTTTCCGAAAATTTCACCGGCGGTCCGGTGAGGCGAAACCCGTCGATCACCGGGAACATCCCGCGCGCGGCAGCCTGCGGATCGGCGGCGACTTCATCAAACGTTCGGACCGGCGTGCAGGGAATCCCACGGGCGCGCAGTTTTTCGATCCAATACGCGCAGGGTTGCAAACGGAAAATTTCCGCCAGCAGCGGCTCCAGTTCATCGCGATTTTCGACGCGCAGCGCATTGGTCGCGAAGCGCGGATCTTCGGCCAGCTCCGGCCGGTCGATCGCATTGCAAAATTCCGGCCATAACTTCGCGCTGGCGACGGCGATCACCAGATCCCGATCCGCGGTGGAGAATCCGCGATAAGGCACGATCGCTCCGAAACGCGTTCCCATGGCCGAAGGGACCACGCCGTTTCCAGTGAAATAAGCGAAATTTGAAACCATCGCGGAAATCATCGAATCGAGCATCGAAACGTCCACAAATTGCCCTATTCCGCTGCGATGGCGCGCTTCGATCGCCATTAAAATCCCGATAAGCGCGAACATTCCCGACGTAATGTCGGCCACCGAATGCCCGCAGCGCACGCGCTCGCCGCCCTCGACGCCGGTAATGCTGATTAATCCGCTGGAGGCTTGAACGATCAGATCCATCGCCGATTCCTCGCGCGACGGTCCGTTCTGGCCGTAGCCGCTGATGGAGCAATAAATCAGCCGCCGATTGCGCGCCCGCGCGGCTTCATATCCCAATCCCAGGCGCTCCAGCGTGCCGGCGCGCATGTTTTCGATCAGCACGTCGGCGCGCTCGATCAGATCGAGGCATAGCGCCACGCCTTCGGATTTCTTGAGATCGATCGCCAGACTGCGCTTGCCCGGATTCACGCCCCAAAAAAACGACGCGTCGGAGCCGGTGAACGGAGGTCCCCAGGTTCGGCCCACGTCGCCGCCCTCCGGCGATTCGATTTTGTACACTTCGGCGCCGTACTGCGACATCAGCATGGTGCAGTAGGGACCCGCCAGAGCGTGCGAGAAATCGAGGACGCGAATGCCTTCAAGCGGGCGCATTCCTCAACTGTAACTTCTTTGGCAAACTAAAGGTCATGCGAATCGTCCTCGGCGCGGATCATGCGGGATACGAGCTCAAACAGAAGCTGCTCGAATACGTGCGGGAGCTGGGTCATGAAGCGGTCGACGCCGGCACCAACAGCACCGCCGCGGTGGACTATCCCGATTTCGCCGAGAAGGTCGGCCGGGCGATTCGCGAGGCCGCCGCCGATCGCGGCATTCTGATTTGCGGCAGCGGCGTGGGCGCCTCCGTCGCGGTCAACAAGATGAAAGGCGTGCGCGCCGGATTGTGCCACGATTGCTACTCAGCTCATCAGGGCGTCGAGCATGACGCCATTAATGTGCTGGTGCTGGGATCGCGGGTGATCGGCCCGGAACTGGCGCGCGATCTCACCAAAGTTTTCCTCAGCGCGGCATTCACCAACGAAGAACGCCACCTGAGGCGGCTGGCGAAGGTAAAAGCGATCGAAGAAAAGTACGGCTAGCGGCCGCCTCATGCCGTCCGGGCGTTGTTGCTTAGTCCTCCGAACCGTTCCACCCATCGCGGGCGAATTCCCGCTTCGGCCAGAGTTTCGATGACGCGCTCGGGTTTCCCCAAATCGCTCCAGCGGATGCCGCGCAAGGGCAGCACCAGCAGCCGCCCGGTTTCAAGCGCCAGAACGTTGTGGGAAAAATCGACCGGCGAAAGAATCGAAAAAATGCGGCGGTGGCGCGGATCGGTCCAGTGGCGCAGGATGGGTTGCACGCTCTCGGTGAGTCCGGGGGCGGCCGCGTGAATCATATCCGCGAACGTCCCCGCCTTGCCGATCATGACGAACGTGTTCCAGAGGCATCCGCGCGCCAGAAGTTCCCGCGCACGCGGCAGCGACGGCTTTTCCCAAAAGCGGAGGACCCGCGCGGCGTCGCGATCGTCGAACTCCGGTTCAATCCAGCCGTACTCGGTTTCCGGCGAATAAGCCTCGACGCCCAGCAGCGTCAACGAGGTCTGGTTGTGCTCGACCACGTGACAGGAGCGCTCAACCGCGGCCAGAAATATTCCGTCGTTGTTGTAATAGTGGTCGGCCGGAAAGACAGCCACCGTCGCCTCGCGATCGCGCGCCAGGATTTTCCCAATGGCAAAGGCGATGGCTACCGCGGTCCCCTTGTTAGCCGGCTGGCTCAGAATCAGATCGGGATTGACATCGGCCAACTGGTCGCGATAGAACGGCTGGTGCGCATCCTGCACCACGAACAAGGTTCGCTCCGGCGGAATGAATTTTCTTAGGCGCGCCCGCGTTTCGGCCAGCAGAGTCCTGTCACCGAAGATCGGGCAGAACTGCTTGGGGCGCGTGTCGCCGGAAATAAACCGAGTCAAAGATTGCAGACGTGTTCCATCGCCGCCCGCGAGGATCACGGCCCAGGGCTTCGGATTATAAATCAGCACGTGCTGATTAGATCCGCAAAAAATGAAAAAAGTTTCACCCGAATTTAAGCGGGCGCGGCTTCCATAATCTGCTCGGCCACGTGCCCGAACTTCTCAAAATTCTTTCGGAAGCGGGCGCTCAACTCCTCGGCCGCGCGATCGTACGCCGCTTTGTCTTTCCACTGGCCGCGCGCATCGAGCAGTTCCGGAGGAATGCCCGGCACGCTCTTGGGCACGAGCACGCGGAAGACCGGATGCGGCTCAACCGCGACGCCGTCCAGTTCACCCGCGATCGCCGCGTTGACCATGGCGCGCGTGTAGGCCAAGCTCATTCGCTGGCCGACGCCGTAGCCGCCGCCGACCCAGCCGGTATTCACCAGATAACATTTGACGTTGTAGCGCTCCAGCCGCTCGCCGAGCATCTTGGCGTAAAACTCGGGATGGCGGGGCAGGAACGGCTCGCCGAATCCGGCGCTGAAGGTCGCCGTGGGTTCCTTGCCGAGGCCGCGCTCGGTTCCGGCGAGCTTCGCCGTGTATCCGCTCAGAAAATGGTACATCGCCTGATCGGGGGTGAGGCGCGAAATCGGCGGCAGCACGCCAAAAGCGTCGGCCGTCAGGAAAAGCACGTGGGAAGGATGCCCGCCGATGCCGGGAATCACCGCATTATCGATAAATTCCACCTGATAAGCCGCGCGGGTATTCTCGGTGTACTGATCGGAATCGAAATCGACCAGCCGGGTTTCCGGGTCCATGGCGACGTTCTCCAGCACCGCGCCGAAGCGGATCGCGTTCCAGATTTGCGGCTCTTTTTCCTTCGAAAGATGGATACATTTCGCGTAGCATCCGCCTTCAAAGTTGAACACGCCGCGATCGCTCCAACCGTGCTCGTCGTCGCCGATCAGGCGGCGGCCGGGATCGGCCGAAAGCGTGGTTTTTCCGGTTCCGGAAAGACCAAAAAAGAGCGCGGTTTTGCCATTTTGGCCGATATTGGCCGAGCAGTGCATGGGCAGCACGTTGCGGAACGTCAAAAGATAATTCAACGTCGAAAAAACGCTCTTTTTGAGCTCTCCGGCGTACTCGGTGCCGGCGATCAGGATAATTTTTTTCGCGAAATTGATCACGATCGCGGTTTGCGACCGGGTTCCTTCGGCCGCCGGATCGGCCTGAAAAGCCGGCGCGAAGAAAATCGTAAACTCCGGCGTATATTCGGCCAGTTTCGAGGCGTCGCCGCGGACGAACAACTGCCGTCCGAACAGTGCGTGCCAGGCGCGCTGGGCGATCACGCGTACCGGAAGCTGATACGCCGGATCGGCGCCGGCGAAACAATCCTGCACGAAGACTTCCTTGCCTTCCCAGAACTGGACCAGCCGCGCGAACAGCCGGTCGAAGTTCTCCGGGCTCATCGCCTGATTCACCGGCCCCCAATTCACGGTCGACTCGGTGGACGCGTCGCGAACGATAAATTTATCCTTCGGCGAACGGCCGGTGAACTGTCCGGTGCGGACCACCAATGCTCCGTTCTCCGACAACATGCCTTCTCCCCGTAGGATCGCCTGTTCGATCAACTGCGCCGGATTCAGATTCCAGTGGATGGCTCCCACCTTACGGAGTCCATGGCGGTCGAGTTCGTATCGACTTGGACGAACACGCTCATTCTGCATAGCAAAGATCGGCTCTCTTATTTTTAATGGTGTGAAATGCTTGCGCCAAACAGCTTCCAGTCTATCATGTAGTCATGCGGTTGCGAGCCCGGCGTTTACTTCTCCTGCTGCCGTTTTGCGCGGCTCTGAACGCCCAAGTTATTGAATTTGATTCGGGCGGGCTGCATTACAAATCCCTCACGCGTAACGGTGTGACGATCATGTTCGCGCCACTGCCGATCCACGTTCACGACTACGTGGTGCTGGAGATCGCGGTTACCAACGGGTCTTCCATTTCCTGGTCGGTTCGGCCGGAGGATTTTCACTTCGAACGTTCCGACGGCCAGAGTCTTCAGGCGCTGCCCGCCGAGATCGTGGTGAATACCCTGCGCGATAAGGCAAGCCGCGGCGATTTGATCAAGCTGGTGAAAACCTACGAAGCCGGTTTATACGGCAACACCCAGATTCATTCGACCAACGGCTACGAATCGCGACGGCAAAGCGCCATCGCCGATTTGGGATCCACCAAGCTGAACGCGGCGGCGACGGCTTCGGCTATCGCGCTGGTATTGACAAAGCTGAAGCCGGGCGAATCGACCGACGGCGCGATTTTCTTCGCGACGCAAGGCAAGCCGCTCGGCGCGGGCCAGCTTATCGTAAACGCCGCGAGCGAGATCTTTGACTTCCCGATAACCGATCCGGCGCAACACAAATAGAAGACAGGCGCGCCTACCGACCGGTTGGAAGGTGCTAAACTCGACCCGTGGACCTCAACCTGAACCCGAAAGAGCTGGCGTTCCGCGACGAAGTCCGCGGCTGGCTGAACGCAAATACGCCTCGCGACTGGGCCGCGCGGCGCAACGCGGAGGAGTCCCTTAGCGCCCGCTTCGCCTATCTGCGCCAATGGCAAAGAAAGCTGTTCGACGCTGGATGGGCGGGCATCTCCTGGCCGGTCGAGTATGGGGGGCGCGGCGCGAGCATCATCGAGCAGATGATTTTCATCGAGGAAATGGCGCGCGCCCAGGCGCCGCCGATGGCCAATGTGATCGGCCTCGGCCTGGTGGGGCCGACCATCATCGCCTTTGGAACCGAGCGGCAGAAGAAATCTTATCTCGAAAAAATCTTGAGCGCGGAGGAGATCTGGTGCCAGGGATTTTCGGAGCCGAACGCGGGCAGCGATTTGGCCTCGCTTTCTACCGAAGCCAGGCTTGACGGCGATCATTTCGTGGTGAACGGGCACAAGTGCTGGACCAGCTACGGCTGGGCCGCCGATCGCTGCGAGCTCCTCGTGCGCACCGATCCGGCCGCGCCCAAACATAAGGGCCTGACGGTGTTGCTGGTCGATATGCATTCGCCCGGCATCGAGGTTCGCGGGCTACGGCAGATGAGCGGCGAATGCGAGTTTTCCGAAATTTTCTTTCGCGATGCGCGCGTGCCGGTCGAAAATGTGCTCGGCGAAGTAAACGATGGCTGGCGCGTCGCGATCGGAACGCTGGCGCACGAGCGCGGCACCTTCGGCGCGGCTTTGCAAGTGACCTACCGGCGCAACTTCAACCGCCTGGTGGAAGTGGCGCGAGAGATGGGGCGCGACGGCGATCCGCTGGTCCGGCAGAAGCTGGCGCAATGCTACGCCGAAATCGAAATCATGCGCTTCAATCAAATGCGCGCGTTCAGCCGGATGAATGAAACCGGCGTGCCGGGTCCGGAAGGATCGATCCAGAAGATTTTCTGGAGTGAATTAAACCAGCGAATGCAGCAGGTGGCGATGGAGATTCTCGGTCCGTACGGGCAGCTTGCGCAGGGCGCCGAAGACGCCATCGACGGCGGGCAGTGGGCGTACGGATATTTGCGGAGCCGCGGCAACACGATCGAGGCCGGCACGTCGGAAATCCAGCGGAACATCATCGGGCATTTCGTGCTCGGGCTGGCCAAGAGCTACTGAGGGATTATGCAGTTTGGATTGAGCGAATCGCAGCGAATCCTGAAAGACAACGCGCGGAAGTTCTTCGCGACCGAATGCCCAATGAGCGAAGTCCGCCGGATCGCGCAAACCGAAACGGCGCACGACGAAAGTTTGTGGCGCAAGATGGCGGCGCAGGGTTTTCAGGGCGTGGTGATCGCCGAAGAAGCCGGCGGGCTTGGGTTGGGCCATGTGGAGCTGGCGGCGCTTGCCGAGGAAATGGGACGCGCGCTCGCGCCGGGCGGCTTTCTTTCCACGATCACGGCGGCGGCGGCGATCGCGGCGGCGGGCTCCGGCAGATATCTGTCCGGAATCGCAGCGGGAACCGTGAGAGGCACGGTGGCGTTTCTCGAATCGACGGCGAGCTGGGATCCGGAAGACGTGAAAATGTCCGGGCTCACGGGCGAAAAAAGATTCGTCGCCGACGCGGCAACCGCCGATTTTCTTTTAGTGGCGGCGCGCGACGGCGGCGAACTGGCACTATACCTGGTCCAGCCGGATCAGCTACGGATTACGGCGATGCCCGCCATCGATCTGACGCGGCGCCTGTACAAGGTACGTTTCGAGAACGCGCGCGGGGATCTGCTGGCGCGTGGCGTTGCGGCCCGCCAGGCGCTGGAGCGAGCCTTCGATGTCGCGACCGTGGCCTTATGCGCGGAGATGACCGGCGGGATGCAAAGGATGCTCGATATCGCGGTGGAGTACGCCAAAACGCGCAAGCAGTTCGGCAAACCGATCGGCCAGTATCAGGCGGTCCAGCACGCCTGCGCGGATATGCTGCTGTGGACGGAAAGCTCCCGCTCGGCAGCGTATTATGCGGCATGGGCGCTTGATAGCGGCTCGCCGTCGGAGGCCAGAACGGCGGTGAGCATCGCCAAAAGTTACGCGAGCGACGCCTGCCGCGAAGTGGGCAATCGCGCGGTGCAGATCCAGGGCGGGATGGGCTTCACCTGGGAAAACGATACTCATTTTTATTACCGCCGCGCCAAGGCGAGCGAGATTGCCTTCGGCGACGCGGCGTATCACCGCGAAAGGATCGCGCGCATCGTTTTGAACGAGCGCCGGGCGGGGGCGACCGTGGCGTAAACGCTTACCGGCGATTCGTACGGTTTCTTCCGCCGGAGAAAAGGAATCCATTCACCGGGCAGGTGGGTTATGATTGGGGTGGTATTCTTCCGCCCTGTGGGTGGACGTGACGGAACCTCTCGT
>Ga0070738_10004916_pt1 | contig 15430 bp, 11 predicted proteins | sample Coa_R2_2_FD_66446 | JGI IMG/M metagenome (GOLD analysis project Ga0070738, IMG submission 66446) | Surface soil microbial communities from Centralia Pennsylvania, which are recovering from an underground coalmine fire - Coalmine... | ecosystem: Environmental > Terrestrial > Soil > Unclassified ...
ACCCAATCGCGAAGTGGAGATCTTTATTGCCGCCCTGGCGTTGCCCGCTGGGCGCCGAGGTGCTTACCTGCAGGGGGCCTGTGCCGACGATGCGGCCTTGCGGGTTCGCATCGAGGACTTGCTCGGTGTTCACGAACGAGCCGGCGGGTTCATGGAGACCTCGGGACTGTCGGCCCAGGCGTCCCCAAATGAGACTGCGGCGCCCGGCGCCGCCACCAGCTTTGCCATCGTTCCATCTGAAAAGCCGGCCGACCGCATTGGCCGTTACAAGCTGCTCCAGCAAATTGGCGAAGGCGGCTGCGGCGTTGTTTATATGGCCGAACAGGAGGAACCGGTCCGCCGACGTGTAGCGCTCAAAGTTATCAAACTGGGCATGGATACCAAGCAAGTCATCGCCCGGTTTGAGGCGGAGCGACAAGCTTTGGCGCTCATGGATCATCCCAATATTGCCAGGGTGTTCGATGCCGGAGCCACCGAGACCGGCAGGCCTTTCTTCGTGATGGAGTTGATCAAAGGCATTCCCATCACACGGTACTGTGACGAAAACAACCTGAGTACGGCGACGCGCTTAGGCCTGTTTGTTCAAGTCTGCCAGGCCATTCAGCATGCTCACCAGAAAGGGATCATTCATCGTGACATCAAGCCTTCGAACGTCCTGGTGGCTGACAACGACGGCGTTCCTGTGCCCAAGGTCATTGATTTCGGAATCGCCAAGGCTACCACCGACCAGCGGTTGACCGACAAAACCGTGTTCACGGCGCTCGAGCAATTCATGGGCACGGCGGCTTATATGAGTCCCGAGCAAGCCAGGTTGAGCGGGTTGGACATTGATACGCGCAGTGATATCTATTCGCTCGGTGTGCTGCTGTACGAACTGTTGACGGCAAAGACTCCATTCGAGTCCAAACGATTGCTCGAGGCGGGGCTGGATGAGGTCCGCCGAATCATCCGAGAGGAAGAGCCTCCTCGGCCATCGACGAAACTGGAAACCCTCGGTGTGGCGGAGCAAACGACGCTCGCCCGGCATCGCGAATCCGATCCCTCGAAACTAGTCCATTCGATCCGGGGCGACCTGGACTGGATCGTGATGAAGGCGCTGGAAAAGGATCGCAACCGTCGTTATGCAACCACCAACGGACTGATGCTGGACATCGAGCGCCACCTAAATAATGAACCGGTGATGGCGCGCCCGCCCGGCAAACTTTACCAGTTCCGGAAACTGCTCGCCCGCAATGATAAACTGGTGTTCGCGGTCGGGGCCGGAATTGCGTCCGCGCTCCTCACAGGTACCGCGGTCAGCGTCTGGCAGGCGGTGCGGGCAAAACAGGCTGCCGAGCTGGCAATCGCAAGCTCGAAAGCGGCCAACGAAGCACGCTCGCGCCTGGATAAGCAAACTAAGGTTTTGCACCTTTCGGACTATGTAAACGGAATGAACCTGGCCTTTCGCTCTTGCCGGGAATCCAACTTCTCCGATGCCTCGCGTTTACTGCAAGGATGCCGGCCTGCTGCCGGAGAAGACGATCTGCGCGGTTTCGAATGGCGCTACCTGCACGAGCTTTGCCGCGGCAACTATGAACGCACCTTGTCCAAGCATGACCAGGTCGTCGGATCGATGGAGTTCTCCCCGAACGGCCGTCTGCTCGCGACGTATTGCTGGGACCAAAAGCTTCGCTTGTGGGATCTGCAAAATAAAACCGGCGAGCCAATCTTTGAAGTCGCCAAGGCGACAGGGTTGGGAGGCTTTTCCACCCATGGGGATAAGCTGCTCTTTGGCGATGAGCAGGGAACTATCCAATGCTACGACCTTGTTGAGCGGCGGTCGGTCGCGACTATTACAAACACCGGACAAATGGTGGCGTGGGCCCCTCGGCCCCAGGTGGTGGCGACCTTCCGTGAAGGTTCGGGCTTGGAGATTTGGGACCTCGCCGCCGGCCGGCTCCGGTTTTCGGTGCCCGGAGTCCGGCGGCGATATCTCGACTTCGGCTGGATCGATTCGGTCGCCCTGGATCCGGAAGGCAAAATACTGGCGGTGGTCGAACCGCGTGAGGGTGCCTCGGGGACAGCCAGCGACCGCGGCGTACGGCTAAGGGACCTCACGACCGGCCAGGACCTCGGGATCCTGGAAGACGCGCGCCAAATCCGCACATTGCGGTTTTCGCCCAGTGGTCAGCAACTCGCCGTCGGGGACGGTGCCGGCACGGTGATGCTTTGGGATTTGGCTACCCGGAAATCTCAACGTATCGATGCTTCTGAGAGACCCGTGACGGCTCTCCTCTTTTCGCACGACGGCAGCGAGCTCATTACCGGCAGTTCGGATGGAACGATCAAGCGTTGGGACGTTGCGACCGGCCGGGGAAGCCGGAGCCATTGGCAAGGGCAAGTGGGAAGCGTCACGGCACTGGCCTTTTCATGGGATGGTCTATGGCTGGCCAGTGGCAGCCGCGACAGCACTATCAAGCTTTGGCGCCGGGAACCAATCGAACCGGTTACCGAAAAGCGGGGACTGCACACGAAAGACTACGGGAACTTCGCCTTCTCAGCGGATGGCAAAACCATGGCTGCAGGCTTTGAAAACAAGACCGTCCAGATCCTCGATGTGGAGCATTTGAGCACTACAACCGTTCTGACTGGGATGCTCTACGTAGTGGCCTTCACGCCGGATTCAAGGCATCTGCTGACTGCCACGCCCGGGAAGATTGGTTATTTGTGGGACTTGAAGGAAATGACCTCTCAACGGCTCCCCGGCTATGCGGGAAACATCGAAGACGTGTACTGCGTTGACCTTTCTCCCGATGGACATCTCATGGCCCTTGGTCTGGGAGATGGCACCGTCGAACTCCTGGACCACGAATCCGGGAAACGAGTGGCTCCGCTTCAAGGCCATTCCGGCCCGGTCAGGACTTTGCGTTTTTCGTCCGATAGCAATACGCTCGTCAGCGGGGGGAGCGATCGGTGCGTTAGGCTGTGGGATGTCAAACGGCTAAAGCTGATTAGCGCGCCTGAGGAGCAGCACAAAGGAACGATCTGCGCTGCGGCAATTTCACATGACGGAAAACGAGTGGCCTCAGCTTGCGGGTACGGCACCATCAAGCTTTGGGATCCGGCCAACTTCACTAACTCATTGATCACGATCGTTTGTCATCAATCAGCCATAAAAACCCTCGATTTCTCGTATGATGGAGCCACACTCGCCAGCGGTGGCGAAGATCGGGTGGTTAAGCTTTGGAATCTCAAGTCGTTAGAAGGCAAATCTTCGCAAAGGGAGGTTGCCAGCATCCCGGTTTCCGACAAGGTGCGTTTGGTCCGGTTCTCGCCCGACGATAATACTCTTGCCATCATCACCGACGACGGCGTTCTGCGCGTGCTCCGTGCTCACGGCCTAACGGAAGCCGATGCGGAAATGCGCGCCATCGGGCAATAGCCCTGCAATCCATCACGACGGTCAGCTCCGCATCGGTGTTCACTAGCGCAGATTAGCGGTTTTAGTGAATCGTTCGGGTGATTACGCTTCCGCGTTAGAATTTCGCCGGAAACTCCCCCGCGTTTTTCTTGAAATAATTTGCCGCTTTGCCGCGCGCATTTCGCCTTGATCAACGGTGGCCAAAGCAGGCTGCCGACGGAGAAAAAGACAACATCGGTAATCCAAGGCCCAAGAGGCCGTGACAACAAAAAGTTCAAATTATGAAAAGATTAGAAACCAACCTGTTTAGTTCGTTACTGCCCTCAGCCTTCAAGGCGGCGGGACCGCTGCTGGCTGTGCTGTTGCTGGCAGTGGGCTCTTCTGCCCGGGCGGAGGACGAAGATGATGCGGACCTGCCGCCCACGTTAGACGTGCCAGCCGGCAACCAGATCGAGTTCCAGGCCCACGGGGTTGGGGTACAGATTTACAAATGGAGCGCAGCCAGTTCCACTTGGGTATTCCAAGCCCCATCGGCAGTGCTGTTTCACAGAGGTGGTCACGTAGTCGGCATCCACTACGCCGGGCCAACATGGCAGAGCACCGACGGCAGCACGGTGGTTGGCACCAAATTAGGCGCGGTCACCGTCGACCCGGCGGCTATTCCCTGGCTCCTCTTGGCGGCCAAAACCACGACTGGACCAGGCGTTTTTGCCAACGTCACCTTCGTCCAGCGCGTCGAGACCAAAGGCGGGCTGGCTCCCGCCACCCCCGGCAAGGTCGATGGCGAAATGGCTCTCGTGCCTTATTCGGCTGAGTATTTGTTCTACACCGCCAAATGAGATAACCCTTCTGCAGATCCGGGCCCGCGGCCACAATCGCCGCCGGCCCGGAGTTTGGACATAACTTTCCCAGGGGCAATGTGCCTTTATTGGAGTGAGTTTGGCGGATTTCAAGGCACGCTCAAAGCGCGCGAGAGGGCCATTGATGCCTGGAATGGATATGGCGCATGAAATGCTGCGGTAATGCAACTCTGCCGCCACTCTAAGCAGACGGCAATAATCAAGTCCCACAGTCTGACTGTCACCGCGAGGAACTGAAAATGAAAATTCGCACCGGTAAAGGCCGCCAAACAATAAAGACTTCTCTCAGGGATCTATCGCTGTTGCCGGCTTTGGTCGCCTTTCTCGCCTTGATACTCCCTCAGTCCATGGCGGAGACCTTCACGACCTTGCATAGTTTTGCGAAGACGGGTCCTTATCCTTATACCAACAGCGACGGAGTGTTTCCGGATGCCGGTTTGATTCTATCCGGTAACACCCTTTATGGGACTGCCAATGAAGGCGGCACCTCGGGCAACGGGACGCTGTTCGCCATTAACATCGATGGCACCGGTTTTACAAATCTGCACACTTTTAGTGGAGGCAGCGACGGAGCGGGTCCGTATGCAGGTCTGGTTCTAATGGACGGTATCCTATATGGGTCGGCGGTCGGCGGCGGCAGTTCGGGCAACGGCAGTGTGTTCAAACTCCACACGGACGGCACAGCTTTCACGATTCTCCATACGTTCGCGGCAGGATCTGGTTCTGGTCCAATAATTACCAACAGCGATGGAGTTGGCCCCTCTGGACTGATTCTATCGGACAACGTCCTTTACGGGACAACGTATAGTGGGGGCAGTCTTGGAGGTGGGACTGTCTTTGCCGTCAATACCGACGGCACAGGCTTTACGAACCTTCACGCTTTCGCGACGGCTTTTGCCCCTACCAACGTAGGCGGAGCTGGCCCCAACGGCGGACTGATTTTGTCGGGCAGGACCTTGTATGGCACGACACGCGCTGGCGGGAGCTTACTAGGTGGCACCGTGTTCGCCGTCAATACGGATGGAACCAGTTTTACAAACCTGCATGCTTTTGACATCAATACTGAAGGATACTATCCGGACGTCGGATTGACCTTATCTGGCAACACCTTATTTGGAACAACACAGTCTGGCCCCGACGTGACGGGTCTGGGTGGTGGCACGGTGTTCGCCCTCCATATCGATGGGACGGGCTTTACAGAACTTCACACTTTCGCGTTCACGTCGCTACCCTACCCTGGAACGAACAGCGACGGAAATTATCCGATTGCCGGGTTACTGCTATCGGGCAACATGCTTTATGGGACGGCGGATTTTGGCGGAGCCTTGGGCGGTGGCACAGTGTTCGCAGTCAACACCGATGGCACGCACTTCACTACTCTCTATAATTTCACACAAATTCATGGTTCGGCTCCAAGTGACTGGGTAAACACCTGCGGAGCTAATCCGTCTTGCAAATTGATTCTATCAGGCAACACACTGTATGGGGCTGCGAGTGACGGCGGACGTTGGGGCGTTGGAACGGTATTCAGCCTTGCGCTACCGCCGCCGCAACTGGCAATCCTAGCCTCCCAGGACAATCTTGTCTTGGCCTGGCCGACCAATGTCACCGGGTTGACCCTGCAATCCACGACGAATCTCGGGTCATCTGCGGTTTGGAGCACAAGCTCTTCTACTCCCACCATCATTAGCGGGCAGAACGTCATTACCAATCCCATCTCCGGCGCACAGCGGTTTTTCCGGTTGAGTCAGTAGTTAGCGCTTTCGTCGGCTCGATAACGGGTGGTCGGCGACGGCCCAGACCTTCACAACCCTGCATGAAGCTGGCAGACGGCACATTGACCGCAGAGAACGCATAGAGCACAAAGAATCACATTGCTCCCGCCAACAGCCTGGCTTGGTTCGGATTTGCGGCTCGGCCCACCAGCCACCTTGTCAGTCCGGAGCCATGAATGCTGTTCCCACCTGTCTGCGTTCTCTGTGCTGTTTGCGGTTCAATGGCTTTCCAAGTTGATTTCCCATGAAACCGCGGCTCCAAGACTCTCGGCACGTTTTTAAAAACATTGCCGCTTTGCCGCCGAGAATTCGCATTATCCTTGGGCGGACAGATCAACCCGCCTGCTGGAACAAACAGCGAATGGCACAAGCCGCAACACTATGAACGCAACCCGCACAAGAATCGTTGCCGAGAGAACCGTATACCCTCTTGACTCAGGCAACCGCAATTTGATGCTGGATCAAGAGGCTGTTCTCTGTGGCCTGGGGATGCTGCTGGCCATTTTGGCCATGTGGCCGATCAGCTTCGGTGAGGTCCGGGAATACACTTTCCTGACGGTGGCCGCGCTGCTAGTCATTCGGTCCAGCAATTGGGTCAGAGTCGAAGAGGACGGGTTGACCATAAACACCGGCGTTGAGGTTAGCTGGCCAGCCTCGCCGGGTTGTGTGTTGTTTTAGGTCTACATTATCCGGGAGAATGTGACTGCTTCCCACACCATTTCGGGTTGGCAACGGTTAGTCCTGGCGCGGGCGGCTGCCGTAGGTCACAACGGCGACGAGCCGTCCCCGCCCCTTTGCGTGAATCCCTCATTGTGCGGTTTAATGGTTTAGTTGCGGTCCTAATTATCATGGTTTGCGTTCCCCCGATATTCGCGCCATTAAACCAGCTTGATCGCACCTTCCTGCGACCAAGGTTATGGAGTCTAGCGCGGGTCTGGTCCATCAAACAACCAAATGCGCCAATCACGAACCAACCGCCAGGAGCGGCAGCTTCCCTGACAGACAAAGCGGCCACTCGAACCAAATCCGACCTTCTCCCCGGTTCAGCGCGCCCAAAGGCCCCTTAATCGATACGATCAAAACTCGATTAAGGCAGCTTCCCAAAGCCGCCAGTGCTGTGTCCGCCGGATCATCGAAGCGGCAGGCGGCCCATCGACCGCAGAGAACGCAGAGAGCACAAAGAATCACATTGCTCCCGCCAACAGCCTGGCTTGGTTCGGATTTGCGGCTCGGCCAACCAGCGTTTTTTGCGCTCTTTGCGGTGATCTCATCCCTTCTTATTTATTGACCGCCGTCTTGAAATGATGCTTAACCACAGAGAACGCGGAGAGCTAAAGAAGGATCCAATGAATACTATCAAGGAACTCAGCGACTTGGTCCGGCAAACCTCGTACGAGATTCACGTTTATCATGGACATGGCCACCTGGAGAAAGTTTATGAAAACGCGTTGGCTCATCGGCTGCGAAAGCTGGGACTGGAGGTAAAACAGCAACACCCCATCAACGTGTATGATGAGGACGGAACGCTGTTGGGGGAGTACCTCGCTGACCTGCTGGTCGAGGGTGGGTTAATCGTTGAGCTAAAAACCGCCAAAACTCTGGCTCCGGAGCATGAGGCCCAGATTTTGGGTTACCTTAAATCGGCACGGCTCACGCACGGCCTGCTGATTAACTTCGGTTCGTATGAATTTCAGATCCGCAAATATGCGTGGTCGGAGGAAGTGCCAGCCGCACGCCACGGCTCGATACGTTCGTTCCTCTCCTGGTTTCTGGCCTTCTAAACCGCCAGGAGAATTGACCGCAGAGACCGCAGAGAACACGAAGAATCACCTTGTCAGTCCGGAGCCAGGAATGCCGTTCCCGCGTCTCTGCGTTCTCTGTGCTCTTTGCGGTTCAATTGCTTTCCAAGTTGATTTCCCACAGAAACGCGGCTCCAAGACTCTCGCTCGGGCCTCAAAATAATTAAATAATTTGCCGCTTTGCCGGCGGGATTTCGCCTTGATCAATGGCGAGCGGAACCGCTCGCGGCCTGAAAACGCCAATTCAATCCAAAGCGCAAAGAACTATGAAACTTATGAACAACACCACTGTGAGATCGCTTGGGCGAACCCTCGTCGCGATCGTTTTCATTTGTGGTTCGCATGCCATCCTTCGGGGACAGGATGTTACCTATCACAAATACATATGGAGCGGCGGGCAGACTGGATTCGCCGGCGTCTTGCTATTGGACTCGGCTTATTGTCGCTACGATTCGTCCGATGGCTTGCGAGACCTCCTCGGTCCGGGGTCCTATGTCACGACGCCTGCCGGCGGCCGATATGATTTGTGCCAGCTACAACGAGATGGAAAACTGAGGGTCCGTGCCACCTTTGGTTCAAACCGACTCCGCCAGTTGTATATCGTACTGACCGGTTCCAGAACGAACGGATTGTCGGAAGGTCTCAGCTTAACCCAGAATTATACCAACGACTCTCAGGCACCGACATCGATAAGTGACGGCCACGAAAGACGCCGCTCGGGTGCTCGCCGACCGGTTAAAGATTTGGACACCTCGGGCTCGTGGATCCCGGCAGGACGCGTTCACACGTCCAAGGACACCTCGCAGGGTCTATGCTTAAGAAGCTGATGGGCTGGGTCCGGCCAAAGCCAACGCTCCCCTGCCTCAACGGGGAAACGCCAGTCATGCTGACGGCGCAGACCGGGAATATTGCCAACACCACGTTCCTCATTGAACGCGGGGCCGATGTGAACGCGACCGATCTTCGTGGATTCACCGCCCTTCACCGGGCGGCTGAGCTGGGCCACCTGGAAATGGCGAAGTCGCTCCTGAACCACGGCGCTCGGCCGAACATGATGGCAGAAGGTTCTTCGCCTCTCTCGTTGGCGGAAATGCGAAAGCACTCCGAGGTCGCTAACTTGCTGAAGGCAAAGCGCTCATAAACACCTGGTTTCGCCAGCTGATTCAAATAGGTGGCATTGTTTATAATAACGGCGTATTGTTCTATTCATCAGTCAAGTTACACATATCCTCGAGGCTGTTCAGCAAGGCGACGCGCAGGCCGCGACGGAGTTGTTACCCTTGGTTTACGAAGAGCTCCGCCGGCTGGCGGCATCAAGATTAGCAAACGAGGCGGCAGGCAACACGTTGCAACCAACGGCGTTAGTGCATGAGGCTTGGTTAAGATTAGTGGGCAGCGACAACCCAAAGTTTATTGGCCGGCCGCATTTCTTTGCAGCGGCAGCTGAAGCAATGCGGCGCATTCTGATCGAGCGCGCTCGAAGCAAGCGCGCTGTGCGCCATGGCGGCGGGCAACGGCGAATAAACATTGACGAGGTGGACCTCGCCTCTCCAGACGCTGATGATCAACTTCTGGCGATGAATGACGCGCTCGATAAGTTGAACGGCATGGACCCGACCGAGGCGCAACTCGTCAAGCTGCGCTTCTTCGCTGGCCTAACCGTTGAGGAGGCTGCCAGCATGTTGGATATCTCGCCCCGCACGGCGCGGAACTACTGGACTCACGCGCGGACCTGGCTCTATCACGAAATCACCGTCCGCGATCACTAACTTTCCCCGCCGGCGTTTGCAGTACCAGTCCTGCGATCTAATTGTATCGAGGCGAAGCGTCAAGACCCGGCCCGAGCTCTTTTAGCGCCGGACTTCGAGCAATCAACGTCCAACTCCCAATACTCGTCGGCAAGCTTCGAGAGAGGCTCGATGTCCGACGCTGAAAGACCTTCACGTCACTAATTGTAGCTATATAAATAGTTTGCCGCTTTGTCGGTCAAATCTCGCCTTGTCTCTGGGCGGGCAAATCAGTCCGCCCCATACAAAACCAAAAATAGGCGATCGCGCCTCGGCAAGAATGCAAACGAGAAGAGAGCAAATTATGAAAAATCGATTCAAACTCAAGGACCAGAATGATCGTGGAGGCATAATCAAGCCGGCTTTGACAGCACTGGCACTGCTGGTTGTGGCGGTAACCCCCGCTCTGGCCGACGACGACCACGGCGCCCAGCCGGCTTACACGTTTACGTCCTTCGATGTGCCCAGTGAAGCCCCGACGGCGGACGTTAATGGAGGAACCTCCTTCTTCGGCATCAACAACCGCGGCGATATTGTCGGCGACTATGGCGTTGCCGGTGAATACCTGGCCGACGGCGTTACTCATGTCGTGGCTGGGTTCCTCCTGGAGAAGGATCATTTCATCGACGTGGCCATTCCGGGATCGCCCTGGACAGAGGTATTCGCGATCAATAATCGGGGCGTGGCCGTCGGGGACTATATGGACGACCTGGGGAATTGGTGGGATTTCGTTCGGAACCCGGACGGTACGATTGAGCTGCTTCCGCCAGTAGTTCCAGGCGCACAGGGCAGTGAGGAGGGCATCGGCATCAATAACGAAGGCACGATCGTCGGGACATTCCGGTTGAGCGCTCCTCCCGCCGGATCCTATGGGATACCCGGCTCAAGCGGGTTCATATTCAAACAAGGAGTTTACACCACTTTTAATTATCCCAACGCTATCGGAACGCACCCTACCGGCATCAACGACCGTGGCGAGATCGTGGGCATCTTCAGAGACGCTAACAACGTTAGGCACGGGTTTTTGTTGAAGGACGGCTCGTTCTCTTCCATTGACGTGCCGACCGCCATTGGCGGCACCATTGGCGGCACGTATGGTGAAGGCATCAACAATGCCGGCGAAGTCGTGGGGCGCTTCTTGGATTCGAATTCCGTGCAACACGGTTTTGTCCTATCGAAGGGGGTTTATACCATCCTCGATTTTCCGGGAGCTAGCGATTCAGTCGCTTTCGGCCTTAACGACCGGGGACAAATCGTCGGGACTTCCGACAGTGGCACCATTGGTTGGATAGCGACCCCGCTCCACCGGGAGGCAGAGGGGCACGATTGAAAGCAAGACCACCGAAGCCGCAGGGCGATTCAACGTTATGAACCGGGGCGGGGGCGGCTTGTCCCCGCCCGTTTTGTCTGCCGCAAAAGAACGCAAAGAACACAAGAATCCCTGGCAGAAGGGCGCCGGGGCCGAGGGCGGCACAATGGTGGGCTGGTCGGTGCGGATATACGTTTTAGTTCATGAGCAAACCATGCCGAAGGCGCGTTGATCTTAGGTAACCCAGCAGTCTGGCCACGGGCTTATGCTTTGTGTTCTTTTGTGTTCTTTCGCGGCAAAGAACTTCTGGACTGCTGGCTCGAGGCAGTCGCGGGTTCCAGGGCATGCGGGAATCGTGATTCGGCCAACCGCTTGTCACCACATTGGGACGCCAGAACCGCCTCCGGATCGTTGGCACAAGCCGTGCCGGCGCTCAGCCAGCCAAAGCGCGAAATCAGGGCTCCCAGCAGAAAAGCGATGGCCGCTTCCGGGACTAGTCCAGCCGCCCGCAACGCCAGAGCCAACGGTCCTTCTAGAGCTTCACCGATACGCAGAACCCAGCCTGATTTGCCTTCATGCAGCGCGCGATCCGCCGCACCGTGCTTGCGCAACTCCAAATAGAGCATCACCAGCACCTGGGCGGAAGCGGCGAACAAACCGATGACATTCAAGGCGGGTTGACGGAACCCAGCCAATTCCACCATGGCGGAAGCCGAGCCCAGCCCCGCCATGCCAAAATGAAAGGGTAAGAGCACCCGATGAAGATTCCACGCAGGAACTGCTGTGACAGCAATCAAGGCTCCGGTGTAGGTAGCCAGGAAGATGCCCGCCATCCCTGAGCCGATCACAAGAATCGCTGCGATGATTTGGACCGCGGGCGTCAGTTGGCCACCTTGCATGTTCTGCCAATGCCATTCCACGAAGCCCAGCCCGGGAACCGCACAGGCCCCGAAAGCCGAAACAATCCACGAGCCCACTGACATCGGGGACTGGTACTTGAACACGCGCAGCATGTTTAGAAAGCGCGTTGGCCGGCCCAAGTCCCAAGTCAGCAGGACAGGGGAAAGAATGCCGCCCATTCCCGCCGACCACATGGCCACTCGCACCATCTGGTATTGCCCCTTCATCAGGGCTGCCACGGCAATCAGGCCCGACATCCCGGCCAATCCCCCGATAAAAAAATAAACCGCGATCATCCATTTCCAAACCGGTGGCTTCAGAAAGGGCAGCCCGTAATACCCGGTTCCGAGCATGGCTTCCGGCGCTCCGAGCTGCGCTGGGATCGGACCTCCCACCGGTTTCACACCGGCGGCTGTGACGCCACCCTTGTTTCGGGCCTCCTCTCTCAAGTCGTCCAATCGCTTCTCGAATCGGTCGTTCATGGCCTTACAGGAAAGCAAACACACAAAGAACAAACGCCAGCGCCAACAAGGCGGTCGCTACGACTGAGCCGTACGCCGCGGCTAAATAAATGGTTGGCACTTCCGGCCGGGGTGGAAGGCGATAGTTCTCCGGCCTGCCCAGGAGCAGGAAGAAGGCGTGAATTCCGCGGACCGAGGTTTCGGTTGGATCGTAGAGTTGTGCGTCCTGGTAGCTTTGCGCCCTGAGTTCCTGGACGCGCTTGCGGCCCTCTACCTGCAAGTCTTTGAGCGGCCCGAAGCGGATAGACTCCGTGGGACAGGCTTTGGCACAGGCCGGGGTCAATCCGCTAATCTGGCGGTCATAGCAGAACGTGCATTTGAATGCCCCGCCTTTGCCCGGAGCGGTATTCTCGCGCCGATCGATGACGCCAAACGGGCAGGAAACGACGCAGTAGCCGCACCCGTTACACACATCATCCTGCACATACACCGACTGGGTCTCGGTCCGCATAATCGCTCCGGTGGGACAGGATTCAAGGCAGCCGGCCACCTCACAGTGTTTGCAGACATCGGAAAGAAAAACCCAGCGAAATGGGTCCTGGCCGTTGCCGTTGCCCATAGGTCCCGCGATTTGGGGGCCTCTCGGTTTGGCTTCCTCGAGGAAGAGCACGTGCCGCCAGGTCGAGGCGCCCAGGGAAAGAGTGTTGTCGTAAGAATGCCCGGTCCACGGATTCACTTCCGCCGGAACATTGTTCCACTCTTTGCAGGCCACTTCGCAGGCCTTACAGCCAATACACACCGTCGGATCCGTGAAGAAGCCGACGGGTACCTCCTCTTGCACATGTTTGTGCGGTTTCTGGTTTGAGCTGAGAATGCCTTCACCAATCATATGCGCTAATGAGTTTTTCCATGCTGTCCGTGGCCGGGGATGAGACGCCCGCCCGTGGGCGCCCCAGGCGGGGGCTCTTCGGGATGCCGGTTCGGACCCGCGCCCGGCCGGGCTTTTTCCTGAAACCACTTCCAAAAATCGGGGCCCGGTGGCATGCGTTCCGGAATGAGATTGCACAAACAGGTTTTTCCTTCGTGGATGGAGATATTCGGCTCGGCGCAGAGCTCCATTAAATCGTTAACGCTCCCGCCGGGAAACGGACCAGCGGCCCCGAAATGGAAAGGCATGAACACCTGGTGCACTGTCTTCCCGTTCAGGTGCAGAGGCCGAATCCGCCGGCTGACCATTGCCCGCACTTCGATCCCGCCCCTCAAAGATACGACTGTGATGTGATCGCCATGTTGAATCCCAAGCTGATTGGCCAGTTCCGGAGAGATCTCGGCAAACATTTCGGGTTGCAGTTCCGCCAAGTGGGACAGCCAGCGGCTCATACCGCCCGCGGTGTGGTGTTCAGTCAACCGGAACGTGCTCAGCACGTACGGAAAGCGGGGGTCGCCAGGGACAGCTTTGGGGTTTTCCTCCAAGGTAAACCAGTTGACCGGGGGGTTCGTGTTTCGGCGGTATAGCGCGTTTTTGACGGGCGATTCGATGGGCTCGAAATGAGTCGGCAGTGGTCCGTCCTGCAAGCCTTTGGGCACATAAATCCACCCCAAACCATCCTCGTGCAGTATGAACGGCGCATCGCCCGGCTGGCCATTCAGGCCCTCGGCATCCGGAGGCGGCCGATAATCGGGTGCTTTTTTCTTTTTAAAATCCGGCACGTCCAGCCCGGTCCATTCCCCCTTGTCTTTATCCCACCAAACCAGCTCCTTGAGCTTGCTCCAAGGGCTACCGTCGGGCCGCGCGCTGGCCCGGTTGTAAATAATGCGCCGATCGCTGGGCCAGGTGAACCCCCAGCCGTGCCCATAACGGCCCTGCGCTTCTCTCCGAGCAGCCTTGCTCACGCCGTCCCGGCCAAGCACACCCGTATAAATCCAGCAGCCGGAAGCGGTCGAACCATCTGCTTTGAGCTCCTCATACCGCCCGAGCTGCGGTCCGTGGTGCGGACGACCATCGCGGTCGAACCCACTTTTGAATACACCCTCCGGCCCTTCCTGGGGATCGGTTTTCCAGCCATTGATCTCCGCCAGCACGCATTCGACAACTGGCTCGCCTTCCTCATTCTCTGGATACCACCAGTCCAGTGCGCGCAACGGTTCATCCAATGGATCATTGGAGGCCCTCGCCCTGGCGATCAATCGCTTGGCCAATTGGTGGATGAACCAACTCTCGCTACGACAGTCACCAGGCGGATTCACCGCTTTTTCACGGAACTGAAGCAGGCGCTGAGTGTTGGTAAAGCAACCCTCTTTTTCGGTGTGGCCGGCGGCCGGCAGCAGAAAGATTTCCGTCCCGATCTCTTCAGTCTTTAATTCGCCGCGTTCGATCTCGGGGGATTTGTACCACCAACAAGCAGACTCTATTTCAACCATGTCACGCACGACCATCCATTTGAGTTTCGAGAGGGCCAGGCGCTCAAACCGGGAATGTTGCCCTCCTACCGCCGGATTCTGTCCCATGAGGAAAAAGCCCTCGACCTTGCCTTGCTTCATCTCGGCGAAATAAGCCAGGTGGGAATGGTCTCGGTTGATTCTCGGCAAATACCTCCAACCCCACTCATTATCCTGCCGGGCGCTTCTCCCATAATAGGCCTTGAGCAGACTCACCGTATAAGCCGGCAGGTTATGCCAGAGCCCCGTAGAGTTGGTATAGGTTTCCAGGAACTTGCTTAGCTTTTCCTCGTCGTACTCTTTGGTGCCCCGCGGGATGGGCAGATAGCCGGGCAAGGCATCGTACAAGGTCGGAATATCGGTGGAGCCTTGGATCGAAGCATGGCCTCGCAAGGCCAGGATCCCACCCCCGGGCCGGCCGATGTTGCCGAGCAACAACTGAAGGATGGAAGCCGCACGGATGATCTGCACCCCCACGGTGTGCTGGGTCCAGCCCACGGCGTAGCAAATGGCCGCCGTTTTCTCCGGGCCGCTGCATGAAGTGAACGCTTCGGCGACTCGCTGAAAGAGGTCAGGCGGGCACCCGGTGACCTTTTGAACCATCTCGGGCGTATAGCGTGAGTAATGGCGCTTAAGGATCTGAAACACGCAACGGGGATGCTGAAGACTCAGGTCTCGTTTGGGATGCCCCAGGTCGTCG
>Ga0070738_10004920_pt1 | contig 15415 bp, 8 predicted proteins | sample Coa_R2_2_FD_66446 | JGI IMG/M metagenome (GOLD analysis project Ga0070738, IMG submission 66446) | Surface soil microbial communities from Centralia Pennsylvania, which are recovering from an underground coalmine fire - Coalmine... | ecosystem: Environmental > Terrestrial > Soil > Unclassified ...
CAGCAATTTGGTGGGCCAGGTGACGATCCAGCCGGACAGGATGGCGCCACCGAGATTGCCCAGACCATCAAGCATGCTTCAGAACCTTGCTAACAGACGCGCCCATCATGCGTGCGATCGTCTCCCGCAACACCGGCTCGACCGGACGGGGCGCATAGCCGAGCTCGCGCTTGGCCTTCTCGATCGACAGCGCGCTGGCCCGCCTTGCGATGCGGACGCCCTCGACAGTCGCCGCGGGCGTGCGGCGGGTGACATGATTGGCATTGAACTCTATCACGGACGCGACACATTCCGCTATCCGGCCGGGAATGGGAATAAACAGCTTACGACGTCCGCTGATCGCGGCCATCATCGACAGCACATGGCCAAGCGGAACGGAATCGCCGCCCAGCACGTAGCGGTTCCCGAGGCGCCCCTTCTCCATCGCCAGAATGAGACCATGCGCGACGTCCCGCACGTCGACCAGGTTGACGATGAAGTCGAGATAGAACCGCAAGGGCCCGCCGCCGAGGAAATACCGGAGCATCTGGGTCGGCGGCGTCGTGTTGTGGTCATGTGTGCCGATCGGCATGGTCGGACATCCCACGATGAGCGGGAAGCCGGATGCGGCGGCATCGAGCGCGAGCTGATCGGCGAGCATCTTGGAGCGCGTGTAGGGCCCCGGCATCTCCTCGACCGAAAGCCGTGAGTCCTCCGCCGGCGTTCCGCCCGGCTCGGTGCTGCGGAACAGGATGGATTCGGTCGAGCAATGCAGGAAGCGGCCGACGCCGCGCTTGCGCGCGGCGCCTAGCACGTTCTCGGTGCCCTGGAAATTGATCGCATGGAATTCCGCGCGGTCCCGCTTCCACATGCCGGGATGGGCCGCGAGGTGATAGACCTCGTCGACACCAGTCAGGGCATCCCGAACGCGCGACCGGTCGAGCACGGAGCCTTGGACGTAATCCACCGCGGCCATCGGGCGGGTCGGCAGGCGAACGTCGAGCACGCGCACCTGGTGCCCGCGCGCGACAAGCTCAGATACCAGGTGCTGGCCGATGAAGCCGCTGCCGCCAGTGACAAGAATGCGTGTCATGCAGAAAGATTTCGGCTCGTCTTAGCGATTGCCCGGATAACTTGCCGGCACGGGTCCGATGATAACTGCAAGGTCATGCCGGAAACCAAGCGCGATGAACAGCTTTGCCATCACAAATGGCGGCCCGAGCAGGAAGTGCGCGGGATGATCGGCCATCGATGGCTTGCGGTGTTCGAATATCTTGTGACCGACGACCTGCGCCGTGACACCGATCACAATCAGCACCACGGTCAGAGCCCAAATCACCGGCACGCTCGCATTCGCGACAATGGCGGCGGCGACGGAGAGCAATGCGACGGCCGAGCAGAGGATGGCAAGCCCCAGCACCAGATCGAGTACCAGCCAATAGATCAACACCGGTAATGCCAGCAGCATCGCCACCGTGACGTGGCCGCCGAATACAGGAAGCGTCCACATGGTCAGCGGAAGCGTGGCGCCGAGGAAAAGAAAGGTAATACCGACCACATGCGCCCAGCAGTTCCAGGGGTCCCGGTGGTATTCGACATAGTCTACGAGCTGACGCCGGAAATAGGCGGTCATGCGAGGCCCTCTCTCGATTTGGGATGCGCGCACGCGGCTGGACCACCGGCCAACAAAGCAGCGTGTTCTCGCATCATCCTTAGCGTCTCCGGCGCGATTGGCTCGCTACTTAAGCCACTCATCCCGCCCATGTCAAAACGGCTGGTTATGCGCTCCGGTAAAAAACACAAGCAGGAAAAAAATGCCGTGCGACGTGAACTGGAGCACAGTCAGGAACAATCAAGCCAAACAGCATAAGACCTATGAAATGGCCCCATTTTACAACAGACAAGGAATGCGAAATCGCCGATCTGCCCCCGTCTCGGGAAGGATATTGCCAGCTGCCGGGAAGCATGCCTAAACCGCCAAGAAATGATGGCGCAATCGTGGCCAGAACGCGCATTGCGGGGCCTCCAGCAGCCTGCCACCTCAATTTGAATTGTCGGCGTTGGCAGATATCCTGGGTACCGGTTTCGACGTGCTGACGGGCAATTTATGCGGCTTATTTGTGCATTGTTGCTGACAGGCATTTTGGCGGTCTTGGCGGATACCGCCTGCTTCGCAGCCGGCCACCCGGCCAGGGTCGCGCTGGTCATCGGCAACGCCAACTATCCCGACAATGATTCGGCGCTGAACGACGCAGCCAATGACGCCCGGGATGTCGCCTTGGAGCTGACCCGCGACGGCTTCGCGGTCGAGAAAGGCGTCAACCTGTCCGGCGAAGCCATGCGCCAGGCGCTTGACCGGTTCTATGCACGGATCGAGCGCGGCGCCATCGCCCTCCTCTTCTTCGACGGCTTTGGCATCCAGACGACCACGCGACAGACCTTTCTGTTGCCCGTCGACGCCCAGATCTGGGCGGAGGCGGACGTCGCGCATGATGGGTTGAGTCTGGAGACAATTCTCGATCAGATGAACAGCCGCGGCGCCGCGGTCAAGATCGCGCTGCTCGATGCCTCCAGGCGCAATCCGTTCGAAAGGCGCTTCCGCCGCTACTCCGCCGGCCTTGCACCCGCCGTGACGCCGAGTGAGACGCTGGTGCTTTACTCCACAGCGGTCGGCACCGTCGTCAGCAACAGCCCGAATGATCACAGCCTGTTCGTGACCGAATTGCTCAAGGAGATCCGCGCACCCGGCATAAATGCCGAACAAGCACTGCGCAACAGCCAGCTCGGCGTCAGCAGCGCCACCAATGGCGAGCAAATTCCCTGGCTGTCGTCGTCACTGACCTCGGAGTTCTCGTTCAGTGGCGGGCCTATCCATCCCTTCGACGGCGGCAAGGACCAATCCGACAACGAGAAGAACAAGCCGTCTTGTGAAGCGCCTCAACCGCCAGAGAGAGTCGCAGCCGAGGACCTGGCCAATGATCCCCGGATCAAGGAAATGAGCCGTCGGATTGCCGCCGATCGCAACGACGGCATCGCGTATTACAAGCGCGGACAGGTTTACGCCATCAAAGGCGCGTACGCGCTGGCGGCGCAGGATTTCGGCAACGCCATCAGGCTCAACGCCGCTGATGCGGATTCGTACAACAATCGGTGCTGGACACGCGCCGCGCTCGGCGATCTGCAGGCGGCCCTGCAGGATTGCAACATGGCCCTGCAACTTGATCCCGGCCTTGCTGTCGCTCTCGACAGCCGCGGCCTGGTCAATCTCAAGCTCGGCAACTATGCCGCGGCGATCCGCGATTATTCGCAATCGATCGAGAGGAATCCGCGCTCGGTGTCGTCGCTATTCGGCCGCGGCGTTGCGACGCGATGCAGCGGCGGCGACGGCAGCGCCGACCTGGCTCTCGCCAAGTCCATGGACCCGAACATCACCAGGGAATACGCGGGCTACGGAATCTCGGAGTGTGCGCCGTAGGCTTTCGGCAGTCTTTTTAGTCCGTCGTCGTACTGCACAGCCATCATAATGCCCTTCGGCGGCACATTGTGCCGATGGTCCATATTGTCGCCGTGTAGATGGCGAGACCTGGGCGCTGTGTCGCGTGAGCATATTTGCCCAAACATCATCATAGTTGAGGCCATGAGGGCCCTTCTTTTAGCCGGATTACCGATGGCAAATCGCGACTGCACGGCGCGGTACAGCATTCACCCACTCGGTGAAGGCGTTTTGGCTTTTCTACATCATCGTTTTCCGTGGGGAGCGGGGGACGACCAGACAACGGACAATCCGGGGAGACGATTTAAATGGCGACCACCTTGTTCACCAAGACAGCGCTGGCGAACGGCACATCGAATTTGCTTGTGCGCTCGATGGCGCTCAATCAGACGACGGACCTTTTGCAGACCGGCGTCGTATTCAATGACGCGGCGCGCATATCCACCGGTCTGTTCACCCTGACGGGCAGCGGCAACCAGAATCCCTTCCTCGGCAGCTACACGACCGACATTCACGCCGTGCAGAACGACATCACGGCGATGCTTGCCAATCCCGGCCATGTGACGGTCAATGGCGCGGCCTTCGCCCTGAACACCACCGACGCGGCTGTTCTGAACACTGTCAACTCCCAGCTCACCACGCTGTTGACGGCTGCGGCGCAGACCACCAATACAGCGACGCTGACGGCCGCGGACCAGACCCTGCACACCGTGCAGAACGAGATCCTGCAGGAGATCAACAACGATCCGCACATCGCGGCCGCGCTCAACAATGTAACCTTCATGGCCACGACCGGCGCGGTGCATGAGGTCGCATTCCAGAACCTTCCGGCGGGCGCCGATGATGCGGCCTCGCTGGCAGCGGCCACGGCGGGCAGCAGCCTGCACGCAGTCGGCACGGTGTTCAATGCGGCCGCCGATCTTGCGGCTGGCGGCATCAGCGCGGGCAATCTCGGTCAGGTCACCACTGATCTCCAGGCGGTTGCGTCGGGCCTCACCAACATCCTGAACAATGCGACCCAGCTGGCCACGATCGAAGCCAATGAAACCGCCAACGCCAAGGCGCTGACCACGATCCATCTCCAGACGGTGCTCAACCAGGTCAATCTCCAGCTCAACAATTACGACGCCGCGGAAGCCAACGGCTCGCAGCACGCCATTCGCGGCACGGCGGACAATATTCTGGACATCATCGATATCGTCCAGAACGATACGGCCCTGAACACGGCGGCGGGCGGCAACGGCGCGGCTGGCCATATCGGCGGCTTCGCCGAAATGCCGGGCGGCCTGACCGGAACGGTCACCAAATTCCAGGACAACCAGGCACAGACCAATTTCTGGGCCGCGTTCCTGTCCGAGGCAAACACCATCAACGCGCAGTTGACGGCGATCCAGAATGGCACCGCGAAAGCCAGTGCAGCACTGGTCACGCAGATCCAGAACTACGAGCATTTCGGTCAGATGTTCGATGCCGCGCAAGGCCCGATCTTCCAGGCCAGGTTCGACAACGAACTCCTGAGCGGCACCCTGGAGGCGGATTCAAGCAACGCCATCAACGGGCTCAACGGGATCCTGAACGGCGACACCGGTGCCAAGCTCGCGGCTGACATGGCCCAGATCAACGCTGCCGGCCAGGGCTTTGTCGCCGACGCCAGGGACGTCAGCGGCAACAATATCGCCATCGGCGGAGCGACCTATGTCGGCACGGCGACAACCGTGAGCACGGCGACCTCGGTGCATGGTCTGGCCCAGGGTACCATCCCCGTGACGGCGACCCCGAATATCGCCAATGGGACCGGCGGCGCGGCTGCCACGTCCACGACCAGTACGGGTGCTGGTGGCGCAACCACGGGCGCTGGGGGCACGACGACGGGCGCGGGTACCGGAAGCACGGGCACGGGCTCGACGGGAACCGGAACGACGGGTACCGGTAATCATACCGGCAGCACGACGACCACCGGCACTACGACGACCGGCGGCTGTGGCCATGGCTGTGGCAACCATACCGGAACTGCAACGTCCACCGGCTCGGCGGCGACCCTCGCCTCCGAAGCGGCGACCTTCGTGACCGACCTGACAAACTTCGCCCAAGGGCACGGGAGCGCCGCAACGGTTGCCGCCGACCTCACGGCGTTGCTTCAAGCGGCCGGTCTCGGCGGGAATGCCGCGGCTGCCGCGGCTGCCGCCCCAGCAGCGACCGCAGCTCCTGCGGCGCTTGATCCGGGTGCGCAGATGGATGTCATGCACCATGTGTTCGTGCAGATGGCCCATCACATGTGACCTCGTCTGATGCCAGAAGGCCGGGGCAACCTGTTGCCCCGGCCTTCGCATGTCCGATGCTTGCCGATTTTGCCGTCCAGCCGACCCCTTCCATTCGCGTATTTGATCACACGCCTCCTAAGAGCGCGCGCCCATGAATGAATCATCCCTTGCCGACCGACCGCGCATCGCTTCCGCACAGCCCGTGGGCGGCGAATACGCCTTGCAGACCGCCGAACAGGCCTATCGACGGATCCTCACCGAACAGCCGCGGCATTTTCGCGCCCTTTGCGGGCTGGCTGTGGTTCGCAGTCAGCTTGGCGATGCCGACGAAGCGCGCGATCTGATCGGGCGGGCGGGCGAGATCGCCGGCCAATCGGCCGCCGACCACGTTCTGCTCGGGACGAGCTACATTCGTCTCAACGATCTCGAAAACGCCCATATTCACTTCAAAACAGCTGTCGCCCTCGACGAGGGGAATGCAAAGGCCCAACTTCATCTGGCCAACGTGCTTTGCGGCCGTGGCAACTTCGCCGATGCGTTGCTCCATTACGAACGCGCACTGGCGATCAATCCAGACGACGCCGAAGCCCATCAAAATCTCGGGCTGGCTCTGCAGAGACTGGGGCAATTCGAATCGGCTTTGGCCCACCACAAGTCGGCGCTCGCGATCGCGCCGAAATCCGCCGCTATACATCTCAGCTTGGGCGACGCCTGCCGGCATCTCGGTCGGCATGATGACGCCATCGTGCAGTATATGCAGGCGCTAGCGGCCAATCCTGCCCTGACGGACGCGCACATCAACGTCGGTGGCTGCTTCCACGCAATAGGCCGTCACGAGCAGGCCATCCGCAGCTACCAGCGGGCGCTGACGATCAATCCCGGCCTCGCGGACGCGCATTACAATCTCGGCAACCTGTATGCCGAGCTCGATAATCTCGACGCAGCGATCGCGCATTACGAACGCAGCATCACGTTGCGTTCGGATGCCGCCGAAGCGCACAACAATTTGGCCAACGTGCTGTGGCGGCGCGGCCGCCACGAAGAAGCCATCGGCCATTACAAGGACGCGATTCGCCTCAAGCCGACCTACCTTGCCGCGCAGCGCGGCCTGGGCGACGCCCTGCAAAGCCAGGGAAACATCGGTGGCGCGATCGTTTGCTTTCGGGCTGCATTGGTCACCGAACCACGGGATCCGACGATTCTGAACCGCCTCGCATCGGCCTTGCTGATCGCTGGACGACTCGAGGACGCTTCGCGGGCCTTCGAGGCGGCGATCGATATTGCGCCCGACAATGTCGGCATTCAGCACAACTACGCCGGCGTCAAATCCTTCACGAGCGGCGATCGGCGGCTGGTCCGGCTGGAACAACTTCATGCCCGCGAAGACCAGCTTTCCGACGACGAGCGGACGGTGCTGCACTTCACGCTCGGAAAGGCTTATGCCGACCTCCGGGATCCCGATCGTTCGTTTCGCCATCTGGAAGCCGGCAACCGCCTCAAGCGGCAGCAGATGACCTACGACGAACGCGGGACCCTCAGGCTGATGCAGCGCATCCGCGACAACTTTGCGCGTGATGCCCTGGAGGCCAGATCCAACGTCGGGCACGACTCGGAGGTGCCTGTCTTCGTCGTCGGCATGCCGCGCTCGGGCACGAGCCTGGTCGAACAAATTCTCGCCAGCCATCCCCAGGTTTTCGGGGCCGGCGAGCTCAACGACTTTGCGGCGGCGTTGTCCGATGTGGCAAAGCGCAGCGCGGGTGCGTATGCGGATATGCCCGGCAAAATATCCGACGATGACCTGCGGATGCTTGGAAAGATCTATGTCGAGCGCGTTCGCAAGCTGGCCGCAACCGAGGATCGGATCGTCGACAAGTTGCCGGCCAATTTCCTGTTCGCAGGCCTGATCCATTTGGCGCTGCCGCGAGCCAGGATCATCCACGTCAGGCGCAACGCCCTCGACACCTGTTTGTCCTGCTATTCCCTATTGTTCGCGGAAGACCAGCCCTATGCCTATGACCTCGGCGAACTCGGCCGCTACTACCGGGCCTACGAAGCGACGATGGAGCATTGGCGCAACGTGCTGCCTCCCGGAAGAATGCTGGAGGTGCAATATGAGGACCTTGTCAACGACCTGGAAGGACATGCGCGTCGCCTGATTTCCCACTGCGGCCTGGATTGGGACGCGCGTTGTCTGGCGTTCCACAAGAGCGAGCGTCCGGTCAACACGGCAAGCCTGGTCCAGGTGCGCAAGCCGATCTACACCGGCTCCGTCGGCCGATCGAAGCTCTATGGTTCGCGGCTCAAGCCGCTGATGGACGCGCTCGAGATGGACGACAAGCCTGCAACGGCTACGCAGGACGCCTCTGCCGGCCGGACGAAGCGGCGGTCGAACCAGCGTGCAATGGCCGAGCGCCCATCAGCCCGGAGAACACCCGCACAAGCAAGGCCCGAGAGCCTCACGCCCGAAAGCGCCAAGCCCGAGAGCGCCAATCCGCCGGCCTGGACCGAGCAGGCGTTCAAAGTCGCAAAGAAACTGCAGGACGGTGGCGATCTGACCAATGCGGAACCGCTCTACAAGTCTGTGCTCGCGGTGCGACCGGGTCACTTTGGCTCGCTCCTGGGCTTGGGCTCGATCTGTGCCGTAACCAATCGGCCCGACGATGCCAAGCGCTACCTCACCCAAGCCATCGCAGCCGACGAAACCGCCGCCGAAGCCCATGGCAGCCTGGCTGCCGTCCTTGCCGGTGTCGGAGACCACGCTGCAGCCTTGGTCTGCTACCACAAGGCCTTGGCGTTGGCGCCTGACCATCCGGGCATCCACTACGCATATGCGATGCTCCTGGAGGCGCTCGGCAAGCCGTCGGAGGCCATCGGACATTTGCGGCGTGCCATTGCCGGAAGGCCCGATCATCTCGATGCGCATTTCGCGCTTGGCAACCTGCTGTATGCCGCCGGTCAGGATTCCGAATCCATCAAGTGCTATCTCACCGTCTTGCAAATGAGCCCGCGCCACGCGGAAACCCATAACAATCTGGCCAACGTCTACCAGCGGCTGGGCCAGATGGAACGGGCGATCACGCACTACAAGACGGCGCTGCAGATAAAGCCGGACTACGCCGATGCCCATGGCAATCTCGGCAACGCCTATCTCGTGCTCGACCGTCTCGAGGAATCGATCGAGCAGAACCATCGCGCGCTGGCGCTGAAGCCGACCAGGTTCGGATCACACAATAATCAAGGCGTCGCATACCAGGCACTGGGCCGGTTCGAGGAGGCCGAACGCGCCTTCGAACGGGCGCTGGAGCTGGCGCCGAGGGATGCCTCGATCCATTTGAACCTTGCCAATTTGGTGCGCTTCAAGCCGGACGATCATCGTCTGCCGGGCCTGCAAAAGCTGCTCGATGAGGTCGAGACACTCGACATCGAAAATCAGATTTCAGCGCATTTTGCCATGGGCAAAGCCCTCACTGATCTCGGCCGGCACCGCGAGGCGTTCCAGCATCTGCGCAGGGGCAACGTCCTGAAGCGGAGCACCATCGACTACGATGAACCGCAACGGCTGGCGATGTTCGAGAATATCAAGACGATCTTCTCGCCGGACTATTTCAAGGCAAGGTCGGGCGGCGGCGACAGGTCGTGGTCGCCGATCTTTGTTGTCGGCATGCCCCGCTCCGGGACGACGCTGATGGAACAGGTGCTGGCAAGCCATTCGAAGGTGTTTGGGGCCGGCGAACTGGAGGCGTTCAAGGAAGGCATCAAGGAGTGCGTCGAGAGCCATGGCATCCTGTCGGCTTATCCGCTGCTGGCCGAGCTGCTGTCACAGGACCATATCCGCGAGATCGGCGAGAGATACACCACGAAGGCGCGGGCACGTGCGCCGGGGTCTGAGCGGATCGTCGACAAGATGCCGCTCAACTTTTGCTTTGTCGGGCTGATTCACCTGGCGTTGCCGAACGCCCGCATCATCAATGTGCGGCGTGATCCGCTCGACACCTGCGTCTCGTGTTTCTCGTTGCTGTTCACGGGAAGCCAGCCCTTTGCCTACGATCTCGGCGAGCTCGGCCGCTACTTTCGCGGCTATGAGAAGGTGATGGAGCACTGGCACAAGGTGCTGCCGCCTGATGTCATGATCGACGTCCGCTACGAAGATCTCGTCGATGATCTCGAGGGGACCGCAAGACGCGCGCTCCGCCATTGCGGACTCGAATGGGAAGACGCCTGCCGCGATTTCCACGACACCAAGCGGGCGGTGCGAACGGCCAGTCAGATGCAGGTGCGCGAGCCGGTCTACCGACGCTCGATCGGCAGCTGGCGCCGTTACGCAGAGTTCCTGGAGCCCTTGGCGCAGGCGCTCGGGTTGGATATCCGCGCAATGTTGACGGATGGCGAGCCGCACGCCGCCGCGACGGCCATGAACGACCGTCGCGCCCGCCTCGGATAGCATGCGCGGGACGGCTTCGGCCGCTTCCCCAGGCCGCGTGGCGGAGAGCGCCGCGGCCGCGCGGCCGCTAAAGCGCCCGTTTCCACCGCCGGCGCCGTGGCCAACCCAGCATGGTCCGAACGGTCTTCGGTTCGATTTCAATGATGGTTTCAGGGTGACGGTGCCGGAACGCGAACGTCCCTGGAAGGTCAAATTGACCGACCTGGACAGCGGATTGATCCTGATCGAGACGGAGCTGCGTGCCGGAGGCATCCGCAGCAAGCGGCGTTACTACACGCGCTATCGCGTCGAGATCGAGCATCCTGGCCAAGCGCCCTTCATCCATGACTATTCGGCCAGAGATCGCGAGGTGCTGGTGCAAATTCCGGTGGGCACGCTCGGTGACCCCATTGGATGGTTGCCCTATGCAGTGAAATTCAAGGATCGTCACGGCTGCCGGCTGACTTGCGCCATGGGCGAGAACCTGATTCCGATCTTTCGCGATGCCTATCATGATATCACCTTTCTCACCCATCAGGAGGTCAGGGCCGAGCGCTACTACGCGACCTACTGCCTCGGGCTGTTCTTCGATGACAAGAACCTGATGTCCCAGCCGCGCGACTTTCGCCAGGTCGGGCTGCATCGCACCGCCGGCTATATTCTCGGCGTCGACCCAACCGAAGTGAAGCCGCGGCTAGTCGTTGCAGATGATTCACGCCCGATCGCCGAGCCCTATGTCTGCATCGCGGTGCAGAGCACCACCCAGAGCAATACTGGAACAATCCGGAGGGCTGGCCCGCGGTTGTCGCATTCCTGAAAGGGGCCGGCTATCGAGTCGACTGCATCGACCAAAAAGCGGTTCATGGTCGCGGCTCGGTGTGGAATCGCATTCCGCAAGGCGCCGAGGATGAGACCGGGGACAAACCGCTCGCCGAGCGGATACGCTACCTCAGACACGCCGCGTTCTTCGTCGGGCTGTCGAGCGGGCTATCGTGGCTGGCATGGGCCACAGGCATCCCTGTCGTGATGATCTCCGGGTTCACCCATCCGATCAACGAATTCCATACCCCCTACCGGGTGATCAATTACAGCGCATGCAACAGTTGCTGGAACGATCCGCGGATCAGGTTTGACCATTACGATTTTCTCTATTGTCCCACCGTCACAAGAACACGCCTCGTCAATTCGAATGCACGCGCATGATCACGCCGGACCAGGTCAAGGCCGTGATCCGCGGCATACCGGGATTTGGAGCGCCCCACTCAAGGGCCGCCGACATTCGCGATCCCAGCAGATGATCCTCGCGCGCCTGAAAGCGCGCGAGGAGGCTCTCGCTTGACATCCACGCGATCGACACCGCTTGCAATCATTGCTCGACAAAGGCGCGCCGCAACTGGTCGGTGATGGGCTCGAAGAGATAGCTGAGCATGGTCCGGCTGCCGGTCTGCATGGAAACCTCGCTCGGCATGCCAGGCACGAGCTGCTGTCCGCTGAGCCGTCGACGCTCCTCTTCGGGCAGCACGATTCTCACCGTGTAGAATGACTTGTTTGATTGCTGATCGTGGCCGGTGTCAGCGGACACATAGGTGACGCTTCCCTTGAGCTGTGGTGTGGTGCGCTGGTTGAAGGCCGTCAATTTCACGAATGCCGTCTGGCCCGTCTTCACGTGATCGATGTCCTTCGGATCGACCTGCGCCTCGATCTGAAGGTCGTCGGTATCGGGAACGATCTGCATGATGGTTTCGCCGGCCTTGATGACGCCGCCGATGGTGTGGATTGCAAGCTGATTGACCGTCCCTGACGTCGGGGCGCGGATTTCGATGCGGTCGAGCTGATCCCGCGCCGCGATGCCGCGCTCCACGAGCTCCGCTTCCTTGCCTTGCGCCTCATTGAGATCCTTCACGACTTCGGCGCGAAAGTCCTGGTCGATGCGCAGGACCTGCAGCTTGGATGTGTCGATCTTTCCCTTGGTCTCGGCAATCGATGACACCAGTTGCCCGCGCTCGCCTTCGATCCGTGCGGCGTCGCGCTGCAGGCTGGTGAGCCGGGTCAGTGGCACCAGCCGTTTGTCATAGAGGTCCTGGACGCCGGTAAGCTCGCCGTGGATTAGATCCAGCTCCTTCTCCTTGGAATCCACCTGTGCATCGAGCCCCGATATCTGCTGCGTCAGCTGTGCGATCTGGCTGGTGAGCAGGTCCTTTTGATTTTGACGCGTGGTTGAGCGCGCCCTGAAGAGCTGTTCCTCGGAGGCCAACAGGCTCACGACGTCGTCTTCGCTCGCCCGCGTCAGGAGCTCTGCCGGGAATTCGATTTGCGGTTTGCCGTCGCGTTCGGCAGTCAGCCGCGCCATCCGCGCCCGCACCTCGTCGAGCTGCTTGGTTACCACCTGGAGGTTTGCTTTCGCCTGCGTCGCGTCGAGCCGCAACAGGAGGTCGCCGGCCTCAACCCGTGCGCCGTTCTGCGCCTTGATCTCGGCGACAACGCCGCCGGTCGGATGCTGAATCTGTTTGACGTTGGACTGAACGACGAGGCTGCCAGGCACGACCACCGCACCGGCGATCGGCACGAAGGTGAGCCAGCCGCCGCCCAGCACCAGGGCGATGATCAGAATGCGAAGACCGACGCGAAGCTCGTGCTCGAAGCCCCATGTGACGCGGACCATAAGGCTGTGCTCGTCGCCGTCGGCGGGCGGGCACGCGCCGTCGCGATCCATGAGGAACGCCACTCCAGTCGCAAGACCGTCCCGGCACTTTCCAATCCATTTGGCCGCCGGCGTTTCGATTTTGGCCGGAAGCGCAATCTCCGCATTCTCGGTAACCGCGGATCGATGCGCATCCTCGAGCATGCGCATCTGTGGCGCGGGCGCCGTCAGATCCATAAACAGCGGATCAACGGGGGCGATTGGTGGACTATGCCGCCGCGGCGGCCCGACCATTGGTTCGATCGGGCTTTCGCGATGCGCCTCCGACTCAATCGGCGTCTTTGCTGCGGATGGCCGCTGCCACGCGTCAATCGGCTGGTCTAGCGCCTGCTTGGGTTGCGGCCGTCCGGTCCTGGCTTGCGGTTTCCGCGGCGGTTCTTGAGACGGCCGCGGCGCCTCAGAGATGCGCGACGGACGATTGGCTCGGAACGACTGGTCCGGATGCGGCGCTTGACGAGGCTGCGGATGCGGATGGGGCGTCTCATGCACCTGCGATGCTCGGCGTCCCTGAGCCGCCTGGTGCCCCTGCGGCGCTTGAGGCGACTGCGGCCGCGGGCGTGCCTGCCTCGCTTGGCGTGCCTGTGGCGCTTCATCGGCGCGCGGCGCCCGTTTCGCTTGCTGCCCGCGATTTGCCTGCGGCACCCGATTTGCCTGTGGCGCTTGAGGCTTTCGCGGCGGTTGCGCCCGTCGCGGCTCGTTGGGGGCAGCAGGCTTGCGGCGGCGGTTGCCGCCTCCGCGTTCGTCATCAAGCGCCTGACGCAACCGCTGCAATTCGTGGATCAGTGCCGAACCCTGCGGGCCCACCCTGTCGCTATCGCTCTCGTTGCCCCATGTCTGCGCGGAGCGATCGAAGCGTGGGTCCTTGTCGATGTCACGCATACCTAAACGCTCGCGGCGACGGCAGGAGGCGGCGCCTTCGCAACGGGTTGAGGATGACCCGCTTGAGGAGGCATCTTTGCAGGACCAGGCGCGCGCGCGCCGCGGACGCGGGAAAAGATGTCTTCGGTCCGGCCGAAGGCGATCACCTTGCCATCATAGAGGACCATCGCCATGTTCAACGCGGCGATGGCACTCGGACGGTGGGATATCACGACAACGATGCTGTTGTTGCGGCGCAGGATCTGAATGGCGCGCGTCAAGGCGTTCTCGCCATCGGCGTCCAGATTTGCGTTGGGCTCGTCGAGCACAACCAGGAACGGATCACCGTACACGGCCCGCGCCAGCCCCACGCGCTGCCGCTGTCCGGCCGACAGCGACATGCCGCCCTGCCCGATCTGGGTCGAGTAGCCCTCGGGCAGACGAAGGATGATGTCATGCACGCCCGCGATCTGCGCGGCCCTGAGCACCGCTTCTGACGTTGCGTGCTCGTCGAAGCGGGCAATGTTCTCGGCGATGGTGCCGTCGAACAGAGCGACATCCTGCGGCAGATAACCGATGTGGCGGCCCAGCTCCTCGCTCGGCCACTGGTCGATGGCAGCGCCATCGAGCCGGACCGTGCCCTGCCTGGCCGGCCATATTCCGACCAGCGCCTTGGACAGCGAGGTCTTGCCCGAAGCACTGGCGCCGAGGAGCGCAAGTCCCGTTCCGGCAGGGAGCTTGAAATTGATATTGGTCACGATCGGGGTATTGGTGCCGGGCGCCGCGACTGTGAGCTCCTGCACGGAGAGCTCGCGACAGGGGCGCGCCAACGCCACTGCCGGCAGCGGGGGCCTTGCGGTGGCCTTGCAGACCTCACGCAGCCGCGCGATGCCCTGGCGCGCCGCCACGAGTTGCTTCCAGCTGCCGAGCGCAACCTCAACCGGAGCGAGCGCGCGGCCCATCATGATCGATGAGGCAACCATCACCCCGCCCGAGGCCTTGTCGGACACCACGAGATAGGCGCCGATTCCCAGCATGCCCGACTGCAGCACATAGCGCAGCACCTTGGCACCCGAACCGAGATTGGCAAACAGGTCGCTGGCGCGGATGTTCTCGCGCAAATACCGCTCGTTGGCCCGCGACCAGCGCGTTTTGAAACGGTCGGCCATGCCGAGCGCCTGGATCACCTCGGCATTGCGCTGCGTGGCGTCAGCCAGCACCTGGCGTTGCGCGCTCGAATCCATTGCAGCTTTAGCCGCACCGCGCGACAGCCGCTCGGTGAGCAACGTCATGCCGATGATCGAGGCCGTCCCGAGCATTGCAGTGAGGCCGATCGCCGGATGGAACATGAACAACGCCAGAAGGAAGACGGGAATCCAGGGCATGTCGAGAAAAGCGGTCGGCCCCATGCTCGACATGAAGGCCCGGATCTGGTCGAGGTCCCGCAGCGGCTGCTGCATCGTGAGCGGCTTCGCGCCGCGCAGCGGCAGCGTGGCCAGCGCCGTATGGATCGCCTCCTGCAGACCGACATCGAACATGGTCGCGACGCGGCATAACATGCGCGAGCGCAGCGCCTCAAAATATCCCTGCATCAGATAGGCAAACAGCACCATCGACGACAGACCGAACAGCGTCGCAACATTGCGGCTCGGAATCACCCGGTCGTAGACCTGCAGCATGTAGAGCGAGCCGGACAGCATCAA
>Ga0070738_10004922_pt1 | contig 15409 bp, 17 predicted proteins | sample Coa_R2_2_FD_66446 | JGI IMG/M metagenome (GOLD analysis project Ga0070738, IMG submission 66446) | Surface soil microbial communities from Centralia Pennsylvania, which are recovering from an underground coalmine fire - Coalmine... | ecosystem: Environmental > Terrestrial > Soil > Unclassified ...
AATGGCTTGTTTGCCATTATCCAACATGAAAATGGCCCCTTCGGCTGCCGTACGGCCAGCCTTTTTACCAGCCTTCGCGGCCCCTGACTTACGTAATTCTTCAATTGCCCGTTCCATATCGCCATTGGTTTCAGTAAGCGCTTTTTTGCACTCCATCATTCCGGCACCGGTCAGCTCACGTAATTCTTTTACCTGAGCTGCAGAAATAGCTGCTGACATAATTCACCTCTTACTTGCCTGATTCATCTTCACCCACATCTTCCCCATCAGAAAGCGGAAGCTCGGTGGCGTCATCTTGAACTTCGATAAAGTCTTCACTGTCACCGCTATCACCTACACTCGCGCGCGCATCCATAATAGCGTCTGCTATGCACTTGGCATAGAAACGGATAGCACGGCTGGAATCGTCATTACCAGGAATGACATAGGTGATCCCATCTGGATCATTATTTGTATCGACGACACCAATCACAGGAATGCCTAAACGATTGGCTTCACGCACAGCGATCTTTTCATGGCCAACATCGATTACAAACAACGCATCGGGAATCCCGCCCATGTTTTTGATGCCACCTAAGCTATTCATTAATTTGTCTTTTTCTCTTTCTAAACCAAGGATTTCTTTCTTTGTCAAACGGCCAAATTTACCGGATTCAAACATTGCGAGTAATTCTTTCAAACGTCGAATAGATTGGCGAATGGTTTTATAGTTCGTCAACATACCGCCTAACCAACGGCGATTGACATAAGGCATTTTGCAACGTTCAGCTTCTTGTTGAATGATCTCTTGCGCGGCGTACTTCGTGCCAACAAATAACACCTTACCTTTTCGAGCAGCAATATCGCCGACAAAATTCAGTGCATCTTGGAATAAGGGTTGGGTCTTGCCGAGATCGATAATATGGATTTTATTGCGAGCACCGTAAATGAAATTGCCCATTTTGGGGTTCCAATAACGGGTTTGGTGGCCAAAATGGACACCGGCTTTTAGCATATCTTGCATCGTAACTTGCATTGCTGTTTCCTCTTTTCGGGTTAAGCCTCCGCGCACCCCCTCTGCCAACTTTATGACAACGCCATCAAGCACCCGGCAAAAAGTAATAAACGCGCGTGTGGTTTAAGTTAATTAATGTTGCTTAATAAAGGACGCCTTTATACCATAGATCCCTCTATCCAGCAAATAAAGAAGTACCTATAGAACCCATGACAACGATTCTAATTAAAACAGCGGACGAAATTGAAAAAATGCGGACCGCGGGACACCTGGCTGCTGAGGTCTTAGAAATGATTGAACCTTATGTCAAAGCCGGTATCGCGACAGAAGAATTGGACAAAATCTGCCACGATTACATTGTCAACGTCCAAAAAGCTATCCCTGCTCCCTTAAATTATCATGGTTACCCCAAATCCATTTGTACCTCTGTTAACCATCAAGTTTGCCATGGCATCCCAGGCTCGCGTGTCCTTAAAGATCAGGATATAGTAAACATTGATATCACCGTCTTAAAAGACGGTTATCACGGTGACACCAGCAAGATGTTCGTCATCGGTAAACCTACCGTCTTAGCTGAACGGCTGATCCGTGTTACCCAAGAATGCCTCTACTTAGGCATTCAACAAGTCAAGCCGGGCGCTCATTTGGGAGACATCGGGGCTGCCATTCAAACCCATGCTGAAAAAAATCGATTTACGGTGGTAAGAGAATATTGTGGCCATGGCATTGGCAAAGGCTTCCATGAACCACCTAACGTATTGCATTATGGCAAACCTGGCACCGGCGACGTATTAAAACCCGGCATGATTTTTACTATTGAGCCCATGATTAACGCCGGCAAACGCGACACTAAATTACTACCCGATGGCTGGACTGTTGTTACCAAAGACCATAGCTTATCTGCACAATGGGAGCACACTGTATTAGTTACCGAAACAGGATTTGAGGTATTAACCAAGCGTAAAGAAGAAGTTTTTAGTCTATAAAAAATAAAAGGAGAAACACCTATGTTCCAACTACCTCCATTACCCTATGAGATGGATGCCCTACAACCTTACATCTCAAAGGAAACATTGGAATATCACTATGGCAAGCACCATCAAGCTTACGTCAATAACTTAAACAATCTGGCTAAAGATACGGAATTTGCCAATTTGCCTCTTGAAGAAGTGATCATGAAATCGAGTGGCGGTATTTTTAATAATGCAGCCCAAATTTGGAACCACACATTTTATTGGAACTGCATGACCCCTAAAAGTGCGGGAGAACCAAGCGGTAAACTAGCGGATGCCATCAAGAAAAAATTCGGTTCGTTTGAAGAATTCAAAAAACTCTTCTCCCAATCCGCCACCACCTTATTTGGATCCGGTTGGACCTGGCTTGCCAAAAATGGCCAAGGCGAATTAGAAATCATGAACACTGGCAACGCGGGGCTCCCCATGAAAGATGGCAAAATAGCATTACTCACCTGTGATGTGTGGGAACACGCTTATTACATTGACTACCGTAATGTCCGTGCCACGTATGTAGAAAATTTCTGGAAGTTAGTAAATTGGGATTTCGTAGCAAAAAATTTTGAGAAATAAGAAAGGGAAAGGGTGGTCATGTCAGAAGCCCACCCTTCTTTCTACCCTCTTACTTCAAAGCCAACCGATAATAACTCACCTTCTCCTCCCCTAGCCTCATCTCCCCTAAACTATAAACATGCCTAAATGCCTCACAAAACTCCCTAATCCTCAATTCCACCACTTTCACCCCCTCTTCCTCCTTCCTCTTCCCTTTCCCAAAAAGCGAGAACCCCGGCGGCCTTTTCCTTCCCACTGTCGCCACACTAATCACATCATTCTTAATCCCTACCACTACATATTGACAACGCGGCAAAATCTCCTCCGTACTTCTCTCCGCCGACATCAATGTAATAGGCTTCTGCTCTTCCCAATGCTTTTTCATTTGATCCAAGAAATCCAATTCCTCTTGAGAATATTTATTATCTCCCTCGGGAAGCCCCAAAATTTTCCTTTCCTGCACCCACTTTAAGACAGAGGCAAGCACTTGCCTTTGTGCATCTTCTTTCTCTCTATAATCGATAAATGTTTGGAAAAAAATTTGCAAATGCGTTAAGTAAATAGGATGGTTTTTTTCTGTCACGGATTTCCACATCCATGCTCTTTCTTTTAACCACTTCTCCCATATTGCTAGCAATTTTTTATCTTCTTGAAAAACTTCCTGACAAATTTTTCTCCGAATAAATAAGGGGGTATCTTCACTCATATTCATTAAGGAATGAAATAAAAAAATCCCATCTCCCTCTACCACGGCTGGCAAATCTGCTAATTTTTTCCGCATTTGCAAAGGCGGCACACAATCCCCCTCAAGCGTTGCCCCCGTCAACAAACTAATCACCTGATAAGCCCCTACCTCTGTGTGAAGGGCTGCATACGTCCCGCCTTTATAAACAGCATAAGCTTTTTCTAACAATTGAACCCATAAAGCACTCGCACTTAAAATGGTTTTATCTTGAGGAAGTGACTTTTCAATGACGAGATGCCTAATCTCATGACGGGTATCAAAAAACTTAACCATCACATGACTACCTAGGTCCTGGAGCAAGCTTTCCATTACTCCCAGAAAACACACGATGGCTTGCAATGCTGTTAACAGAAATGCATCATTACTCCCTCCTAACTTAATATCCTCAAGTGTCGGGGGAGAGGGAAATATTTTTTCTTCGATAGGAATATGAGGAATAGGTTTCCGATTTTTATCAGTGGGATTAGGGTCCGCATAGTAATCACCGGTTTTAAATACAGCCAACTCTGTTCTAACGTCCATGTGATAACTCCTTTTTAAATGGTGAGACTGCTACAGCTACATTATTGAATAGTTTTATTAAGGATTTCTTACATAATAAATAATGTAATTATGTTGGATGCATGCAGGTTAACACGCTTATAGAAGCGGCAGCTTATAAAGAGTTTATCAGGGCGAGGTCATCTGTGCTTGTATTTAATTTGGTATTATATATAATACCATTATGAGAACTAACTTAAAAGTTATAATCGACACGAATGTGGTCTTGTCTGCGCTTCGCTCCCTAAACGGAGCATCAAATAAGCTCATGACATTAGTAGGAACGGACAAATTTATACCCTGTATATCGATTGGATTAATTCTGGAGTACGAAGATGTTTTATCCAGAAAATTACATAATTTAAGCAAAAACCAGGTGAAGCAATTCCTTGATTATATTTGTTTGGTTTCAGAACATACCAAAGTGCATTTTCTATGGCGTCCTACGTTAAAAGATCCAAGTGACGATATGCTTCTAGAGTTAGCCGTAGCTGCTAGAGCTTCTTACATCATTACCTACAATACGGTTGACTTCAAAGGACTGCATAAATTTAATATGGAAGCAATAAAACCCCGAGATTTTTTAGTCAAAGTTGGAGAACTATCATGAGCGCATTAAGTCTAAGATTGCCCGAATCGTTACACAAAGCAGCCAAGGTATTGGCAAAAAAGGAGCACATTTCCATTAATCAATTAATCATGCTTGCTCTAGCCGAAAAAATCGCCTCATTGGAAACGGCAGACTATTTAAGTGAGCGTGCAAAAAAAGGAAATCGAGCTAAGTATTTAGGCATTCTTAAAAAAGCACCCAATATCAAGCCAGATGATGAAGATAAACTATAATTCAGCAAGACATTCTTTAGAAAAATTTGGTGAATATTTAGACGTCATTAATGAAATTGACTCATGGTTTATACATGGTTGATTTTAAGTAGTGATCATCCTCTGGATGTTTTTGGGTTTTTGGTTGCTGAGAAGCAGTATTAATTTTCTCTGGCGTCGCTTCCTGTGCAGGTGTTTTCTTTTCTTTATAAAAAAGCGTACTAGAGATGTTTGTGCTTGTTGACTCAAGTGAGGTATTAATAGCCGTATCTTTAACAACTTTCGTTTCAGCTATTTCCTCTTCTTTAAACCACTGTGTTGATTCCTGCTGATACGGAAGAAGTCGTGCTGGATTTTTCTTCTTAATTTCATCTATCTTAGTACTAAAAAGTGGAAGTATATGATCTATCACTTCATTTAAATGAATATTATAATCGACAAATGGCTCACTATAAATAAAATAGTATCGACCATTTTCATCCTCTTTCATTTCTTTTTCATGGACTGTTTCAAATAAGCTAAAAATAATTTTAGCAGACTTCGCATTATTCTGATGTAAAAATTGTAATAACTTTTCACTATCTTCTATTGATAAGTTAGGAATACGGAGCAACATGCAAGAGGGATTTTTCCCATCGATTTCAAATCGACAGCGATCACCAAACTGTGTTATCTGTGCTAAATCTAATAATACGTGTTCAAAGATATCACAAGCACTCGTGCTGATTTTTACATCAGCTAAAGATTTATTCAAACTAAAGTGAATAAAATGCCACTTCACATAATCATGGATAGGACTATAGTGTAAAAAAGATTTGAGATTATTTAATATTTTTTCGATTTTATCGGAATATTGATTATTGCTTCTAATGGCTGAGTTTTCAATGTCATAACAAATTTTTTTAAATTCGTTTAACTTTTCGGAGAGAGAATGATAATCATCCATATAGTAATTTATCAACTTGTTAAGCGTATTGACTAGTCTAGATAATATCAATTTGCCGATTTCTTCTTGTTCTGTTAATGATGTTTTTATATTTAATTCATTTAGTAATAATGGCACATGTTCTTTCATTTGTTTAATGGCATGCTTTTCAAAAATAGCGCTTGATCTTGTTTGATATAATTTAAAAACATCTGGCTGATTATTTTTTAAAGTACTAACATAATCCAAGAATAATGGGAGGATAATCGATTTAAAACGATCTTCGTTTATTTCAAATATTTCTTCTTGTATTGTCTTAGTTGATGGCTGACCACAGAATTTTAATAATTTATCCCTATTATTTTCGTTTAAGGACGGTGCAATGAATCTGCATCCTGCGTTATCGACTGGTTTTCTTAAATAGAAATTTTTCTTTTTATCTTCACGCAGATCAAGGTTTGCTAGTGTTGCGATTGAATTTTCAAAAATACGCGACCCGACATCCAAATCAAACGGTTTCAGCGCTTCGTCTAAGCTGTCTCGTATCCGGGGAAGCATGATTATATCCTTATTTCATGAACTTACATGGCTGGTAGGATATACTATTTTCCTTAAAGAAAGCTTAACTATAAAATAAAGAATAATTCAACCAGGGCAATCTCACCGGAATTGCTATCCCTTATACAACGAGGAGCTGATTAGGTGTCAGGATATAGAATGATTTACCGGAGAGGGTTTTTGCTTAAAAACGGAAAAAATGTTTTTCTAAAATAGCCAGATGTTGCCGCAATCTTTTAATTTCATCTAACTGCTCAATCAACACCGCAATGCCAGCAATATTAATGCCTAAATCTCGCTGCAAGCGTTTCGCAGATCGGATACGGCGTAAATCCGAAAGCTCAAAGCGCCAAGTCTGAGGAGAAGTACCAGTAGGTTGAACAATCACATAATCCACTAATTCTCTTACAAAATCAGGGGAAACCGAGCAAATCTCGCAGACATGCTCAAGTGTGAGAGAAGCGTCTTGAGAATGACTTACCACCACGACTAATTCTTTCTTGCTCATTGGCACCCCTTTGTTTACCAATCTTTCCGTGGATTAAATGGCATCATTTGCGCCATTTTTCGATACAACTCGCGCTGCTCTTCCGTTTTCGCTTCCGGGATTTTAATCTGCACGATTAGATATTGATCTCCCGCCGCAGGCTTTCCTGGCATCCCTCGACCTTTTAGCCGTAACTTTTGCCCTGATTGCACACCTGCTGCTAATTTCATTCCGACCTTGCCGCCTAAGGTGGGTACTGTAATTTCTGCCCCCAAGGCTGCTTCCCATGGCGTTACGGGTAAGGTGAGATACACATCCCTGCCTTCAAGTGAAAAAAGCGGATGCGGTTTAACATCAATTTCTAAGTACAAATCCCCCGCCTGCGCACCCCCTACCCCAGGGTTGCCTTGATGCGACAAGCGTAATTGTTGACCTGGCAATGTCCCCGCAGGAATGGTTACTTTGATGGTGCGGGATTGATGCTGCACCCTACCTGTCGCAGGATCAATTTCAGGCACTTGTAATTGGAAAGTTTTCGTTGTGCCATTAAAAGCTTCCTCGAGAGAAATCGTGATCTTAGCATGCTGATCACTCCCACGATGTTTAAACCCTGTAAAGGTATCGCGTTCAAATCCCGGACGCCCACGGCCAAATAAATGAGTAAAGAAATCACTAAATCCGCCTAAATCTTCCTCGCCCCCAAAATCGCCCCCCTCGCCAGCCGTATAAAAATGTGTGCGTGCTTTTTCCCATCCTGGCGGCGGCCTAAAGTCTTGGCCCGCTTTCCATTGGCTACCTAATTCATCATAAGCACGCCGCTTTTCCGGATCTTTTAATACTTCATAAGCTTCCTGTACATTTTTAAATTTTTCTTCCGCATTCGTTTCCTTGCTTACATCAGGATGATATTTGCGGGCTAAACGACGATAAGCTTGTTTGATTTGGTCAGGCGAGGCGCTTTTATCTACCCCTAACACGGCATAATAATCTTTGTATTCCATGCGAATTAGGACTCTTCTGGTAGCCGCACCGTCAGCACGTCACATTTTGCCCCATGTAGAATGGCATTTGCCGTTGAGCCTAATAAAAGTGACAAGCCATGACGACCATGGCTACCGCAAATAATTAAATCGATTCCCGCTTCTTCTGCCACTTTAAGAATCTTCACTTTGGTGGGGCCCACTTCAATATGCTGGTCAGCTTTTGCTACACCTAATTGCTCGCCTAATTTCTCCATGGATTGTCGAGCTTCATCTAACAATTGTCCTTCAATATCTTCAATGCCTAAATAAGCATAACTATAACCAGGTAAAGGTTCGACCACATGCACTAAACTCAGCTTCGCATTCGTCAAGCTGCGTATATTTTTAACTTTAGCAACTAGATAGGCTGTATCTTCAGTTAAATCGGTGGCAAACAAAATATGTGTGTACATAGTAAATCATCCTTTTTAAACTGTTGCCGTTGCTTTTGAAAATTCAATATGGCCTTTTTTCAATCCTACTTGTATGGTTTCACCAGGTAAAAATTTACCTGATAAAATCGCTTGGGCTAAAGGATTCTCAACTTGCTGTTGAATGGAACGCTTTAATGGCCTTGCCCCATATACGGGATCATACCCCGCTGCTGCTAAATAATCCAATGCTTCATCGGACACGACAAGGCCATAATCATGTTCTTTCAAGCGTGCTCGTAAACGGTTAATTTGAATTTTAGCAATCATTTTGATTTGTTCTTGATCTAACGGATGGAAGACAACAATTTCATCAATACGGTTAATAAATTCAGGACGAAAATGTTTGCCTACCACTCCCATGACAGCAGCTTTCATTTCGAAATAATCGCCATGACGAGAAATATCTTGGATTAATTCGGAACCTAGATTGGATGTCATCACAATGACGGTATTACGAAAGTCGACTGTTCTACCCTGACTATCAGTTAATCGTCCGTCGTCTAGTACCTGTAATAAAATATTGAAAACATCGGGATGAGCTTTTTCCATTTCATCTAATAAAATTACTGAATAGGGCCGCCGGCGTATACGTTCAGTTAAATAACCTCCTTCTTCATAACCCACATAGCCAGGAGGAGCTCCTAGCAAGCGAGAAACAGAATGTTTCTCCATAAACTCTGACATATCTAAACGGACAACGGCTTCTTCCGTATCAAACAAAAATTCTGCTAGCGATTTACACAATTCGGTTTTACCGACACCTGTCGGACCTAAAAATAAAAAGGAACCAATGGGACGATTCGGATCAGCTAAACCCGCACGTGATCGCCGTATGGCATTGCAAACGGCTGTGACAGCTTGGCTTTGTCCAACAATCCGTTTGTGTAAAGCATCTTCCATATGCAGTAATTTCTCTTTCTCGCTTTCCAACATTTTCGCCACGGGAATATGGGTCCATTTAGAAACTACTTCGGCCACTTCTTCTTCCGTTACACGGTTACGTAATAATTGTTTTTCTTTTTTCTGTGCATCAGTTTTACTGGATTCAACCAGTTGTTTTTCTAATTCAGGAATACGTCCGTATTGTAATTCTGCCATACGGGTTAAATCGCCGGCGCGGCGCGCATTTTCAAGTTCGAGCCGAGCTTTTTCTAATTCGGTTTTAATTGCTTGAGCATCATGCAATGACGCTTTTTCTGTTTTCCAAATTTTTTCGAGCTTTTTGTATTCTTCTTCAAGTTTATTTAAATCAGCTTCCAGCTTTTCTAATTGCTTTTTTGAACTTTCATCTTTTTCTTTCTTCAAGACTTCCCGTTCAATTTTAAGTTGAATAATACGACGTTCTAAGTTATCCATCACTTCGGGTTTAGAATCAATTTCCATACGGATATTGCTGGCAGCTTCATCAATTAAATCAATTGCTTTATCGGGAAGATTACGGTCGGTGATATAACGGTGGGAAAGTGTTGCTGCAGCAACGATAGCGGAATCAGTAATTTCCACCCCATGATGGAGTTCATAACGTTCTTTTAAGCCGCGTAAAATGGCAATGGTATCCGCCACACTGGGTTCTTCTACTAAGACACGCTGAAAGCGGCGCTCGAGAGCAGCGTCTTTTTCAATGTATTTGCGGTATTCATCTAAGGTGGTAGCACCCACGCAATGTAACTCACCGCGAGCGAGTGCTGGCTTTAGCATATTACCCGCATCCATCGCACCTTCTGCCTTTCCTGCACCGACGACCGTATGTAATTCATCAATAAATAAAATTACTTGGCCGGCTTGCTTTGCTAATTCTTTCAAAACTGCTTTAAGACGTTCTTCAAATTCGCCGCGGAATTTTGCCCCGGCAATCAAGGCACCTAAATCTAATGCGAGCAATCGTTTGTCGCGTAATCCTTCTGGTACTTCGCCATTGACGATACGTTGGGCTAAACCCTCAACAATCGCTGTTTTACCCACACCAGGTTCCCCGATGAGGACAGGATTATTTTTAGTACGCCGTTGTAATACTTGTATGGTTCGACGGATTTCAGCATCGCGGCCGATGACGGGATCTAATTTGCCCTTTTCTGCTAAGCCGGTTAAATCAATGGTGTATTTAGCTAAGGCATTACGTTGATCTTCTGCGCTTTGATCTTGCACGGTTTGACCTCCTCGTTCCTCATCGATTGCTTTTTCGATCGCTGCTTTTGTGCCGCCGCATTTACGTAAGATATCCCCTAAGGTGCCATTATCTTCGATAGCGGCAAGCAAGAAGAGCTCGGAGGAAATGTATTGGTCTTTACGTTTTTGCGCGAGTTTATCCGTTAGGTTCAAAATGCGATTTAGCTCGTTAGAGATATGAATTTCGCCGCCTGTTCCTTCTACTTTTGGCAAGCGGTTAATAGCTGTATCGAGTTCAGAGCGGAGTTTGGGGAGGTTGATATTAGCTTTTGATAAGATGGATTGAATCCCACCATCGCCTTCTTCTAGGAGGGCTTTCAGGACATGAATGGGTTCAATAAAGGCATGATCGCCACCTAAGGCTAATGATTGGGCATCGGCAAGTGCTGTTTGGAATTTATTGGTTAACTTATCCATTCGCATAAAGGTATGACCTCATTATCTTATTTCCTTTAAACATGAGGGTGGTTTATCTAACTTCAAGGATAGCATAAGAAAATTCCCAGAGTTAAAGTTGACAAAAATTAAAATGGTGTATACATTTAATGTATACATTATAAGGGGCGTTTATTATGATAAGAGTTCAAATTTATTTAACATCAGTAGAAAAACAGAAATTGCGAGCTCTAGCCCACGAAACAGGGCACTCTCAAAGCGAACTGATCCGAGAAGCTATTGATAGGTTTATCGAAATCTCTTTAATGCAAAAGAAGAATAAACTATCTGCAATTCAGGCTGCTAAAGGACTATGGCAAGATCGAACAGATTTACCGGACTTCATTGAACTCCGAAAAGAATTTGACAGATATCAATAAAAGCAAGGAAATTTATGCCAAAGAAATGGTTAATCGATACAGATATAGTGATTGATTTTCTGAAAGGGTTACCACAAGCCGTCGAGGCTATTGAAAGAATAGTGGAAAGAAATTCTCATTGTTATCTTTCTGTCATCACTGTCGCAGAGCTTTTTGCAGGAATACGAGAAGGGAAAGAAAGACAAGTATTTGAAACTTTTTTACAAGCATTTGAGATTATTGAAGTCAATGAGAGTATTGCGCGCGCCGGTGGATTATATCGGCGAGATTTTGGAAAAAGCCATGGGGTTGGGTTAGCGGATGCCATTATTGCTGCAACCACAGAAGAATGCGCTTCGAGATTAGTGACGTTAAACAAGAAACATTTTCCTATGCTAAAGGATATATTTGTTCCTTATTCAAAAACCAATTAAATGGGTCGTCTGCGATTCGAACGCAGGACCAACAGGTTAAAAGCCTGCTGCTCTACCGACTGAGCTAACGACCCATTTCAGAATACGTGTAGCGAAGTCGCATATATTACGGATTTGGAAGAAAATATCAATGGGATTGTTATGAATTATAACCCTCACGTCAGAAGCTTATTTCACCCTGGTTCCCGGCCTTCGCTGGGAGGACACATTTTTATACTGATTTACCGGATACTCATGTACGAAATTGTGAATGACGATGAGGGAGGCAAGAGGCTATCTCCCCTGTACATCGCCCCATAAATATTTATGCAACTGGATCTGTAATCGTACCGGTAACTGGTCCCGTAATATCCAATCTGCCAGCTCCCCTGGCGCTATCTGCTGATAACTCGGCGAAAATAACACCTGACAGCGATCTGTAAGTGCGTGCTCGGCTAGCACTTGCTTAGACCATTCGTAATCCGTTTCACTGCAAATAACAAACTTGACTTGATCATGAGGCAGCAAGTGAGAAATATTTTCCCACCGATTTTTATCTACTTCCTGTGAGCCTGGGGTTTTAACATCTACCACCTTAACGACCCGCGCATCTACCTGCGCAATATCCAACGCACCACTTGTTTCCAGTGACACCTCATACCCTTCATCACATAAACGACTCAGTAAAGCCACACACGCTTTCTGCGCCAATGGCTCCCCACCCGTCACCGTCACATATTGAGCTTTATACTTTTTAACTTCCGCCAGAATCGCCTCTATCTCATACCACGTCCCGCCCTGAAACGCATAAGCCGTATCACAATATTGGCAACGTAAGGGACACCCCGTCAGACGCACAAAGACAGTCGGGAGGCCGACTGTCCTTGTTTCACCCTGTAGAGAAAAAAAGATTTCAGTGATGCGTAATCGATTCACTAATGACCCGCTTGCTTAATCTGCTTAATCTGTTCCGAGGCAAGGCGAGCGGACGCAGTGCCTGGATAGTGGTTAATAACATTCTTGAAAGCACTCTTCGCATCAGCCCATTTAAATTGCGACGCATAAATGAGCCCAACTTTCAGCTGTGCATCTGACACACGGGGACTATCCGGATAATTTTTCACTACCGTGTTAAATTCAGTCAGTGCTTGATCATTTTTACCCATTAAGCCATACAACTCGCCTAACCAATAATGCGCATTGGAAGCAAATTGGCCAGAAGGGTATTTTTGTAACATTTCCTGCAATTCATTAACTGCTTCATTATATTTCTTAGCTTTAATCAGATTATAAGCCGTTTGGTAAATCTGCTGTTCTTCGGCGACATTAGGTTGAGACTGGTCGCTGGACGTGCTGGCCACAACGTCGGTGGAAGCGGCATTATCATTCGGAGTGGCAGTGGGTGCATTTACCGACTTCGCTGCAGCGAGTTTACGGGTAGGCTTAGAGGTAACAGGCTTAGAAGACGCAGCAGGGGTAGTAGCTGCTTGCTGTAGCCGTTTATCGAGATCCGCATACATGCTTTTCTGTTGGTTTTGTATTTGCTGAAGCTGATGCGTTAACTGCTCTACCTGCGCTCGCAAGGATTGCACCTCGCTTTGCAGAGACTGCGTCCGTGCAGAGGAATCGCTATTCTGCATGTTGTTAACTTGCTGCTCTACCCGGCGCATGCGCTGCTCCATTGTCAACGACGGTTGTTGTAACGTCGGCGTGGTGGCAGCTTGCGGTTGAGGTGGCACATAACCACTGTCTGAATTATCCTGCTCAGGCGATGGGGGTGGCGGCAAATCTTGATCTTGTTGCGCATTGGCTTGATCAAATTGCTGCTGCACCGAATCAGCATCATAAACCGGTGCTGACTCAGCAAAAACAGGCATAGCGATGCCTAAACACAACGCTATGCTCATCCATTTAACTGCTTTTTGAAGAGTCTGCATAAAAGTTTACCGTTGTAAGTAAACGAGAACCACACGTCGGTCTAGCTGGTAATCAGCCTCCGTACGACCCGGTGCAGCTAATTTTTCAGCACCATAGCTCACGACGCGAATCTGAGAAGGGTTCACACCTTTTGCGATCATCATCTGCGCCACGGCCTTCGCACGGCGTTCACCTAAGCCGATATTGTATTCACGGCTACCGCGCGGATCAGTATGACCTTCAAGCATGATCTTCGCATTCGGATGCGCGATTAAATAATTCGCATTGGCATTGATAGCAGGCTTATCGTCCTCATGAACCACATCGCTATCAAAATCAAAATAATAAACACGTTTAGAGAGTGAAGAACGGGAACCACCGGGGCCTTGATCGCCAAAGCTGGATTCTTCGCCCAGGCCAGCCGATTGGGCTTGAGCACTATAAGCGGCATTTGCGTCGTTGACAGAATTATCGTATTGACGCTTATGAGAAGCGCAGGCTCCCAACACCAACGCAACGAAGCTTACTAAGATAATTTGTATCCATTGCTTAAATTTCATTTTCTCCCCCTTGCTCTGTCTTTACATTAACCATATTAAGGCAAAAGTATACGCTGAAATAGCGAGTTATCAAGAGTTGAACGGCGACCACGCTGGATCTTGGGCTTCCCCATTACGGGCCGGCAATACCAACTCTATGCTACCATCGGATGATACCATTCCTAATACATTACGCCCGCCTGCGAAAGTATCATACAGCACCATACTACCATTTGGCGCAACACTCGGTGAGGAGCTATCGGTTGACGAGGTGGTTAGCACGTGCGTCGTGCCAGAATCTAAATCTAAAATAGCGATTTTATAATCACCCGATACCCGATGAATCATCGCAATATGATTACCATCCGGCGTATAAGAACCGCGGGCGTTATAAGAGCCGTCATAAGTGAGACGTGAAATTGCCCCCGTACTTATGTTCGCTTGATAAATTTGCGGGCCACCGCCTCGATCAGAGGTGAAAATAAGCGATTTACCATCTGGCGACCAAGCGGGTTCGGTATTGATATAAAAGTCATGGGTCACTTGTGTCAGTCGGTGGCTATTAATGTCCATGATGTAAATATTAGGGGAGCCACTCTTTGATAATACCAGCGCAAGCTTTCGGCCATCTGGCGACCAATCCGGTGCACCATTAATACCTGGATAACTGCTCACGACACGACGAGCACCGGTGACAACATCTTGGATATAAATACTGGCATGTTGATTCTCAAATGAAACGTAAGCAATTTGCCTACCGTTAGGCGACCAGGAGGGTGACATAATGGGTTCAGGGGAGATAAGCAAAGGTCGAGGGTTATAACCATCTTGGTCAGCCACTTCTAGTGTATACCGTGCAGGAGCACCTGCAGGACGTTGGACGACCACATACGCGATTTTAGTCGAAAAAATACCGCGCGTACCGATAAGCTGTTGATAAATCAGATCGCTAATGTGATGAGCAACTGCGCGTAATTCATTGGTCGATACAGTGTATTTTTTACTGATGACAACACTGTTAGCATTTTTACCTTCAAAAATATCTAATAACTGAAAGCTAACTTGATACCGGCCTCCCCCGAGCGGCTCGACTTTACCCACCACCACATTTTCTGTCCCCAAATGACGGAAATAATCTGCTGACGCTTCTTGCGCATCATGTGGAAATTCGCTTAGTTCATTTTCGGCATAAACCTTAAACCGCCCGCTATTTCGAAGATCAGCTGACACAATGCCGGAAATATTCTGCGGGACGGCATCTTGAGGAGCAAACGGCACCACAGCGATGGGAATAGCACCCGCTGTTCCCCGTGTTAACTCCATGCTTAAAATAGCATAAGCAGAATAAGGAATGAGAATAAATAAGAACAACACTAAACGAATCACATTACGCATAATTTCTTGATACCTCGCTTTATCAAGCTTAAAACTTATACCATATTTTGCAAAAACAGGCTATTGTTTGAATATGAGAGACGCAATCTTAAA
>Ga0070738_10004923_pt1 | contig 15407 bp, 16 predicted proteins | sample Coa_R2_2_FD_66446 | JGI IMG/M metagenome (GOLD analysis project Ga0070738, IMG submission 66446) | Surface soil microbial communities from Centralia Pennsylvania, which are recovering from an underground coalmine fire - Coalmine... | ecosystem: Environmental > Terrestrial > Soil > Unclassified ...
ACTTACTTCTTCTTCTTGGCGACCTTGCGGGTCTTCTTCGCAGTCTTCTTCACTGCGCTCTTCGCCTTCTTCGCCTTCTTCGCTTTCTTAGCCATAGTGCCCTCCGATCAAGTGAGTTGGCTGTTCGACGTCGCGTGCACTCGGGGATCGAGATGCACGACATCCCGAATACACCAACACAAGGAAAAAAACAGCGTCCCACTTAAGGAAGTGTTGACGAGCGAAGGCTAGCGCGCGCAGCTCAGTTCGACTCGGAGGCGCGCAGGACGCGCGCGACACGATGCGAGGCGCGCGCGAATTTTCGCGATCGGCATTTGCAAAGAATGCAAGAAATGCCCGCGCTGCAGGGCTTTCTTTGATCGTTGTTCGATGCATGCGAAATCGTCGCGCAGCGTGCGCGAACAACGGCGCGCGCGAAAAACACGCGGGCGCCGACTCCGAGTCGCAGATTTTGGCAACGAAAAAATTTTTGTGCTTAACGCCGCCGGAGGGTCCGCTGGGCGCGTCGAAGCCGTCTTCGGAGCCGAATCGTGGATCGTCGATTCGGATCGGCGCATCACCGCCGGCGGTCGCAGCGAGCGCGAGCGAAGCGATCCGACGCCGGAAGGCGGCGCTGGATTGCGCCCGCCGACGCGGCTTGCGACGACGACGGGCGGCGTTCGGAGCGAGCCTAGATGCCGAGCTTGGACTTCAACAGCGCGTTGACGGCTTTCGGATCGGCCTTGCCGCCGGTCGACTTCATCACCTGGCCGACGAACCACTGGATCGCCGCGGGCTTGGCCTTGGCCTGCTCCACCTTGTCGGGATTGGCGGCGACGATGTCGTCGATCACCTTCTCGATGGCGCCGAGATCCGTGACCTGCTTCATGCCGCGCTCTTCCACCAGGCGCTTCGGGTCGCCGCCGTCCTGCCAGACGATCTCGAACAGGTCCTTGGCGATCTTGCCGGAGATGGTGCCCTCGCCGATCAGGTCGACGATGGCCGCCAGCTGCGCGGCGGAGACCGGCGAGGTCGCGATGTCCTTGCCTTCCTTGTTGAGGCGGCCGAACAGCTCGTTGATCACCCAGTTGGCGGCGACCTTGCCGTCGCGCCTGGCGTCTGCGAGCGCGCCCAGCACGGTCTCGTAGAAGTCCGCGCTCTCGCGCTCGGCCACCAGCACCCCGGCGTCGTAGGGCGACAGGCCGAGGTCCGCGACAAAGCGCGCCCGTTTCTGATCCGGCAGTTCTGGAAGGTCCGCCTTCAGCTCGTCGACAAAGCTCTGGCTGAACTCCAGCGGCAGCAGGTCGGGATCCGGGAAATAGCGATAGTCATGCGCCTCTTCCTTCGAGCGCATCGAGCGGGTCTCGCCCTTGTTGGGGTCGAACAGGCGCGTCTCCTGCTCGATCGTGCCGCCATCCTCGATGACCTCGATCTGGCGCCGCGCCTCGTACTCGATCGCCTGGCCGATGAAGGTGATCGAGTTCATGTTCTTGATCTCGCAGCGGGTGCCGAGCGGCCCGCCCGGCTTGCGCACGGAGACATTGACGTCGGCGCGCAGGGACCCCTTCTCCATGTCGCCGTCGCAGGTACCGAGATAACGCAGGATCGAGCGCAGCTTGGTCACATAGGCCTTGGCCTGCTCGGCATCGCGGATGTCGGGCTTGGAGACGATCTCCATCAGCGCCACGCCGGAGCGGTTGAGGTCGACAAAGGACATGGTCGGCGACTGGTCGTGCAGCAACTTGCCGGCATCCTGCTCGAGGTGCAGCCGCTCGATGCCGATGGTCGCGGTCCGCCCGCCCTCGAGCTCGACTGTGACCTCGCCCTCACCCACCACCGGCGACTTGTACTGGCTGATCTGGTAGCCCTGCGGCAGGTCGGGATAGAAATAGTTCTTGCGGTCGAACACCGAGCGCAGGTTGATCTTCGCGTTCAGCCCGAGGCCGGTGCGCACCGCCTGCCTGACGCATTCCTCGTTGATCACGGGAAGCATGCCGGGCATCGCCGCATCGACCAGCGAGACATGGCTGTTCGGCTCGCCGCCGAACGCGGTGGAGGCGCCGGAGAACAGCTTCGACTTGGAGGTGACCTGGGCATGCACCTCCATGCCGATCACGACCTCCCAGTCGCCGGTTGCGCCCTTGATCAGCTTGCCCGATGTCGCCGTCATGCCTTGTCATCCTCGATCAGGGCGGATGCGATCCGCTCCCATTCGGCTTCCAGAGTATCTTTCGCGACGGGTTGGCCGGCCTGCCGGTACCAGTAGCCGGCGTTGCCGAGATCGCCTTCGACGCGGTGCAGATGGGCATGCACCCAGGCAGCCTCCCGCGACGGATCATCCTGGACGACCTTGTGCGCCTGGTTCCAATCGCCTTTCGCGGCCCACCAGAGCCCTGCAAGCGGCGGCGCAAGAGAGGATGCGGGCGCCGCGCCCGACAGGCTGGCTCTGAAGTCGGCGATCTTCACCATCACCTCACCACCAACTCACCACCACCTCTTGGGCGTAAACCGGCCGGCGGCCTGCTCGATCACCTCGCCGAGCGAGAACAGCGTCTCCTCGTCGAAGGGCCGGCCGATCAGCTGCAGCGCCAGGGGCAGGCCCTGCGCATCCTTGCCCGCCGGCACCGCGATGCCGGGCAGCCCCGCCATGTTCACGGTCACCGTGAAGATGTCGTTGAGATACATCTCGACCGGGTCGGCGCCGCTCTTCTCGCCGATACCGAAGGCGGCCGATGGCGTCGCTGGCGTGAGGATCGCATCCACGCCCTTGGCAAAGCAATCCTCGAAGTCTTTCTTGATCAGCGTGCGCACCTTCTGGGCCCGCAGGTAATAGGCGTCGTAATAGCCGGCCGAGAGCACATAGGTGCCGATCATGACGCGGCGGCGCACCTCGGCGCCAAAACCGGCGGCGCGGGTGCCCTCATACATCCCCCCGATGGAGCGGCCGGGCACGCGCAGGCCATAGCGCACGCCGTCATAGCGCGCGAGGTTGGACGAGGCTTCCGCAGGCGCCACGATGTAATAGGCCGGCAGCGCGTATTTGGTGTGCGGCAGCGACACCTCGACCAGCTCGGCACCCGCCGCCTTCAGCCAGGCAGCCCCCTCGCTCCAGAGCTTCTCGATCTCGGCCGGCATGCCGTCGAGGCGATATTCCCTGGGGATGCCGATCTTCATGCCTTTCACGGATTTGCCGATCGCGGCCTCGTAATCCGGCACCGGCGTGTCCACCGACGTCGTGTCCTTGGGATCGTGCCCGGCCATCGAGCGCAGCAGGATCGCGCTGTCGCGCACGGTCCGCCCGATGGGACCGGCCTGGTCGAGCGAGGACGCGAACGCGACGATGCCCCAGCGCGAGCAGCGGCCGTAGGTCGGCTTGATGCCGACGGTCGCGGTGAAGGCCGCGGGCTGGCGGATCGAGCCGCCGGTGTCGGTCGCAGTCGCGCCCATGCAGAGCAGTGCGGCAACGGCCGAAGCCGACCCGCCGGAGGAGCCGCCCGGCACGAGGTTCGTGTTCGAGCCCTCGCGGCGCCAGGGATTGGCGACCGGCCCGAAGCAGGAGGTCTCGTTCGACGAGCCCATGGCGAACTCGTCATTGTTGAGCTTGCCGAGCATGACCGCGCCGTCGCGCCAGAGCTGCGACGTGACCGTCGATTCATAGGTCGGCACGAAATTGTCCAGGATCTTCGAGCAGGCCGTGGTGCGCACGCCCTTGGTCGCGAACAGGTCCTTGATCCCGAGCGGAATGCCGGCGAGCGGCCCGCCCTCGCCCTTGCCGATCCTGCCGTCCGCCTCGCGCGCCATCTCGCGGGCCCGGTCCGGCGTTTCCAGCACGAAGGCATTGAGCGCCCGCGCATCCTCGATGGCCTTGAGATGCGCGTCCGTCAGCTCGAGCGAGGTGAATGATTTGGCCGCGAGGCCGTCACGGGCCTCGGCGATCGTCAGCGATGTGAAATCGGTCATTTATTGATCGGGCTGCAGAAGAACGGAGACAGGGTCTTGTCGTTTTTGGGGTCGTCGTCAGACGCCTTGGCGCGGGCCTTGTCGGCCGCCTCGAGCTCGTCCAGCACGGCATTGACCGCCGCGTCGGGATTGGCGGCCTTACCCTGGCGCTCCATCGCGTCGAGATAGTTCATATAGGCCTGATAGGCCTTTTCATCGTCGCAGAGCAAACACATCGCTGGCGTCCCGCTATTCGGAAGTGGGCTATTCGACGACCTTCGGCACCAGGAAGAAGTGGTTCTCGGTCGCCGGCGCGTTCTTGACGATATCGTCGGCAATCCCGCCGTCGTTCACCACGTCAGTGCGCTTCTTCATCTCCATCGGCGTCACCGATGTCATCGGCTCGACGCCGGTCACGTCGACCTCCGCCAATTGCTCGACAAAGCTCAGCATGGCGTTGAGCTCGCCCTGCAAATGCGGAACCTCGGCGTCGTCAACCGCGATGCGCGCAAGATGCGCGATGCGGCGGACGGTATCGGCGTCGACAGACATATATAGGGCCTCGGCTGGCAGTTTTCAGCCTGCCGTATAGCAGAGGCCGCTTTCGTGCCGCAACCGCGGCTTCCGCCGGTGCCGCATCCTCCCAACACCTCTGCCATCGGGAGAGGTCGGAAGAGCGCCTATCGGGCCAGTTTGCGCATTTGCGCCTGCGCGGCCTCGGCAAGCGATCGGGTCAGCTCCATGGCGGGCTGCTCGCACCCCATCCGCACCGCCTGCCCGGCCCAAAGATTGGTGAAATCGACCTTGCCCTGCTTCTCCGCCGCATGGCGCAGCGGCGCGAAGGCGGTCGCGGCATGGGGAAAGGCCGGCGCCTCCGACGACATCGGCCCGACCTCGGCCATCACGCGGTTCTTGACCCCGCGTGCCGGCCGTCCGGTCATCACATTGGTGATCACGGTCGAATCGTCGCTGGCCTCGGCCAATGCAGCCCGACCGAGCGCGCTCACCTTGGATTCCGGACAGCGCAGATAGGCGCTGCCGATCTGCACGCCGGCCGCGCCCAGCGCGAAGGCCGCGGCGATTCCCCGTCCATCGGCAATGCCGCCGGCGGCCACGACCGGCGCCTTCACCGCATCGACCACCTGCGGCACCAGCGCGAAGGTGCCGGGCTGCTCGGCGATGTTGTCGGTCAGGAACATGCCGCGATGGCCGCCGGCCTCCGCGCCTTGCGCGATGATGATGTCGGCGCCGTTCGCCTCCAGCCACACCGCCTCCTTGACGATGGTCGCGGACGCCATCACGAGGCAGCCCGCGGCCTTGACGCGCGCGAGCAGCGCGGGATCCGGCAGGCCGAAATGGAAGCTCACCACCTCGGGCTTCAACTCCTCCACCAGCGCGCACATCGCGGCATCGAACGGCGCGCGGTTCGCGGCATTGACGGGCGCGGCAGGATCAAGGCCATGCTCGTGATAGTAGGATGCAAGACGCTGCCGCCATCCCGCTTCCCGGGCGGGGTCTGGCTCCGCCGCATTATGGCAGAAAAAATTCATATTGACCGGCGCCGCGACGCGCTGGCGGATGATGTTGACCTGCTCGCGCGCCTTCTCGACCGAGAGCATGGCGCAGGGCACCGACGCAAGGCCGCCGCCTTGCGCCACCGCGATCGCGATCTCGGCATCAATGGCGCCCGCCATCGGCGCCAGCAGGATCGGATGTTCGATCTTCAACAGCTCGGTGAGGCGGCGATCCGGCCACATGGTTCAATCTTTCGCTCGAGGAGTTCGGCGGGCAGCGTTGCGCGCTTGATGCGGGACATTAGCCGGCTCGGCGCGGGGCGGAAATTCAATAATTGAGAACGGTCCGATCTGGATCCGAAAACGAGAACATCCCGGGCACAGGCCGTCCGTGCGATGGCACTTTGCCTCGGACGACCCGCGCATGCTATGCCGCGCCATGCCCGCCCCTGTCCTCCCCTTGATCGAAGCGGTCGCCCACTTGCCCGCGCGCGGTGCGCTGATCGGGCTCGATCTCGGCACCAAGACCATCGGCGTTGCCGGCTCCGATCCCGACCGCCGGCTTGCGACCGGCATCGAGACGGTCAGGCGCAAGGCATTCAAGCTTGACGCCGCACGGCTGCTCGCCATCGCGGCGGAACGCAAGGCAGCCGGCTTTGTGCTCGGCCTGCCGATCAACATGGACGGCAGCGAAGGGCCCCGCGCACAATCGACCCGCGCCTTCGCCCGCAACCTGGCACAACTCACGGAGCTGCCGATCGCGCTGTGGGACGAGCGGCTCTCGACCGCAGCGGTGGAGCGCGAGCTGATCGGCATGGATGTCAGCCGCGCCAGGCGCGCCGAGGTGATCGACGAGCACGCCGCGATCTTCATCCTGCAGGGCGCGCTCGACCGGCTGGCGAATTTGCCTTGAGCCCCGTTCTATCAATCCGGGTGATATCCGTCCCGCCCGAGGTGGCACAGTTGCAAGAAGCTACCTTGCAAGGCTCGCGATCGGGAAATCCATCGAGACCAGCAAACCGTCCGGCAACCAGTGGCAGCTCATCTGCCCGCCATGCCTGCTCACCGTGGACTGCATGAGGGACGTTCCGAAGCCCTTGCTGGAGGGTTCTGCGACGGCTGGACCGCCGCACTCCTTCCACTCGATGTTCAGGCGGTCGTTCTCGACGGACCAAGTCAGTCTGACTGTCCCGTTCTCCGAGCTGAGGGCGCCATATTTGGCAGCATTCGTCGCCAGCTCATGAAAGATCAGGGCCATGCTGTTCGTTGCATGGTCTCCCAGGCCGACGTCCGGTCCTTTCATGACGGCCCGCTCGTACGGGCGAAGCACGGTCTCCACGAGGCGTTGAAGACTTACGCCCGATGTCCCACCATCGCCAAAAGACCGTCTGACCAGCTGGTTGGCTGCCGAAAGCGCCTCGAGCCGGCCCGATAATTTGCGCTCCAGCTCGTCCTTCGAGCTGGAGGTACGGGCCGTCAGACGCAGCATGCCACCGGTGATGGCCAGGAGGTTCTTGATCCGATGCGCCATCTCCCGCGTCAATTGCTCCTGCTCGCCGAGAGCCGCTTGCAATCTCTGCTCCGATTGGATCATGCGCATCGCCACCGCCGAGAAGGCCGCGAGCTCGGTCAATACGCGCGCGTGCTCCCGTGAGAAGTGCGGGCTTTTCGATGCAACGACCCAGAGCGTCCCGACGGCGCCAGCCTCATCGGCCGCCCTGAGTTGGAGAGGCACGAGGAGCACCTCGGGAACCGAAATACCCGCGTCGTAAATCCAACCGTAAACGGTCTCCGGATGCTGCATCAGCACCGGTGCATTCTTCGCAAGCGTTATGGCGCAGGGACTGAAATCGCCCGGCGTTCGGGCGCCCTCGAAGGCCGCAAGCGCGCCATGCAGCGCAAACCAGCGGAACTCCCGGTCTTTATGTTCGAGGATCGATATTCCGGCGGAGGTGGCTTCGGTCGCCTCCATGGCCAGCCGGACGAGACGAGGCAGCACCTGGCTGGGATCGTGGGCCATATCGTCGGCAAGATCGCGCAATGCCAGTTTTTCGCGCAGATAGTCCGGCGTTGCGGCGCTGCGCCGGGCCAATTCGTCGGTGATGATGATGTCTGACGCGTCACGTGACAGCATTCGAAATGGCCCGGAACGTTTGCTGCTTACAAAACTTGCACTCGATAGGCCTTCTTCCCGACAGGAGACTGCGTTTGAAAGTATTGCTGGTGGAGGATGAGCCGCTCATTCTGATGGACATCGAACTCCAACTGCAGGGAGCGGGACACGACGTTGTCTCGGTCTACAACGCCGATCGGGCGATCGAAGTGCTGGCTGCCCAGCGGATCGACGTCATTCTAACCGACATCGACATGCCCGGTTCCATGGACGGTCTCGTGCTCGCTGCCGCGGTGCGAAAGCGCTGGCCGCCGGTTCGGATCGTGGTCATGTCCGGCAAAAAACGGCCGATGCGGGACGAGCTTCCGCAAAGAGCCCGCTTCATCGAAAAGCCGGTTCATGCCCGACATCTCCTGGACGCCGTGGGCATCTGGTGAAACGAGCGGATCGGCAGCAGCGGTGAGGCCGAATTCCCCTAGCCATGCCCGGCGAGCCAGATCGTCTGCACGACGGCGCCGAGATTGTTCAGGCCGTGCAGCACGATCGTGAGCCAGGTCGAGCCGGAGCGGTAGCGCAAATAGCCGAACCAGAGCCCGAGCGTGAACACCTCGCCGAAGAAGAACCAGTCATATTGCAGATGCAGTCCGGTCCACACCAGTGACGACAGGACGATCGCACCCAGCGGCCCGAGCCGTGACTCGGACCAGCCGCGATAGAGAAAGCCGCGCGCAAAAAACTCTTCCGAAACCGGCGCGGCCACGCAGAAGGCGACGATGAGAAGCAGCAATGCGCCGTCGGCGCGCGCGGATTTCAGCACATCCACCATGAATCCGGGCTCGGATTCGCGCCCCGAGAGGCGCGACAGCACTTCCCAGATCGCGATCACACCGACGAGGCCGACGATGCCGATCAGGAGGTTTTTCCAGCTCGTCCCCCGCAGCGCGAGGTAGTCGGCAAAGGAGGTGTCGGTGAAGCGGATTGCAAACCAGATCGCAGCGACCACGGTCGGCAGGCCCATGATCACGGACAAGGAGATGGTCAGGCCGCTAGCCGCGGCGGCGCGAATGGTCCCGGCGATGTCGGCCATATCGCCGCTGCGCAGGACCTCATAGACCAGCACCAGCACCTGGCCCGCGAACAGCGCGGCGAATGCGAACACGCCCCACAGCAGGGTGCCCCAGAATTTCCAGACATGCCGCCGCGCGGGCAGTTCGGGCGGGACGATGGCGGGGGGATTTTCGCGAGTGAGAGAGTCCATCAGCTGGCTTTCAGTAGGTGCGACGTTGTCTCCCCATCGTCATGCCCGGTCTTCGCCCGCGGCCGAAGCGGCTTCGGCCGCGCAGGCGGGACAAGCCCGGCCATGACGGAGGAAAGAATCTTCACGGCAGCGCCCGCTCCAGGAGCGCACGGAGATCGTCATGGGAGAGATCGACCGCGCCATACATGCCGGTGTGAGTGGTCGCAAGGCGCGTCGCCGCGAACAGTTCGGCATTGCGGGGCGCGACCTTGTTGAGCGCGGCGCTCGCGGCAAGCAGCGCCAGCTTCTCGACCGCAAGGCGTGCGACCCGCTCGCTGTCGGGCCGGCGGAAAGCCTTGCCGATGAAGGCAACCGTCTCGCCCGCTCCCGGCAACCCCTGTGTCTCCTCGGCGAGCCCGCGCAGCACGCCAAGCGCCGCATCCGCCTCGCGCGAGAGCGCGCGCAGCACGTCCAGGCACATCACATTGCCCGAGCCTTCCCAGATCGCATTGACCGGCGACTCCCGGTAATGCCGCGCCAGAATGCCCTCCTCGACATAGCCGTTGCCGCCGAGGCACTCCATCGCCTCGTACAGAAACGGCGGCGCGCTCTTGCAGACCCAGTATTTGATCGCGGGCGTCAGGAGCCGCATATAGGCGGCCTCGGCGGGGTCCGACGGCGTACGGTCGAAAGCGCGGCACAGCCGCATCACCAGCGCAATCGTCGCTTCCACATGCAGCGCCATGTCGGCGAGCACCGCCTGCATCAGCGGCTGGTCGGCGAGATGCTTCTGGAACACGCTGCGATGGCGCGCGTGGTGCAGCGCGTGCGATAATCCCGAGCGCATCAGGCCGGCGGAGGCGATCGCGCAATCCTGCCGCGTCAGCTGCACCATCTGGATGATGGTGCGGATGCCCTTGCCTTCGTCCCCGACCGGGGTCGCATAGGCGCCCATGAACTCGACCTCGGAGGAGGCATTGGAACGGTTGCCGAGCTTGTCCTTCAGTCGCTGGAACTGGATGGCATTGAACGAGCCATCGGGCGCAAAGCGCGGCATGAAGAAGCAGGTCAATCCGCCTTCAGCCTGGGCCAGCACCAGGAACGCATCGCACATCGGCGCCGACATGAACCATTTGTGCCCGGTGATGCGATAGCCGTCACCGTCGCGCTCGGCCCGCGTCATGTTGGCGCGCACATCGGTGCCGCCCTGTTTCTCGGTCATGCCCATGCCGAGCGTCATGCCGCGCTTGGTCCAGTATGGCGCAAAGCCTGGATCGTAGGCCGGCTGCGAAATCACCGGCATCACCTTGGCGAGCAGATCCGGCTGGGTGGCGAGAGCCGCGACCGAGGCGCGCGTCATCGTGATCGGGCAGAGATGCCCGGTCTCGACCTGCGAGGCGATGTAGAACTTCGCCGCACGCACCACCTCGCTCGGCGCACCCGCAGGGCTGCCATCGGAGGCCCAGGTCGAATTGTGCAAGCCGGCATGTGCCGAATGCGCCATCAATTCGTGGTAGGACGGGTGAAACTCGACCTCGTCGCGACGGTTGCCGCGCGAGTCGAACGTTCTCAGCTTGGGCGTGTTCTCATTGGCGAGCCGGCCGCGCGCAGCCATTGCAGCGGAGCCCCAGTGCCTGCCGAACTCGGCGAGCTCCTTGGCCGCGTCGGCACCGCCATTGGCCGCAATTGAGGCGACCAGCGGTGCATCGAGGGTGAACAGATCGACGTCCTCGAATGGCGGCGACTGGTTGAATACCTCATGCGTGGCGAAGGCGGGCTTGGTCATGGCCGATGTCCTGTCGGGTATCACTGCTCGCGCGGCGGGATCGGGAAATCATAGGCCGCCCCGCCTGCACCCGGCAGCGAAAAGTGCCACCACTCCTTGGCATAGTTCACAAAGCCTTGCCGTGCCATGGCGGCAACAAGCAGATTACGCCAGTGCCGCTCGGCGGGCGAGATCGAGCTTGCCGCCGTGTATGCCTTGGGGTCGGTACAGTCATAGCCGGTCCCCATATCGACACTGCCCTCCGGCGCCCGCGCGGCCGCAGGCGCCGCACAGTCGGCATAATCCTTTGCCGGATCGAAGGTCGCCGAATTGTCCGCCTTGAGGTCGACCAGGGTCAGATCCAGCGCAGCGCCTGTCGAATGGCCGGACCGGTGGGCAATGAAGCCGAGACGGAACAAGTCTGTCTTGGCGAAGGACGGATTGAAGCGGTGCTCCGCTGCGGTCTCCTTGCCGTTCCGCGACCACGCCACCATGTCGGCGACCGCACGCGTGGGCCGGTAGCAATCGAACATCTTCAGCGAGAGATTCTGCCTGGCCAGTTCCCGCTGGACGGCCTTGAGCCTCAACCCCACCGCGCGCTTCACCACGCATTCGGCGGCGTCGTAACCCGGAAGGCGATGGCCGGTGAAGTTGTTCGATGTGGCGTAGCGGATGTCCTGGATGATGCTGGGGTCGATGTCGCGGAGATAGACGAAATCGGCAGGGAGCGGCTGGGCGTTGGCTTGTGCGCCCAAGCCGGTCACGGCGAGGAGGATCGCAATTCGCAGAGCAAGCTTAACTCGTCCGGTCATCGGTTACTCCGTCATTCCGGGGCGGTCCGAAAGGGCCGAGCCCGGAATCTCGAGATTCCGGGCTCGATGCTTCGCATCGCCCCGGAATGACTGCGGGAGACGGCTGTCCGCGACTGACCGGGGGATAACTCTTTTGACTGCCATTGGCCCTTGCCCTGCCCCCCATCCCCGCCTATAGCTCTCGCTTTAATGACATCGCCAACGAAATCGACCTTTGTCCTCGGTCACCGGCATTTGCTGGGAATCGAGGGCCTTTCCGCAGCCGACATTACCGGCCTGCTCGACCTTTCAGAAGAATATGTCGAGCTCAACCGCCAGATCGACAAGAAACGCACCTCTCTGAGAGGGCGCACGCAGGTCAACCTCTTCTTCGAGGCATCGACCCGCACGCAATCCTCCTTCGAACTCGCGGGCAAAAGGTTGGGCGCCGACGTGATGAACATGTCGGTCTCGTCGTCCTCCATCCGCAAGGGCGAGACCCTGATCGACACCGCGGTGACGCTGAACGCCATGCATCCCGATATCCTGGTGGTGCGGCATCATGCGTCGGGCGCGGTGGAACTGCTGGCGCGCAAGGTTGACGGTTCCGTGATCAATGCCGGCGACGGCGCGCATGAGCATCCGACCCAGGCGCTCCTGGACGCGCTCACCATCCGCCGCAACAAGGGCCGGATCGAGGGCCTCAGGGTCGCGATCTGCGGCGACGTGATGCATTCGCGGGTGGCGCGCTCCAACATCCTCCTGCTCAACACCATGGGCGCGCGGGTGCGGGTGGTGGCGCCCTCGACGCTGCTGCCCGTCGGCATCGAGCGGATGGGAGTCGAGGTCGCCCGCGACATGCGCGAGGGACTGGAGGGCGCGGACATCGTGATGATGCTGCGCCTGCAGCGCGAGCGCATGAACGGCTCCTTCGTGCCGTCATCAAGCGAATATTTCCATTATTTCGGGCTCGACCAGAAGAAGCTCGCCTATGCCAAGCCCGATGCGCTCGTGATGCATCCGGGGCCGATGAACCGCGGCGTCGAGATCGACTCCATCGTGGCCGACGGCGCGCAGTCGCTGATTCGCGAGCAGGTCGAGATGGGCGTGGCAGTCCGCATGGCGGTTCTGGAAGCGCTCGCCCGCAACTTGCCCAACGCTTAGCGCATGATCCGGAAAAGTGGGCACCGGTTTTCCAGAAAGATCATGCGCAAACAAAGAACTGAGACGCGATGGACACCGTCATCGCGCTCAGATGTTGGAGCCAGGACGCTAGCATGCCGATTCTGACCGACCGCCGCCCGATCCTGCTTGCGAACGCACGCGTCGTCGATCCCTCGCGCGATTTCGACGGGCCCGGCGATGTCCTGATCGCCGACGGCCTGATCCGCGAAATGCGCCGCGGCATCGGCGCTGCCGGCGTCCCCGAAGGCACCGACATCATCAATTGCGGCGGCAAGATCGTGGCTCCCGGCCTGATCGACATCCGCGCCTTCGTCGGCGAGCCGGGCCTCAGCCATCGCGAGACCTTTGCATCGGCGAGCCAGGCAGCCGCGAGCGGCGGCATCACCACCATCATCTGCCAGCCCGACACCGATCCGGTGATCGACAATTCGGCGACGGTGGATTTCGTGCTGCGCCGCGCGCGCGACACCGCGATCGTCAACATTCACCCCATGGCGGCGCTGACCAAAGGCCTCGCCGGCCACGAGATGACCGAGATCGGCCTCCTGAAGGCGGCCGGCGCAGTCGCCTTCTCCGACGGCGCCAAAAGCGTGACCAGCGCGCAGGTGATGCGCCGGGCGCTGACCTACGCCCGCGACTTCGATGCGCTGATCGTGCATCACACCGAAGACCCCGATCTCGTCGGCGAAGGCGTGATGAACGAAGGCGAGTTCGCGGCGCGGCTTGGGCTGATGGGCATTCCGGATGCGGCGGAAGCCGTGATGCTGGAACGCGACATGCGCCTGGTCGGCCTGACCGGCGGGCGCTACCACGCGGCATCGCTGTCCTGCGTCGCCTCGCTCGATATCCTCAAGCGGGCCCGCGACGCGGGGCTGTCCGTCAGCGCCTCCGTCTCCATCAATCACCTCGCGCTCAACGAAAACGACATCGGTCCTTACCGAACCTTCCTCAAGCTCGCCCCGCCCTTGCGCACCGAGGTGGACCGCCAGGCGCTGGTCGCGGCGGTGGCGTCGGGACTGATCGACGTCATCATGTCCGACCACAATCCGCAGGACGTCGAGGTCAAGCGGCTGCCGTTTGCGGAGGCTGCGGCTGGCGCGGTCGGTCTGCAAACCATGTTGCCGGCGGCGCTGCGGCTGATCCACAATGGCGACATGGACTGGAAGACGCTGATCCGCGCAATGTCGACGCGCCCGGCCGAGCTGATGGGGCTGCCGGCCGGCTCGCTGCGCCCGGGCGCGCCGGCGGACGTGATCGTGATCGATCCCGATACGCCCTGGATCCTGGATCGCGCCGACCTGAAATCGCTCTGCAAGAACACGCCGTTCGATGAAGCGCGCTTCTCGGGCCGGGTCGTGCGCACCATCGTCGGCGGCCGCACGGTCTACGAGCATGTCTGACCGGCGATTCGGTTTCGGGAGCCGCTGTAATGGGACCTGAGATTGCCCTGCCTCTCGCCCTGGTGATCGGCTACCTGCTCGGCTCGATTCCGTTCGGGCTGATTCTGACCAGGCTTGCAGGCACGCCCGACCTGCGCTCGATCGGCTCCGGCAATATCGGCGCCACCAATGTGCTGCGCACCGGGCGCAAGGGGCTTGCCGCCGCGACTCTGCTGCTCGATGCGCTCAAGGGCACGGCCGCGGTGATCGTCTCGGGCGCGATCGGCGGGCCCGAGTCGGCGATGGCGGCCGGCCTCGGCGCTTTTCTCGGCCACCTCTTTCCGGTCTGGCTCAAATTCAGGGGCGGCAAGGGCGTTGCCGTCTATATCGGCATTCTGATCGGCCTGTACTGGCCGGCCGCCGTGCTGTTCTGCGTGATCTGGCTCGCCACCGCCGTCCTGACCCGCTACTCCTCGCTCTCGGCGCTGGTCGCAAGCCTCGTGACGCCATTCTTTCTGTGGTGGCTCGGCCATTCCGCATTGGCCGCCCTGTTCGGCGTGCTGACGCTGCTCCTGTTATACATGCACCGCGAGAACATCCGGCGATTGCAAGCGGGCACCGAAGGCAAGATCGGACAGAAATAGGCGCCATCTTCAAGGCGCGAAGAAATCGCCACGCCTTCGCCGCGGCAAAGTTACAACACCGCCGCAAATCCTGTTCGCAAGTCGGGTGAGACTCTGGCGAAACTTTTTGCCGCCTGTCATCCTTGGTCAGGGGTAGTTCGCATTGGAATTGGTTGCCGAAGATGAACCAGAATGATTCATCCGGCGCGCAGCGGGGGCTGGATCTGAACAGCACACCGTCGAAGGCGGGCGCGCTTCGCAGCGGGGCGAGCGCCTTGCTCTCTGCTGCCGCCATTTGGTCGACAGGCGATGCGTCGCCGCCGCCGGTGGAGGACGTCGCGCCGGCAAGGGCCTCGGAGAGCCCAACACTGCCCGAGAGCACGAGCGCGTCCGAGACGATCAGCGTCGCTGAGAACAACGTCGCCGACGAGAACGACCGGCTCGCCGAGATCAACGGAGCTGTCGAAGACGACAAGGCTCCCGAGACCAAGACCCACGAGACCAAGGCTCCCGAGACGAAAGCCTCCGAGACCGGCAAGATCTCCGAGGACGGGAAAGTCCGTGAGAAGGCCGCGAGCTGGCGGACACCGCAGCCATCCGAGTTGCTGGCGGAAGCGCGGTTCTTTTTCAATTCGATCGGAAAACGTGCGCGGCAGGACGCCCGCCCCAAGGCCGTCGCCGACGCCAGCCTTGTCGACACGAAACTTGCCGACACCGCGCTTGCACCCCTTGCGCCAGTCGCGAAAGGTGCAGGCGATGTTGCGGCTCGGCCGCCGCAACACTGGCCGCCGCAACATTTATCGCTTGCCTTGCAGGGCGGTGGCTGCTTTGCCGCCTTCACCTGGGGCGTGCTGGAGCGGCTGTTGGAAGAGCCGTCGGTCG
>Ga0070738_10004928_pt1 | contig 15399 bp, 14 predicted proteins | sample Coa_R2_2_FD_66446 | JGI IMG/M metagenome (GOLD analysis project Ga0070738, IMG submission 66446) | Surface soil microbial communities from Centralia Pennsylvania, which are recovering from an underground coalmine fire - Coalmine... | ecosystem: Environmental > Terrestrial > Soil > Unclassified ...
CGCGTCGCCTCTTCCAGTTCGACGGCGAGCGAGAGCGATAGGTTGGAGATGTACGGAAACGGATGGCCGGAGTCCACCGCGAGGGGCGTTAAAACCGGAAACACCGTCTCGTCGAAGGTTCGCTCCAGCGCGCCCTGCGTCTCTTCGTCGAGTTCCGAGACGCGCGCCAGCCGGATGCCCTCCGCTTCCAGCGCCGGGAGCAGCTCCTCGTTGAGCAGCCGCATCTGCTGGGGCAGCGATTGGCGCAGGCGCTTTGAGATGGCGGCGAGGTGCTCTCCGGGGAGGCGCCCGTCTTCCGAACGCCGCACGACCTGCGCTTCGATCTGCTGCTTGATGGCGGCCACGCGAATCATGAAGAACTCGTCGAGGTTCGTTCCGTAGATCGCGACGAACTTCAGACGTTCCAGTAACGGGTTGTGCGGGTCGAGCGCCTCCTCGAGCACGCGGTCGTTGAACTCAACCCACGACAACTCTCGACTGATGTAGAGCGACGGATCGTCGAGCGTCGCGACGGCGAGCGTCGCGTTCTTTTCGTTGGGCTGCGTAATCATCGAGATATCTTGCTTGGCGCTTCGGGCCGGGTTTCGCCTCCCGAGCGGCAAAAAACTTGTCTTGCATGGCAGACTTGACGGCACACGTTGCCCAGCACCTGTTCCTTGCGTTTTGCGCGCTCGCGCTGGCGCTTGCGGCCGGAGTTCCACTGGGAGTCCTCGCCGCCGAGTCGCCGCGCCTGCGCGGCGGCGTCTTGGCGCTTACGGGCATTGGGCGAACGCTTCCCAGCCTTGCCGTGTTGATGCTCCTGCTTCCCTGGCTCGGCGTCGGCACGCTGCCGGCCGTGGTGGCGCTCGCGCTGCTGGCGATTCCGCCGATTGCGATCAGCGTGGACCTCGGGATCCGCGGGGTTCCGGGCGCGGCCCTCGACGCCGCCGCCGGCATGGGGATGACGCCCGCACAGCGGTTCGGGCGCGTCGTCGTGCCCTTCGCATTGCCGGTTTCGTTCACGGGAGTACGCACCGCAACGACCGAGACGATCGCCAGCGCGACGCTGGCGACGTTCATCGGCGCGGGCGGCCTCGGAGACGAGATCGTGCGCGGTCTACAAACCGACGACCCGGCGCTGCTCTTTACCGGGGCGGCGCTGGTCGCCGCGCTCGCGCTCGGCGCCGACCTCGCCCTGTCTCTCGCGGGACGATTCGTCGCGGTGCGCGCGTGACCGCGCCGGCGCTTTCCCGCCGTCGCGCGCTCGGGCTCTTTGCCGCGGCGCCGCTCATCGCCGGTTGCGCCTTCGACCCGTCGGCGATTCGCGTCGGCTCGAAGAACTTCACCGAGTCATTCGTCATCGCCGAGATTTACGCGCAGGCGCTCGAAGGCGCCGGCATGCGCGTTGCGCGTCTCTTCAACCTCGGTTCGACCCAGATCGCGATCGCTGCGATGCAGCGGGGCAACGTCGATCTCTATCCCGAGTATACCGGCACCGCGCTGATCGACGTGCTTCACTTGCCGCCCATCGCCGATCCGGCAGCCGCCTACGCGACGGTTGCGCGTCTTTTCAAGCAGCGCTACGGCTTCGTTTGGCTCACGCCCTCGCCGATGAACGATTCGCAGGCCCTGGCCACGACACGCGCCATCGCCGAAGGCAAGGGTTTGACGACGCTCTCCGACGTCGCTCGCGCGGCGCCGACGCTGCGCCTGGCGACGATTCAAGAATTCCTCGCGCGGCCCGACGGCCTGCCCGGTCTGCAACGGGCCTACGGCGGCTTTCAATTTCGCGAGGTTCGGACCTACGACATCGCGCTGAAGTACCGGGCGCTGCTCGAAGGAAAGGCCGACGTCGCGAGCGCCTTCACGACCGACGGCGAGATCGCGACCGACGCGCTCGTCGTTCTGAAAGACGACCGTCACTTTTGGTCGGCGTACAACGTCGCGCCGGTGGTGCGCGGGGCGACACTGTCGGCGCGTCCGGCCGTCGCGCGCGTTCTCGACGCGGTTTCGCCGAGAATCACCGACCGCGCCGCACGAACGATGAATGCGGCGGTCGAAGACCGGCAGGCCGATCCGGCCGACGTAGCGGCGGAGTTCTTGCGCGGATGAATCCCGCTTCGATTCGTTTCGATAACGTCACGGTTCGCTATCCGGCGATGGATCGCAACGCGGTTGACGGCGTCTCTTTAGCGATTGCCGGCGGCGAACTGGTCGTGTTGCTCGGTCCCTCGGGATGCGGGAAATCGACGCTGCTGCGCACGGTCAATCGTCTCGTGCCCGTCGACGCGGGACGCATTCTCGTCGACGAAAGCGACGTCGGAGAGCTCGATCCGGTCGAACTGCGGCGCCGAATCGGATATGCGATTCAAGCCGTCGGCCTCTTTGCGAACATGTCGGTCGCACAGAACGTGGGCGTGGTGCCGTCGTTACTCGGTTGGAAGCGGCGCGAGATCGCCGCACGGGTCGACGAACTGCTGGAGCTGGTCGGCCTCGATCCGGCGATCTATCGCGATCGCCGGCCATCCGCGCTTTCCGGCGGCGAGGCACAGCGCATCGGCGTCGCGCGAGCGATCGCCGCCCGTCCGCGCGCGCTCCTGATGGACGAGCCCTTCGGCGCGGTGGACGTCGTGGTTCGGACCGCGCTACAGCGTGAGCTCGTTCGGATCGTGTCGGAGCTGCGCACGACGACGCTCTTCGTGACCCACGACGTCGAAGAGGCGTTTCGGCTCGCCGATCGCATCGTCGTGATGCGCGATGGCCGCGTGGAACAAGCCGCCGCGCCGTTCGAGCTCTTCGACGACCCGGCGACGGAGTACGTACGCCGCCTCGTGCACGCGGGCGACGACGTCTACCGCCGTTACTTTGCGCGCGGCCGCGAGCTCTTGCGCGCGCCATGAACTATCTTATCAGCCACCCGCTGCGCGTCGCCGCGCTCGCTGGGGCGCATCTCGAGCTCGTCGCCGTCGCGTTGGCGGTCGCATCGATCGTTGCGTTGCCGATCGGCATCCTTGCCGCCCGGCATCCGCGGGTCGCCCCTTGGATCCTCGGCACGCTCGGCGCCATCTACACGATACCGAGCCTCGCGCTGCTTGCCGTCCTGGTCGAGTGGCTCGGCCTGGGCTTCGCGCCGATCTTCGTCGCGCTCGTCGTCTACGCACAATTCATGCTGGCACGCAACGTCTTCGCCGGCGTCACCGGCGTCGACCGGGCGCAAGTAGACGCCGCGCGCGGCGCGGGCATGTCGCCCGCACAGGTGCTTTGGCGCATCGAATTGCCGCAAGCGATGCCGGTGCTGATCGGCGGCGTTCGGATCGCCGCAGTGGCGATGATCGCGATCGCGACCCTCGGCGGCTACGTCGGCGGCGTCGGTCTCGGCGTGCTGATCTTCAATGGCCTGACGCTGCACCAACCGCAGATGATCGTCGCCGGCAGCGTCGCTGCGTCGTTGCTTGCGATCGCGGTGGATGCAGGACTGCGCGCGGCCGAACGCCGCGCCGCCGTCTAGACCTTAGATCGCTTCGATCTTGGCCATCATGCCCCGATCTTCGTGATCGAGGATGTGGCAGTGAAAGACGAACTCGCCGCGGATGACCGGATCGCGGAAATCCATCAGGAGCACGACGGAACCGGGCACGCTGTTCTTGCCGATGCCGATACGGTGCGGGACGACGACGCTGTCGGCCCAATGCGGATGCACCTGCTTGACGCCGTTGATGCTCTCGACCAAGAAATGAAGCTGGTGGATGTGAAAGTCGTGGATCTCGTAGGTCACGTTTTCGACGTGCCACTCTTCGACGGTGCCGGTGTGGACGACGAACATCGGCGGCGAGTTGACTTTGAACGACTTGCCGTTGATGAAGAAATGCGGCTTTGAATTCTCGCTGAACACGACTAAGCGTTTGGCGGCCGGCGGCGGCAGCTTCGACGTATAGGCGTTCTGCGGCAACGGCTCTCCGACGCGCAAGGGCGCGTCGCCGAGGGTACGGCCGGACGGGCGGCTCTTCGGCGCGACCAGATCGCCGAGCCAAATATAAGGATCCGGGTCGCCGTTGGGACCGGTGTTGTAGCAAAGCGTGCTGAACCGCGCGCGGCGGCTCGCCGGTCCGGTCACGACGAACTCGGCGCGTCCGGCGGGCGGGATGACGACCGACGATTCGGTGAGCGTCGGCGGCGTGCCCGGGTACGTGTCGAGAGCGAAGCCGTCGATCGCAACCAACGTCACTTTCTCGCCTTGGACGTTGAGCCGCAGCGTCTTGTGTCCGGTCGCGTTGAGGACGCGGAAGAATTGCTTCTCGCCCGGTGCGATCGTAATATCGGGATGCCGTACGCCGTTCAGCGTCACGGTCAGACCGTCTTTCGTCGTGCACGGCGCGTTGTTGGTGAATGACGGCCGCGGATTTGCGTCGGGCATATCGTCGTCCGGGCCCATATCGGGCATCGCTTGGCCGCCGACACCCGTCGCGCGCACGATGATAAGCCGCTGGCGCATCTTCGCCAGGCGGGGTAAATGGCGCGCGAGTCCTTCGATAATAATGGCGCCCGACATGCCGCTCGCGCCGACCTCAAAACTGGTCTCCCCGTGGATGTGCGGATGATACCAATAGAGTCCCGGCTCCTGATTCTCGGGAACGTGAACGACGTAGCGCAAGGCGTGACCGGGCTGGACGGCAACGCCGAGCACGTCGTCGCCCGGCCGCCGCGGCGAGACGCCGAGACCGTGGAAATGCAGGTTCATCTCCTCGGGAACCTTCGAACCCGGCGGGGGAGTTTTCGGTAAGTCGTTCTTGAGATCGACCACGATCGTTTCGCCGGGCTTAACGTCGATCGTCGGCGCGACGTTCGGCATTCCGTCGTACTCGAACTCCGGCTGGCCGGTCGTGCTGTTTTCGTTGACGATCAGCCTGAGTTTGGCGACGCCGTCGACGGCTTTGACCGCCGGCGGCTCCGGCAGTTCGTGGTCACCGCGGATTGCCGCGGGCCACGCCGGACCGGCGATCTCGGGCATCGGATTGACCGGGCCGGCGGCCCGCCCCGCGCACCCGCCGAGCCACGCACATGCAATCGCTGCCGCGATCGCGTAGCGCAATCGGTTCAAGGACTTGTCGAATAGCTCTGCACGCACGATTCGGTGGCGTCGCTCACCATCGGCTGTTCGGTGTAACTCTTGGATCCAAAGGGATCGTTGGCCATGTTATGCCACGCGCAGTAGTCGGCGATTTCCCCCGACGGACCGTTCCAGGCCGAGAACGGCTGGGGGTCGGTAATCGCTTCGCCGAATTCGTGGCCTGCCATGATCGTCACGCCTTCGTCGGTTCCCGTCTCGTCGGAGGGCGGCGAAATGATGTTCGCCCCGCAGTTCTTACCGGCGTCGGGAACGTAGGGAATGTTCGCGTACGGAACCGGCTTTTTCTTGTAATACGTGAAGCTGTGATACGAGCACCAGTTGGTGCCGAACTGCGATTCGCTGTGGTTGTGAGCCGTCGCAACGACGTAGATGCCGTTGGGATCGTAACCGAAGTGCTCGACCGCCTTCACCGACTCGGCGGCGACCTGCGCGTCGGTGGGCGACTTTGGAATCGCCGAGTCGTCGTTCCAAGCTCCGCCGAACTGGTTTGCCGGATTGGTGATGTACGTCTTACTGTTCGAGCCTTCATAATACTGAATCTCGATATTGTTGTGACCGCTGCCGCCCATCACTTTTGCATACTGCGTGAGCAGTTGCTCGACGCGATCCGGGTCGCCGACTTTCTTGTAGTCCCAATAGACGAAGTAAAACTTCGGCGTGATGATAACGGGGCCGCCGAGATACGGAACGTACGCGAGCGCCGGGCGGATCTTGGCCTGCGCGCTGCGCGACAGCGCGTAATGCGGCACGTGATAGAGCACGCCCCCCGCGTAGCGCCACTGCGGACCGCTAGGAACGGCCGGCGCGGAAGGCGCGACGTTCCCCGCCGAACAGCCTGCCGCGGCCAACGCGGCAAATGAAAGAATTGCGGCAACTCGCAAACGCACAGCCATGCCGCCGTCTTACGGCAGGGACGAGGAGGTTCCCCGCTACTCCCGCACCAGCAGATGCACGCCGAAGCGACCCCGACGATCGTGCCAGGACGAAACCGGCAGAAATCCGCCCGCCGCGCCGAGCGCGACGACGTCGTCGTCCGAAAACTTATACGACGACTCGGTGTGAATGCGCTCGCCTGCTTCAAAGGAGAACGCAAGCTGCGGCGTGCGGAGCGAAACCGTCGCACGTTCCCGCGACTCCAAAAACGAGTCTACGGCGCCCCGCGCCTCGTCGTAGCGGGCCACGTGGGCGAAACTGCGCACGTCGAAATCGGCGCCCAGTTCGCGGTTCATGCGCGCGAGCAGATTCTTGTCGAACGCCGCGGTAACCCCGGCCGGGTCGTCGTACGCCAGTTCGAGCGTCGCGCGGTCTTTCTTGAGGTCGGCGCCCAGCAACAGCCCATCGCCGGGATGCAGCGCGCGGCCGATCAGCCGCAAGAGCTCTCGGGCCTCGTGCGGCTCGTAGTTTCCGATGTTCGAGCCCATCAGCATCGCGAGCGTCTTGCGCTCGAATCGCAGCGCCTGGGACTGGAGCACGTCGAAGTAATCGCCGGCGTACGCTCGGACGCGCAGCGTGGGGTAAGCCTCGACCAGCGCGAGCGACGACGATCGCAAGGCATCGGTCGAAATGTCGATCGGACTGTAACAAAGATCGCGCTGCACGCGCAGCGCTTCGCCGATCAACAGACGCGTTTTGATCGCACTGCCGCTGCCCAGCTCCAAGAAGTCGACCGGCGTATCGAGGAGGCGGACGATTTGCCATCCCCAGTCGGATAGGATCTCGGTCTCCGCTGCGGTCAGATAATATTCCGGCAGACGCGTGATCGCGTCGAAAAGCGCCGAGCCGACGTCGTCGTAAAAATACTTGCACGACAAGCGCTTGGGGTGGCGGCTCAGTCCCGCCGCGACGTCCTCGGCAAATGACGCCTTGCCCGCGGCGCCCGGCACGGTGATGAGCTCGAATCGGTCTGAGACCGCGGTGCGGGTCGCCACTGCGGGCCCTTCTGCCCCGAGGCGGGCTTAAACCCCTTTTATCACCCGCAGGCGCGAGTTCCGAAAGCCGTAGATCGCGTAGACCACGATCCCCACCAAAAACCACAGCGCGTACCGGACCCACGTCGCAACCTGAAGGCCCGTAATCAGATAAAGGCACGAGGCCGCTCCGGCAATCGAGAAGAGCGGCAGGAGCGGGGCGCGGAACGGACGCTTCGCACCGGGGTTCACGAAACGCAAAACCAAGACGCCCGCGCAGACGATTGCAAATGCCGCGAGCGTTCCAATATTCACCAGCGTGAGCAGATCGGTCAGCGGCAAGACGGCCGCGAAAATCGCAACGATGCAGCCGGTAATTGCGGTCATGCGCGCGGGCGTTCGGGTGACGTGATGGATCCGAGCGACGCCCGGGGGCAGCATGCGGTCGCGCGCCATGACGTAGAAAATGCGGACCTGTCCCAGCAACGACGTCAACATGACCGTCGTGTTCCCGGCCAGACCGCCGAACGCCACGATCCAATAGAGCGCGTGGCTTTTGCTCACCGCGCCCAGCGCGTCGAGCATCGCGGCACCATCTGAAAGGCGATCGAAGCGCAAGACGCCGACGGTACAGAGCGTCAGTGCGACGTAGAGTACGCCGCCCAGGGTCAGCGCCAGAATGATGCCGATCGGGACGTCGCGCTCGGGCCGGTGCGCTTCCTCGGATGCGACCGTTACCGTATCGAAGCCGATGTACGCGAAGAATACCAGCGCGGTGCTCGCGAGCACGCCGTGGTATCCGTAGGGCGCGAACGGACGCAGGTTCGCCGGATGGATTGCGTGGGCGACGGCGACGATAAAGACCAGCATCGAAACGATCTGCAGCAGGACCAGGGCACCGTTCACGCCGGCCGACTCGCGGATGCCGACCGCCACGAGCGCGGTAATGGCAAGCGTCACGAACGCCGCAAAGAGATCGACTTGGGGATGTGGTCCGTGCACGCTGGCGGTCTGCGCCCAGCTCGGGAAGACGATGCCGACGTTGGCGAGCATGTGCTGAAAGTAATCGGAGAGCGACGACGCCGTCGGCGCCAGCGAAAGACCGTACTCTAAAATGAGATCCCAGCCGATGATCCAGGCGACCACCTCGCCGAGCGTCGCGTAGGCGTAGGTGTAGGCGCTCCCGGCGACCGGAACCATCGAGGCGAACTCGGCGTAGCACAACGCGACGCAGAGGCTCACCAAGCCGGAGACGACGTATGCCAGAATCACGCCGGGCCCGGCGGCATGCGCTCCGGCGCCGATCGTCGGGAAGATGCCGCCCAGCATGGTTCCCAGCCCGATCGCCGTCAACGCCGGCCAGCCCAATACCCGGCGCAGCTTCGGGCCTGACGATTCCGAGAGCGTCCATCCCAGCGGCTGGCGGGCGAAGAGCTGCCGCAGCGCGCGGTGCCGCAAACCGATCAGGGTTTCGGGCAGAGTTGCCGGAGCGCCGCCTCCGCCTGTATGTCCGCCGGACTCGCTACAGGACGAACGTAGAGCGAGACGTACGTCGCACCGCCCGTATCGGCAATCACCGACTCGACGACGCTCGGTTCGCCTTTTGACGAGCCGCGGCCGCGGACGTACATTGCGGATTGGTCGCCGCAAATCCGAATCGTTTGCCGGCGTTCGATCGTGAGGTCTTGGAACGTTTGGCCGGCGCGCGCGTCTGAAAACGCCTCGCTCTCGCGAATCTTGCGCGGCGACTTAAAGAGCATCAGCACCTGATGGTCGTCGGCCGGCGGGCGCCAGAACTGCATCATGCCCATGACGCCGGGTGAAGCCTGCCATCCCGCCGGTGCCTGAAACTGCAGCCCGCTGGCGGGACTAGCGTTCAGGGCGCATCCGCCCGTTGCAAGCGACGCGATAACGACGACCGCCGAAGCGGCGGTTTGCAGCGCCTTCATCGAAGCGCCCTCTTCTGCCGGCCCACGGGCTTGTCATCCTCGTAGGAAACGATGCGGGCCCAGCGCTCGAAGATCAGCGCGACGTATTCTTGTGTCTCGGGATACGGCGGAACCCCGCGGTACTGCGCCACGGCGAGCGGACCTGCGTTATAGGCTGCGAGCGCGGCGGCATATGGATCGGAATAGCGATCGCGATAGGCCGCGGCATACGAGCCGAGCAGCGCTGCCGCGCCCTCGATCGAATCGAACGGATCGTACGGATCGACGCCGGCATCGGCCGCCGTTTCGGGCATGAACTGGGCCAGGCCGATCGCGCCGGCCGAGGAAACGGCGTCGGGATCGTACGCCGACTCTTGCAAGAGCGTCGCCGCCAAGAACTCCGCGGGCAATGCGTTTGCTCGTGCCGCCCGCGCCGTCACACCGGCAAAAAGCAGCGCGTCGGCCGCGACGATGCGCGGATTCGTGCGCAAGATCGCCCGTGCAATCGCCAAGTCGGCATACCGTACTGCAGGACCGTCGCGCACCAGCATCGCGCCTTTGAGTGCGTCCACGTCGCCGGGCGTCGGCCAGCTTAACACGGCGTTAAGGGCACGCGTGAGATGCACCGATGCGCTAAATCGCTCGTTCGTGTGGTATATGGTATGAGTCGTGCAGCCTACAAGCGAGATCGCCGCAAGCATGCTTTTTGTTACCGCTCTCATCGTTACGCTCGTCGCCGGCGACTTCGCCTCGACGTTCTTCTATCACGTCCCGCAGCATCTTTGGTTCACCTTGCATCTGCGAACGCATCACGATCGGCGGCGCTCGTACTTCGACCACGCCGTGATCTCGAGCAGTCCCGCAGTGCTGCTCGACGGCTTCCTCGGCGCGCTGCCCTACTTGGCGATCGCGGCGCTGCTTTGGCGGGTGAGTTGGCCCGGCGCCCTGGCCGGGCTGGCGCTAGGACAGCTGCACGTCTGGTGGCGGCATACCACCGAGCTCGGGTGGCGAACGCCGGTTTGGCTCCGCGGGCTGTTGCGGCCCTTGGCCGTGGTGCTGCCCGAGGACCACGATGGCCACCACCGAAATCCCGATATCGAGTTTGGCGACATTTTCCGCTTCTACGACGCGCCGGCTCGAGCGCTCCTGAGGCGGCTTGCTCATACCAGCCGCCGGGCGCGTAACGCCGGCAGGCGCACCACTAGGAGGGTGCCTGCCAGAGCCTAATCGGGAGTTTGAATGGCCAAACGAGCGCTTCTGTTGATTTCGGATACCGGCGGCGGCCATCGCAGCGCCGCCAACGCCATTGCGGCGGCCCTGGAAGAAACGAAGTCGCCCGACGCCTACGAAGTCCGAATTGAGGACGTTGCCGCCCACTGCGCCTTCCCGCTGACCCAGCTCGGGCTCGGCTACAGCATGGCCCTCCGGTACGCGCCGCCGGTCTATGGAGCGCTATACCACGCCACCAACGGTCGCCGGCGGTACCGCGCGCTGGTGAAATTCTGCGAGCCGCTCTACCGCGAACGCTTGCGCGATCTCTTCATCGAGTATCGGCCCGACGTCATCGTCTCGATCCATCCCTTGCTCAATCACGCGGCGCTGCGGGCCCGCGACGACGCCCATATGCAGCACATTCCGATCGTCACGGTCATCACCGATTTGGGTAAGGTCCACGAATCGTGGCTGGTCCCCGAGGCCGATGCGATCGTCGTTCCGGCACGCGAGGTCTACACGCGCGCGCTCTCGCGCGGTGTCAAGCCGGCGCGCCTGCGGCTTCTGGGTCATCCGATCCATCCCAAGTTCGACGACGTTACGGGCAGCAAAGCGGAGCTGCGAACGCAGTTGGGACTCTCGCCCGATTTGCCCGTTGTGATGCTCATGGCAGGCGGCGAAGGCGGCGGAAAACTCCTCTCCACGGCCCTGGCGCTGGCGCGCGCCCGGCTGCCGATCGAGCTGGTGGTCGTGTGCGGCCGCAACGAGCCGCTGGCGCAAAAGCTGGGCGAAGCCGCATCGAAGCTGCCCACGCCGATGCACGTGCTCGGCTTCACCGATAAAATTCCCGAGTATTTCCGGGCCGTCGATCTGCTGGTAACCAAGGCCGGCCCCGGAACGCTCGCCGAGGCAAACGCGGCCCAACTGCCCGTCGTCGTCTACGACTACGTACCGGGCCAGGAGCGCGGCAACGTGGACTTCGTCCGGCACAACGGTCTGGGCGTCATCGCGCTGCAGGGCGCCTCAACCGTCGTTGCGGCCGTTCGTACGCTCATTCAGACGCCCGAGCGGCTCGCGGCGATCCGCCACAATCAAGAAATCGTAGCGCCGCGACGCAGCTCTCGCCGAATCGCGGCGCTCATTCGTTCGATCGCCGAAACCGGAACGATTCCGGCTCAGGACGACAGCGCGCTGGCACTCCAAACCGCCGCGGCCGTCTAGTACCTCGAGCAGCGGCCGCAAGCGCGGCAACTGCATCGCCCCGCGAAGATCAGCACGATCAGAACGCTCCGATTCCGTTGGGCGTGCCCCATCCGACGCAGATCGAGTACTGAGTGTAGCCGTAACCGCTGCAGCCGCTAATGTCGTAGAGATCCTCGTGATGCGAGGTCTGCCAAAACGTTTTGCCGCCGTCTTGTTTGGTTGGGTTCCCCGCTAACCCGAAGACACCGGCGAGCAGCGGTGAAGCAACGCTGGTTCCCCCGACCGTGAACCATCCGCCATAGCCGTACGAGTCGTACTCCGCCACGTCCCAGGCAACTGCGGCTGCGTCGTTCGCGAGCCGGCCCGTGCAGTAGTGATCGTGCTGCCAGCGCGGCTTTTTGATGCCTGCCGCGCAGCCGCCGCCGGTATTGTCCCACGGCGTTTCGCTATACTGCGACCCGTTTTTGGAGAGCACCGTGCCGCCGACGGCGACAACCGTGTCGAAGGCTTCAGGAGCGCCCTCTTGTCCGATGCCGTCGTCGCCCGCCGCAGCCAGGTACGTGACGCCTTTTTTGGCGAAGTCGCCTTGGTCGACGCAACTCAGCGACGCATAGCAGATCCAGCTATTGCTCACGATGTGCGCTCCGAGTTTAACCGCTTCGACTTCAGCGGCCTGGAGATCCGAGGAATACGAGCCGTCGGCTTCGACTAAGTAGATCGTGCAGAGCGGACAGGAAGCGGAGACCATCTCGACGTCCAGATCGATCTCGATGCCCCACCCGGTGCTGCCCGAAGGATAGTTACTCTGCTGTCCCTTCTGGTTGAACTTCTTGAACTTCGCTTTGCCTAGGCCGAAGTAGGAACGGTACGTCGCCAGGTCGGTCGCAACGTCGGGATTGTCATACGCGTCCACGATTGCGACGATCTGCCCCGACCCCTTCGTCGTTGACGGCAGCTTGTATCGCGCCTGAAAGTCGGCTGGACCCCAACCCGCAACGAGCGGACTGATGCCGCTATTCGATTCGACGAGGACCAAGCACCGCGGTTCGCTGCGTACGTCGGGACAAGCTTTGCGCGCGACCCTTTGCGCCGGCGATGCACCAGGCTGTCTTTGAAGTGCCGCGCCTGTCGTGGCCATTGGCAACGTTGACGCACTGCAACCCGCGAGCGCTACGCCTAGCGCAATGCTAGTCGGAATCCATGGCAGTCGGCTCATAACGATCTCTTCCTTACGTTTTTGGTCCGGAGTGTCATCCGGGGTCATTACAATCGTCCCCACGATCCGGAACGAAGTGAAGTGACACCCGGACAGTTGACCCGGACAAGTTGCGACGGCGCTACGTGAGGGTCGAACGGCGGCCTGACCGAAGATGCGGCGCATGGACAACGATGGGCGGCCTTCCGGCTCGCCTCCGTTTGGAGTCCTCTTGCGCCAGCACCGCCTTGCCGCCGGCCTGTCACAGGAGGCGCTGGCCGAACGCGCCCGGATGAGCGCCGACGGCATCAGCGCGCTCGAGCGCGGACATCGCCGAACGCCGCAACGCGAAACGCTCGCGCTGCTGGCCAACGCGTTAGCCCTCGACTCGGATCGGCGCCGTCAGTTCGAAGCCGCGGCATGGTCGACGGCTCATCGGCGCCTCCAGAACGGCGACAAGGGTCAGACGCCGGCGGAGGCCGGCCCGGCCGGGCTCCCGATCCCGCTGACGAGCTTCATCGGCAGGCAACGCGAGCTTGCCGAAATCACGGAGTTAGTGCGCGACTACAGGCTGGTGACGCTCACGGGAACGGGCGGGATCGGCAAAACGCAGATCGCAGTGCGCGCCGCGTCAATGCTGGCCAAGGACCTCGCGCGACCCGTCCGCTTTGTCGACTTTGGGACGGTCGGCGCTTCCGGCGTGCTCTCGACCGTAGCCACGGCGCTGGGAGCCGGCGAGTCGCCGAATCGTCCGCCGATCCAGGCGCTGGTGTCGTTTTTAAAGACGAGAACGCTGCTGCTCGTTCTCGATAACTGCGAGCACGTCGTGACCGACGTCGCGGTCATGTGCGCGGCGTTGCTAAGCGCCTGCGACCGGCTGCATATTTTGGCGACGAGCCGCGAACCGATCAAGGTCGCGGGCGAACGCACGTACCGGGTGCCGTCGCTGGACGAGGCCTCGGCGACCGCGCTCTTCGCCGAACGCGCCGTCGCCGTCGACCATCACTTTACGGTGAGCGCGGCCAACGCGCCGTTGATTGCAGAACTCTGCCGCCGGTTGGACGGAATTCCGCTGGCGATCGAGCTTGCGGCAGCGCGCGTCAACCTACTGTCGCTGCGGGCGCTGATGGAACGGCTGGACGAGCGCTTACGCATCCTGACGGGCGGCGGCCGAGTCGCCTTCGCACGCCATCAAACGATGCGCGCGACGATTTCTTGGAGCTACGAGCTTTTGCGCGGTGCGGAGCAGCGTCTCTTCGAACGGCTCTCCGTCTTCGCCGGCGGATTCACGTTGGAAGCCGCCGAGTCGGTCACCGCCGGCGCGGATCTGGATTCCGAAGAGATTTTCGAGCTGCTCTGTTCGTTGGCGGAGAAGTCGCTCATCGCCGTCGACGTGACCGACGAGTTCCCACGATATCGCCTGCTCGAGACGATGCGCGTCTTCGCATCGGAAAAACTGGCCGAGCGCGAGGAAACCGAACGCCTGCGCAGGCGGCACGCCGAGTGGATCGCGGAATTGGCCGAGCGAGCGCGAGGGAAAGGCGCCACGACGTCCATCGAGCCGTGGGCTCGAGAGTTCGAGCCGGAGCTGGAAAATGTGCGCGCGGCGATCGAATGGTCGCTGGCGGCCGGCGAGACGTCGTGCGCCGCGCGGATCGCGTGCGGGTTTACGGCGGTGTGGCGCATGAACCACGGCGACGCCGAACCGCAGCGCTGGCTCGAGCACGTTCTGGAAAAGATGAGCGGCGATTATGCGATGGCGGGACGAGTCTGGTATACGCTCTCCACCGTCACGATAGGAACCCGCCGCGTCGAAGCGGCGCAGCGCGCACTCGAGCTCGCGGCCGCCGCCGACGCCGGCGCCCAGCATGCGAGCCTCTACCAACTGGCACAGGGTCTTCTCGAGACCGGCCGCATCGACGAGGCGGCCAAAACCAACGATGCGGTGCTGGCCTTATGCCGGCGCAACGCCATGACGCGCTCTCGCCGCTATGCCGCCGCCCTCGACATGCGCGCGCGGATCGCGGCGATTCGCGGATATGTCGACGAAGCGCGTACCTATTATACCGAGGCGCTGTCCCTCATCACCGCACTCGGCGACGAACACGAAGCGATCTTGATCCGCATCAACATGGGCGAGCTGGAGTACCGCGCCGGGCACGTCGATCGCGCTCGGGAGTTCGCCGACGCCGCGGTGACGGCGGCGCGACGCATTCGGTCCCGTCACCGCGAGATGACGGCATTAGTAAATTTAGCCGCATGTCGGCTGGCCCTGGGCGATATCGAGGGAGCGCGCGTCGCCGGCCGTCAAGCGCTCTCGCTCGCGCAATGGGCACCGCCGATGGAGGTTGCGATCGCGGTCCAGCATCTCGCTACGGTGGCAGCGTGCAACGGCGACGCGGCGCGCGCCGCGCGCCTTTGCGGCTACGCGGACGCCTGGTACTCGGGCGAGGGCTGTGAGCGCGAGCTGACCGAACGCCGAAGTTACGCGATCCTTGCGCGTGCCTTGCGCGAGCGCTTGGCCGAAGCGGAGATCGCCGCACTTGCCGCCGACGGCGCGCTGCTGCGCGAAGACCAAGCCGTGGCCTTGGCGTTGAGCGCTTAACGCGCTATTGCGCGTACTCGCCGTTCCAAACCACGCCGCCCGGCAGAAACTCGGGCGTTCGCGGTTTCTGCGAGAAATCGAAGTCCTTGCGAAGATCGCCCAAGATCGAGACGGTCTCCCGTACCGTCGGCCGCCGATCCGGACGGCCGTCGGTCTTGGGATCGATGCGAGCTCCGCCGAGAAAGTCGTCTTCAATGAACTTGACGTAGGCATCGTGGCTGAGCGTTTGATGGTCGATGAAG
>Ga0070738_10004929_pt1 | contig 15399 bp, 15 predicted proteins | sample Coa_R2_2_FD_66446 | JGI IMG/M metagenome (GOLD analysis project Ga0070738, IMG submission 66446) | Surface soil microbial communities from Centralia Pennsylvania, which are recovering from an underground coalmine fire - Coalmine... | ecosystem: Environmental > Terrestrial > Soil > Unclassified ...
ATACCTGGCAGACTTGTCCCTTTTGTATCCGGGCCAAGATGCTGCTGCGCTGGAAGGGCGTCAACCTTACGGAACATAAAATCGATGGCGATGAGGCAGCCAGAACGACGATGGCAGAACGGGCTAATGGCCGTCGCTCAGTGCCGCAGATCTTCATTAATCAGCATCACATTGGTGGTTGTGATGACCTCTATGCGCTCGATCGCCAGGGGCAGCTAGATCCACTCCTGGCCCAAGCGGCAGTATAAGCGGATTGTGGTCGGCGATGTTGACGACACTACCCTCAAACTTAACCCTCAAACTCTTCTCCCTTTGCACGCCCCTCATCCCTTCGACCATCCGGAATATCGCCAGCATCGACAGTGGATGGAACGGGCGATCGCGCTGGCTCAGGCTGCCGGAGATGCTGGAGAAGTCCCCGTCGGTGCTGTGATTGTCGATAGTCAAGGTCGGCTGATTGCCGAGGCCGAAAACCGTCGCGAACGAGACCATGACCCTACGGCACATGCGGAAATACTGGCACTGCGAATGGCAGGACAGGCGATCGGCACCTGGCATCTGACCCAATGCACGCTGTATGTCACGCTGGAACCCTGCCCCATGTGTGCGGGTGCGTTAGTGCTGGCACGCGTCGCACGGCTGGTCTACGGAGCCGATGATCCCAAAGCGGGGGCAGTCCGGACGGTGATAAATTTACCCGATGGTGCCTGTTCTAACCACCATTTACCAGTTGTTGGTGGTATTCTTGAATCCGTCTGCCGTCAGCAGCTCCAGTCCTGGTTTGTGCAGCGACGTCACCTAGCCCCAGATAAATATCTCTAGCGGTAGAACAACTGGCCTCATGCCACCGCGAAAAGTGTCCTTAGAGTAGAAGACGGCAATTGCAGAGCCATCTACGGTAGAAGGACGTGTTGTTTTCGCATCTCGTCCGCCTCTCTTTACGCTATGAATTCGCTTGATTCGACCAGACCGCTTGACCCTTCAGTGCAACTGCCAACGAATGTAGAGAGTCAGGTGAATACACTCGGCTATAGTCCGACCGCCCAAGAGGGATATTCCACTGACGGCAAGTCTCCAATCGATCATGTAGCGCCTGACAATTCGCTGCTGGTCAGGCTGCTGAAAGGAGAAGCCTACCATCGTGGTGTGGTTGCGACACCCACCGCATCACAATGTTCACCCTGGTTAGCCTCGCTGGTCTACCCGGTAGGGCGGTATCTCGTCGCACCACTATACTTTCGCCGGATTGAGGTGGTGGGACGTGAAAACTTACCGCGATCGGGGCCAGTGATTCTCGCGCCGACCCATCGTTCACGCTGGGATGCAATGATGATCCCTTACGCTGCCGGACATGATATTACTGGTCGTCATCTGCGATTCATGGTCTCTGCGGATGAAGTGAGGGGGCTGCAAGGCTGGTTCATTCGAAGATTGGGTGGTTTTCCGATCGACACGAGCCGTCCCGCGATCGCCAGTCTCCGTCACGGAGTTGAGCTGCTGCTCAGAGGCGAATCACTCGTAATCTTCCCCGAAGGCAACATCTTTCGGGAAGCGGAGGTTCAGCGACTCAAACCAGGCTTAGCGCGGCTGGCGCTGCAGGCAGAAGCCAGTCATCCCCATCTTGGGATCAAAATCGTCCCAATCCGTGTTTATTACAGCCATCCGCTCGCGCCGTGGCGGTGTCAGGTCAAAATTTGTATTGGGCGACCGCTGCAACCGGCTGACTATGATCTAAAGACGCCGAAATGCAGTGCTCAAGCGCTCACCGCTGCTCTGAAGCAGGCGATCGAAGCGCTCTAAATCGGACTGACTGATGCGGCAACCATATTTAGAGCGGATTCTGAGCCGTTCGCTGCATGACGTCATCCAATAAGCCTTCACAGGCGTCAAACAATAGATCAATCACCTGATTAAAGCCTTCGGGGCCACCATAGTAGGGATCAGGCACTTCGCGAAGCGTGTAGCGTGTACAAAAATCGCACATTAGATGCACCTTATCGCGATGGGTGCCGGTCGAGTCCAGTAGGCAAATGTCAGCAAAGTTATCCCGATCCATCGCCAGAATGCGATCGAACGCCGCGAAATCGTCTCGGGTAAACTGGCGCGCACTGCCCCGTAGCGTGACACCGCGCTGTTGAGCCGCGATCGCCATCCGCCGATCGGGGGGACTCCCAACGTGATAACTGGAGGTTCCCGCCGAATCACAAATAATTTGCCCACTCAAATTTGACTGGGCAATGAGATGATTCATAATATTCTCCGCTGAGGGAGATCGACAAATATTACCCAAACAAACAAACAGCAGCTTGTAAGGCATGGATGACGCTAAATAGGACAGTACAACAGATAAGCCGATCGACGTGAGGAGATAGAGATTTAGACAAGAGACTTTAAACCCTTAGTTCCAAACGTCTGGACGTTTGTATGAACGGGCCGTTCAGCCTCAGCGCTGCTGTCTCTCGTCTAGAATCTGGCGTCTTCTAAAGCCCTGGCAGGTTTAGTCCACCCGTCAGTTCCTCCATCCGCTCTCGCATGGTGGCTGTGGATTTGTTGTAGGCATCTTTCATGGCGGCAGCGACCAGGTCAGAAAGCACCTCTGCCCCTTCGCCCAATGCGTCGGGTGAAATGGTGACGCTGATCGGTTCCTGATTGCCGCTCAGAACTACTTTCACCAGTCCATTGCCAGCTTCACCTTCGATTTCGAGCTGTTCCAGTTCTTCTTGAAGCCGTTTAGCGCCTTCTTGAACCTGTTGTGCTTTTTTGAAGGCTTCCGTCAGCTCTTTCATTTTGCCAAGACCGAAGCCAAATCCCTGTCCTTGTGACATAGCGTATAACGAGTTACGAATTGGTTGTAAGCAGTCAGTTGTCTCATTATGACATCGCTCATCCTAGCAACGTCACTTTTCGTGAAATCCTCAGACCAGAATGCTGAGTGTCAGGCGCAGTGCTTAGCTGCCGCGATCGCTCGGCTCAGAAAGCTTCGGTCATTTGGAAGTCTCCCAGAATTCTCACTTCTGGTTCCAGATGCAGTGACCAGTGCTGTTCCACCTGCTGTTGCACGTACCGAATCAAGCGAAAGATGTCACTGGCCAGCGCATTGCCACGGTTGAGAATGAAATTAGCATGGCGCTCGGCGATCTGGGCACCACCAATCTGGTAGCCCTTGAGTCCCGATTGCTCGATGAGCCAACCCGCTTTGTACTCGGTTGGATTGCGAAACACGCTCCCACAACTGGGTAAGTGGTACGGCTGTGTCGTGCGGCGATGGTTCAGGTGCTGAGTGGTGCGATCAGTCAGCGTGGCAGGGTCAAACCCCGGGTTCAGTTGAAATGTTGCCTGCGTCACTAGCCAGTTCTTTCCCTGGAGAGCAGAGGTGCGATAGCAGTAGTGGAAATCCTGGGGTGTCATGATCTTGGTGGTGCCGTCGGGAAGGAGTACCTGTGCTTCCACCAGGTAGTCAGCCGTAGATCCGCCGTGGGCACCGGCATTCATCACGACCGCACCACCGACGGTGCCGGGAATACCGACCGCCCATTCGAGGCCTTGCCAGCCGTGTTCGGCTGCTTGCCAGGCCAGACGGGGGAGGGGTTCACCCGCACCAACTGTGACACGCCCGGTTTCTAGATCAAATTGACTGTGGCGCAGGCGGCGCGTACTGATGACAAGCCCAGATAAGCCGCGATCGCTAATCAGTAAATTCGATCCCTTACCCAGCAGCGTTACAGTCAGACCTTTCATTCGCGCCCACTCAAAACTGGCCTGAAGTTCATGCAGGTGTTTTGGGGCGACATACCATTCGGCAGGGCCACCAACCCGAAACGAGGTGAAGGCGGCCAGCGATACTTGCGGTTTAATCAAGCAGTCGGTTCCAGACAAGCGAACTGGTTGAACAACTTCCTGACAGATGTCATAGGTGAGCGGTTCTAAGCTCAACCGGGGCGTCCCAGCGGTCACAACTTTAGGCGGATCGTACGAGAGAGTCATGGTAATAAATCGTGTTTGTGACCCAACAAGCAAGCGCCAGTGGGTTCAATTGGTCTAATCCATAGTCACCGGAGGGCGTCAGGCGTGGTTACACCATTCCTGGGAGATGCCCTGTTCAATGCACTGATAAAACGCCATAACCTCAGGAATCAATTGGTTCAGATTCCCGGCTCCCAAAAATAGGGCAATGTCTCCCGGCATCAATAGTTCAGTTAAGCGCTTACTGACCGCCTGCAGTGACGGTTGGTAATCTACTTGAGGATGGTGGTTTGAGATTAAATTAGCAACCTGCTGACCACTGATTTTACCCAGGTTCGTTTCACCAGCACTGTAGATGTCACTGATAACGACGATATCGGCATCGCTGAACGATGTCGCAAAGTCTGATAAGAAGGTGAGCGTCCGGCTGTAGCGATGGGGCTGAAAGACCGCAACGACACGGCGCTTTAGACCGGGGCGCGTATTACCAGCTTGCAGTCGTGCCGCAGCCAGCGTGGCCCGCACTTCACTGGGATGGTGGGCGTAATCGTCAACAAAGAGGATGCCATTGTACTCACCACGACGCTCAAATCGTCGCCGCGCTCCTTCAAAGGTCGCGATCGCCTGAGCAATGGTGGCAAAATCCAGTTTTAACAGTCGTCCCACGGCTACCGCTGCCAGGGCATTGCTGAGGTTGTGTTTACCCAGCAGTTTGACATTGAGCCGACCGAGAATAACGCCCCGTTCCCAAACTCTGGCCGTTGTGCCGTCGGCTCGATAGGTGACACAGTCAACGGTATAGTCTGCTTCAGAATCAGCTGTGAGGCTATAGCTGATTGTCGGCTGGAGCTGGTTTCGCACCGTTTCGCAGTCAATGCTGCCAATTAAGGTTTGGCAATTGCCGGCGAAGGTTTTGAAGATGTCAACGACTTCGTTGAGACTGCTGTAATGGTCGGGATGATCCAGCTCAATATTCGTGACGATGCCGATCTGAGCTGCCATTTTGACTAAAGAGCCATCAGACTCATCCGCTTCGGCGACGAGATAGCTTCCCTGCCCCAGACGCGCATTGCCTTCCCAGGCATTGACCTCGCCACCCACGACGATAGTGGGATCAAGTCCAGCCTGCAGCAGCATGTAGCCAATTAAACTGCTGGTGGTTGTCTTACCGTGCGTTCCCGCTACAGCAATGCTGGCGTATTCATACATCAATCCAGCCAGGACGTCGGAGCGGTGAAAGATGGGACAGCCCAACTCCCGTGCAGCCATGTATTCTGGATTGGCTGGATGGATTGCAGTCGAGCAAATCACCTGGGGCAATTGGGTTACTGCTTGTTCTGCCAGTACTGGCCCAGTGCGCGATCGCTCAGTAACCGCTTTTGCTGGCACTACCCCTACGCTGGTAGATGCTAACTGTACAGACGCCGAGCTCGCAGACGCAGAACTTACGGACGTTTGAAAATGCTCTAGATTACTAGAATCCTGGCTCCAAAAAATGTGAACCCCTTCTTCTTGAAGTCGTTGCGTAATATGACTAAGACGAAGATCAGATCCTGAAACAGGTAGCCCACGTCTCGCCAGAACGTAAGCAAGGGCTGACATTCCAATTCCACCGACGCCGATGAAATGAAACGGTCTACCGCTGAAATCGATCGAATTCAGCATTTTAACTCCTCACACACCACACCAATATCTCGCGCTATCATATCAAGGATTATCTTTTCGGGATACAGCTTCCCGATAAATCTGGTTGCTTGTTAGTCAAGGCTTTATGTTCAAGCCTGAAGGTTTATCGTCCTGAAAGTTATATCACTCCTTTTGTAATTTTGGGGCACAGATTTGAGCAGAACGGCTGTGATTTTTACCTGAGCGATTCAGTCACCGAGTGAATCGTAGGGTAGGGCACTCCTCTCCTTATTCATCTAATACAGCCCAGATTTCGAAACTTCGTAACTAACGCAGGTAAGATTTGAGAAAGGTTGGCTCATTTTGGTCTACTGGTTCTCCGATTGCGTGGCTGACATTAGGCTGGAGCGTATTTACAACTGATCGTTTGGATACGGAATGTAGCTGTGTCTGAGATGCTCAACGTTGCCATCTTTGGTGGAGCCTTTAACCCTGTCCATTGGGGACATCTTTTAATTGCAGAAACCGCATTCGATCAGTTCAATCTCGATCACGTGATCTGGGTGCCGACCTTTCAACCGCCCCACAAGACACCGTCAATCCTGGCCTATGAGCATCGGTTTGAGATGGTACAACGGGCGATCGCCGATCACCCTGCCTTTACAGTGTCAGCGGTCGATCAACAGCGGACGGGGCCATCTTACGCGATCGATACGCTCAGGGCGTTACAGGTGCTTCATCTCAACACGCGCTGGCATTGGATTATTGGCCACGATGCGTTTGTCAGCCTGCCCCAGTGGCGGGCCAGTCAAGAACTCGGCGCGCAATGTATCTGGCTCGTTGCGCCGCGACCAGAGGCGGGGCCGGGAAGTGAGGCGATCGGGCGACCAGGCGACTCAGATCTGCAACCCGGCCAGAGCACACGTTTCGCCCTGCCGCACGCGCTACGCCTCCGCTGGCACTGGCTAGACATGCCGAGCGTCGGAATTTCTTCCAGTCTGGTGCGGCAACGGTGTTTGGCGGGACGATCGATTCGCTATCTTGTGCCGCCAGCGGTTCATTCGTATATTGCTGGACAAAATCTGTACCAAATGAGTTAAAATACCTATCGAAAGCATTGATGATTCAAAACGAAATACACCCCGGATAGAATGCAGGGCTAGTCCGCACCAAGTGTTGAGGTACGGACACGGGCGTTAGCGATCGCGCCAGCCGTTTAGGTTAACTCTTATAACAGCGCTGGGTGATTGAGTTATTGCACTCGTATCCTTAGGGTCTTATGATCAGTTTTGACAACCAGGAATCTATTTAGTAGACAGAGGGCAAGACGCAGTGATTAGAGTAGCGATTAACGGATTTGGACGTATCGGACGTAATTTCACGCGGTGCTGGTTGACTCGCGAAAACAGCCAGTTTGAAGTGGTCGCTATTAACGACACCTCTGACCCCAAAACAAACGCCCACTTGTTGAAATACGACACCATGTTGGGTAAGTTTGATGCTGATATCAGCGCCGACGAAAACACGATTACCGCCAATGGGCACACGATCAAATGCACGTCCGATCGCAATCCTGAGAACTTGCCCTGGAAAGCCTGGGACATTGACCTCATTATTGAGTCAACCGGTGTCTTTGTCACCAAAGAAGGTGCATCAAAACACATCACAGCGGGCGCGAAGAAGGTTTTGATCACTGCTCCTGGTAAAGGGGACGACGGTACGTTTGTAGTGGGTGTCAACCATCACGATTACGATCACGATAAGCATTGGGTCATTAGCAACGCTAGCTGCACCACCAATTGTCTCGCGCCGATTGCGAAAGTAATCCATGAAAACTTTGGCATCATCAAAGGCACGATGACGACAACCCACAGCTATACCGGCGACCAACGCCTGCTCGATGCTAGCCACCGTGACCTGCGGCGGGCCAGAGCGGCAGCTCAGAATATTGTGCCAACCTCGACGGGTGCTGCTAAAGCGGTCGCGCTGGTGCTTCCGGCATTAGCTGGCAAGCTCAACGGGATCGCGCTACGCGTGCCTACCCCTAACGTCTCTGTCGTCGATCTAGTTGTCCAGGTTGAAAAGAGCACCTTTGCTGAACAGGTGAATGAAGTGCTGAAGGAAGCGTCGGAAAATTCACTGAAAGGCATTTTAAAGTACAGCGACTTGCCGCTCGTATCGAGTGACTATGCTGGAACGGATGAGTCGTCCATCATTGACTCGGCGCTAACAATGGTGATGGGCGGTGATCTGCTGAAAGTCGTTGCCTGGTATGACAACGAGTGGGGCTATAGCCAGCGTGTCGTTGACCTCGCCGAACTGGTGGCTGAGAAGTGGGTTGCCTAGGTTGGCCTGTATAGCTGGTGCCTTCATCAGGTGACAGACGTGAGTCAGAACGTCGACCTCGGCAGAGTATTACCGTTGCTCACGTTGTCTTCAGCGTTCTGACCCAAGTGCGCGTGGGGTGAAAGACTTATTAAATGGCGATCGGGGCATAGCAACATGCCTTGATCGCCATTTGGGTATTGCACCCTGAGCCAATTACGATCGCCAGGGTCTCTGCTTGAAGCGATCGGTGCCCGCTCGTCTGGCTAGCTCATTGGCAGCGTGCTGCGATGCTTGCATTACTTCGGTTTCTGAAACCGTCTGCACCTGGCGATCGCGCATCACCACCTGCCCGTCTACCAAAACGGTTTCTGGCTCGTTGCCCAGTGCGGCATAGACGAGGGAAGACACCGGCGAGTGGACAGGCGTGACAAACACGTTGTCGAAATTCAGCACCACGAGATCGGCCTTTTTGCCCGGTTCGATCGAGCCAATGTCATGATCCAACCCGATCGCGCGAGCACCCTCGATCGTCGCCATCTCCAGCACTTTTTCAGCCGTGATGATCGTCGGATCCCGGTGGTAGCCCTTATGGATCAGTGCGCCAAACTTGAGCGTCTGGATCATGTTGCTATTGTTGTTGCTGGCAGGGCCATCGCACGCTAAACCAACAGTGACTCCCGCCCGCAACATCTGCGGAATCGGCGCAAAGCCCGAGGCTAGATACATATTGCTGCACGGGTTGTGAGAGACTTTGACATTGTGCCGCTGCAAGATGGGGAGGTCTGATGCTTCGCAGTAGACGCAGTGGACGGCGAGCACGTCCGCACCTAAAAAATCGATCGACTGTAGATACTGCAGATCCCGCATGCCAAACCGCTGCAAAGAGTTCTCGATTTCGAGCGGCGTTTCGGCGATGTGGATGGTGATCAGGGCACGACGATCGCTCGCGAGCTGACGCGTCTTGTCCAATGTTTCTCGATCAACGCTCCAGATCATGCACGGAGCCAGACCCACCTGCACTCGCGCCCCCGGTTGATTGTATTGATCCATCAAATCGCACGCATCCGACAACGCCTGATCAATGGGTTCAATTAACGGTGCCGGTACGCCCAGTTCCACACCCTGCGTCAGATACCCCCGAGCGACAATGCCCCGGATGCCCGTTGCTTGAAATGCCTGGATCACCGCTTCGGTCAACTGTCCCCGTGGGTGGGCATACATGAAGTCAACCACGGTGGTTGTGCCTGACTTGATCGACTCAACACAGCCATGGCAAGCGGCAGCATAGCAGTCTTCTGGAGTCAGGTGAACAGCCGATGGCCCAGTCATGCCGCAAAACCAGTCCTTGAGCACTCGATCGTCGCCCAGCCCCTTCAGCAGCGTTTGGAACAAGTGGGTATGGGTGTTGACCATACCGGGCATAATGACGCGATCGCGGCAGTCCATCTGTTCGCAGTCGGGGTATTTCGGCAGCAGGGTCGTGGTTGCACCAATATCCTGAATGCGATCGTCCTGAATGTAGATCGCCGCATCTTCGAGGATGTCGCGATCAGGATTCATCGTGATTACGGTTGCGTGGGTTAGCAGTCGGTTCATGAGTCGTTCGCCCTGAGAATTATTGGCCCTGAGAATTACTGGCACCAACTGACATCTTAGAGGGAATGACTGGACGCATCTGTAGTCGTAATTCGATCACAGACTGCTGGTCATCACCATTGGGCCGGTGGGGCGATCGGGCGTGGGCGATGCTTCGACCGTGACCACCAGTCCAGTAATGCCAGCGCTGACCGACAAGGGCACTTTGACAAAAACGTTGCCTCTGGGATTGCCAGCAAACTGTCCGGATGCGACTTTTTTCCCATCGACTACCGACCAGAGCTGGTAGATTTTACCCGGAGGCAAGGCGGGCAGGTTTTGCAAAATGACAATCCCTTGCGGGTGTCCTGGCGTGATCACCACATTCCCCGAGGCATCCGACATCTGATCCATGCCTTTGAGCGAGACGACCTGCGTCTTTGACTCCTGGAGCATGGCAATGAGATCCTTTTGTTGCGCTGCCTGGGCCTGAGTGCTGGCAAGCTGTTGCCGCAAGCGCACGTTGTCGATCGCGATTGCCACCAGCACGATCGCCGCAATACTGCCTACCACCTGGAGCAGTCGTCGCCGTCGCTGCGGTCGTACAGAAATCGTTGTCGCTTGAGCGGGTGTGCCCACAACCGCCGACCGCAAATGGGCAGGCAGGGGAACCTCTGGCAGACTGTAGGGCATGGCTGCCAGCACTTCCTGGAGCTGATGCACCTCACCGACCAGATCAGGATGCGCGGCCAGGAGTTGCTGAACGACCTCTGCCTCCGCCGGGTTGAGATCGCCGAGGACATAGCCAGCAATTAATTCTTGCCAATGTTCGGGACGGATTGGTTCTACCATACACCCAACTACTCAATCAACATTTTTAGATGGTTTCTCAAGTTCAGTAATCCCTGTCGTGACCAGCTTTTGACGGTTCCCAGTGGCGTTTCAAGGCGTGCCGCAATTTCTGATTGGCTCAAGCCTTCGTAGTACGCCAGCTCCAAGACCTGACGCTGCTTTTCAGGCAACTGAACAAGTGCCGTTTGAACATATTCAGACCGTTGACTGAGCGAGGCAAGCTCAAACGGAGTAGGAGAGGAATCACTGGACATGGCTTGGCTCCAGCGTTGCAGGAAGCGCACGTTACTGTTGCGAGCACGGATGCGATCGATGGCTCGCGATCGCGTCAGGGTTGTCAGAAAGCTGCTCAGCGAACCGCGTCCGGGGACGTAGCTTTGGCGCTGCCAGAGGTGTAAAAATACTTCCTGGGTCAAGTCTTCAGCTTCTTGAGCATTGACAAGAATTCGCAGTGCCAGACGGTAAACGAGGCTGGCATAGCGATCGTAGAGCAGACCCAATGCGGCTTGCTCTCCAGACTTGAGTGCTAAAAATAACTCAACATCTGACTGAGCCGGACACACAGAGCGGCCTTTTGTGGGATCAAACGCCATAAAACTCTTGTAGACAAGGCTGCATCAATATCCGCTCCTGTGTGGTTGCCATGCAGGACGCCCCCAAACAACGATCGCTGCGATCAATTGCCGCAACTATTCCATATACGGATGCCGATGCAATTTGGATCAAATAAAAACAGCCCCGACTCAACGTGAGCGCAGGACTGTCATCAGCACGTCATCAGACGATCGCACCGTGAGCGTTGATCTACGATACGTACTGCACAACCGCATCAACAGGGTATCGAACTTTGGGCAGCGCCGCATTCTTGTCATCGTCCGCGCGATAACCGGCGGGGCAAACGACAACAGACGTGTAATCTGAGCCTGTCAGCCCTAAGACTTCATCATATTTGGGCGGGTTGAATCCTTCCATCGGGCAGGTATCGATGCCCAATAGAGCCGCACTGGTCATAAATTGTCCCAATGCGATATAGAGCTGGCGCTTTGACCACTCATCCAGATCCAGCGGGTAGGGAGGCTTGGACAAAAAGCCGTTGATCACGTTTGCAAAGCCCTGCAAATTTTCAACCGGCACATGCCGCACGTCTGAAATGTTGTGCATGTAGCGCTCGACATCAGCGGCATTGACCCCCTTTTTGATCGTCAGCACCACCAGATGGGAGGCATCTGCAACTTGCGTTTGTCCCCAGGAGTGCTCGACTAACGTCTGCCGAATATCTGGGTTGGTGACAACGAGAAACTTCCAGGGCTGCAGCCCAAATGACGATGGGGCGAGCACCAGACTCTCTATCAATGTCTGCCAAACATCGTCCGGAATCTTCTTAGTCGGGTCAAATTTCTTGGTGGCATAGCGCCAGTGTAGCTGTTGACGTAACTGCTCGGTTGAAACTACAGCACTGCTCATATGTATCTGTTTGTAAAGGCTGTTCGATTATAGCCGACCCACTTCTCCAACAGGCGTAATACTGGACACCGGAAGCCGCCTGCCGTTTGTCACGGATTCGCGGTTGCGATCGCCCTTACCCCGTCAGTCCAGGTGGTCTACCGCTGACCTGGCCGCCAGCGTCTCAAACTGCTGCCAGCAAAGGTAAAGGGCACGGGGGACGTGAAAGCAGCCTTTCCACTTCCCGCCCTTGAGGTTGAGCAGCACCTCGCCCCGGCGATCGAGGTAGCCAAACCATTCGCCGTAATCTGGATCGGCAAAATGCGTCCAGGTATAGTCATGCAGCTTGTGGTACCACTCCCAGCAGGCATCCCGCCCCGTGAGGCGGTAACCCATTACCAGCGCCACTAACGACTCCAGATGCACCCACCAAAGCTTTTGATCCCATTCCAACTGTTGGGGGGGGTGTCCTTCGGCATCCATAAAGTAGTACAGCCCCCCGTACTGCTCATCCCAGGCAAACTTGAGAATGGAGAGCACCACATCAACAGCGCGTTCGATCGTTGGTTGATCGTTGCACCGCTGGGCAATATCCATGATGAACCACATGGCTTCGATGCCGTGACCGGGGTTGATTAGACGTCCCTCAAACGAATCAACGTGCGCGCCGTTGGGGGCAACGTTTTCGTACATCAAACCGCGATCGCGACCCAAAAAGTCAGTCATCACCTCCTGAACCGTGGCCGCCAGGATTTGCTCCAGTTGGTCGCTTGGCAACAGCCAGTCCATCTCTAGCGATAGATTGGCTAAAATCATGGGCACGGCCAGCGATTTCAGTGGGCGCGTGCCGGGATAGGTTTTGTTGTAATGCCCTTTGGGATCGTCTTTACGCCGCAACACGTTGTTGTAAGCCTGCAGCGCAACGTCTTTTGCCCACGCTTCACCCGATGCCAGAGCATACTTGCTAAACGCCATTGCGGCAAAGCAATCAGAAAAAATATTGTAGGGCTGCACCAGCGGATTACCCACGCGATCGAGGGCAAAGTACCAGTTTCCGTCAGCATCACGCCCGTGTTGCGCCAGAAAATTTGCCCCATTGGTCGCAATGTTGAGCCAGGTTTCGCACGGCTCAAGCTGGGTGTATAGCATCGAAAAAATCCATACCTGCCGATTTTGCAGCCAGATGAATTTATCCGTGTCGTATACATTGCCCGCGCGATCGAGGCAGGTAAAATAACCGCCCTGTTCCCAGTCGATCGAATGCGTTTCCCAGAACGGAATCACATCGCTGAGCAACGCGTTTTTGTATTGATCAGCAAGCGCCTTAAACTCTTTTTCCATACAGACCTCCTTCTCTCCAGCCCTTTATCATTCGATCATTCGGGTTCCTACCGCCGACTGCCGACGTCCTCACTCAAAAACTCCCGCATCAGCTCATTTACCAACAGTGGTTGTTCCTGCTGTACCCAATGACTGCAGTTAGGAATATAGCGAATGCGGAAGTTCTGCACATATTTTTCGGTGCCGTAGGTTAACTCCTTCCCGAAAGCCGTATCTGCTTCACCCCAGATCAGCAGTGTGGGCACTGTCAAGATTCCCCAATCACGCGTTGTCAAGTCCTGGGAAAACAAATTGCGGTAGTAGTTGAGCACCGCCGTCAGAGCGTTTCGTTTGGCAAACGCATTTTTGTATGCTTCCAGGTCTTCGTCACTGAAGGTAGTTTGATCAACCGCCATGCCTCTAAATGCTGATTCCAAAAACCAAAAGTCATTGAGCTGGATCAGCAGTTCTGGCAATATTGGTAGCTGAAAGAAAAAGATGTAAGCACTCCGGAGCAACTGTTGCGGGGTGCGCAAGCCTTCGAAGAATTTAGCGGGGTGGGGCAGGTTGAGTATAATCAGCCGATCGACCAGCGCCGGGTAAGCGTAAGCAAATGACCAGGCGATCGCGCCTCCCCAGTCGTGTCCTACCAAGACACAGCGATCGTACCCCAGTCCCTCGATCACGCCTTTCACGTCCTGGATGAATTCTGCCATCACGTAAGCCGACTGGGCTTCAGGCTTATCGCTATCGTTGTAGCCGCGCAAATCCAGGGCGACGACCTTGTGATCGTGAGCAAATTCTGGGATCTGGTACCGCCAGGAGTACCAGAACTCTGGAAACCCGTGCAGCATTAGCATGAGTGGCCCTTCTCCCTGGGTCACGTAGTGCAATTTGATGCCGTTCGTTTCGATCGTGTCGTGGTGCCAGGATTGCTCAGACATAGTGTGAGTGAGGTGGAGTAGTGAGTTGACGTAGTGTTGCAGCGGGCATTGCTACCAGTCTGTTTAAATTCTGGCCGCAATCCTATCCAAACCCGCCAATTCAGGTCGGTGAGCCGACGATCGTCGCCTCGACCATCGTAAGCCTGACAAGCAATGTTAAAAACAATTAATTTTTGTATAGTTTTGTGATAATTTCATAACAGAGCGCTGAGGGTTCAGCTTGTACACGCTGAGTCCTCATTGTTGCCGGTTGTAATCTTATTAAGGTTAGGTCTGATATGCCAATTACCATTGACTCAGCGCGTGGAATCTTTCCCCAAACGCTATCGGCGGATGCAGTACCAGCGACGATCGCGAGATTCGAGCAACTCAGTGCCGAGGATCAGTTGGCCTGGACATGGTTCGCTTATCTCGAAATGGGCAAGACTATTACAATTGCGGCCCCTGGAGCGGCCAGAATGCAGTTTGCCGAAGCCACGCTGAATCAAATTCGCCAAATGTCTTTCGCCGAGCAAACGCAGGTGATGTGTGATTTGGCAAATCATGCCGATACGCCCCTTTGCCGCACCTACGCCACCTGGTCAGCAAACATTAAGCTTGGCTTCTGGTATCAGCTTGGACAATGGATGGATGAAGGAATTGTTGCGCCGATTCCAGCGGGTTATCAACTTTCTGCCAATGCTGCATCCGTCCTGCAAGCGCTGCGAGAACTGGATCAGGGTCAACAAATTACGGTCTTACGCAATGCTGTCGTGGATATGGGGTTTGATCCCAATAAATTGGGTGACTACACCAGAGTGGCTGAACCTGTGGTTGCCCCCAAGGAGGTATCTCAGCGCACAGAAGTCACCATTGAGGGCGTCACAAACCCAACCGTGCTGAGCTACATGAACAATTTGAATGCCAACGACTTTGGGGCATTGATTGACCTGTTTGCACCCGACGGTGCCCTCCAGCCGCCATTCCAAAGACCGATCGTGGGTCGAGACGCCATCTTACGATTCTTTAACGAAGAATGCCAAAACCTGAATCTCATACCAGAACGCGGCGTTGCTGAACCCACTGATGATGGCTATACCCAGATCAAAGTGACTGGCAAAGTCCAGACGCCCTGGTTTGGTGCCGCAGTTGGTATGAACATGGCCTGGCGGTTTTTGCTCAATCCAAAGGGCAAGATTTTCTTCGTTGCGATCGACTTGCTCGCATCGCCGAAAGAACTGTTGAACTTAATTCGCTAGAGTGGCACCTGTCATCGGTCAATGATGACTGATTGTGAGCGCTCTTGAGTCAAGAGCGCTCAATTTTTAGCCTGTGTAAATTAGACAGAAATCATGCAAGTCAGTGACAT
>Ga0070738_10004931_pt1 | contig 15394 bp, 19 predicted proteins | sample Coa_R2_2_FD_66446 | JGI IMG/M metagenome (GOLD analysis project Ga0070738, IMG submission 66446) | Surface soil microbial communities from Centralia Pennsylvania, which are recovering from an underground coalmine fire - Coalmine... | ecosystem: Environmental > Terrestrial > Soil > Unclassified ...
CCGCGCTCGCGCAATCCATCGCGGATGAACTGCTCGATCAAGCCGCGGACGATCGCGCCTTTGGGATGCCAAAAGACGAGACCGCCGCCGGCCTGCTCCTCGATCGAGAAGAGGTCGAGCTCGGCCCCGAGCTTGCGGTGATCGCGCCGCTGGGCTTCCTCGACTCGCGTGAGATACTCCTCGAGCTCGTGCTCGTCGTACCACGCGGTGCCGTAGATCCGCTGAAGCATCGGGTTGCGCTCGTCGCCGCGCCAGTAGGCACCGGCGACGCTGGTCAGCTTGAGGGCGCCGATCGCTCCGGTCGAGGCGGCGTGGCCGCCGCGGCAGAGGTCGGTAAAGTCGCCGATCGTGTACAGCGTGATCGGCTGGCCCTCGGGGATCTCGCGCGCGATCTCCGCTTTATAGGGATTGCCCTCAAACGCGTCGATCGCTTGGGTGCGCGTCACTTCGCGCCCCGTCATGGGATAGTCGGCGGCGACGATCTCGCGCATTCGTGCCTCGAGCCGCGCCAGGTCGTCGGGCGTAAACGGCGCGCCCCGGTCGAAGTCATAATAGAACCCGTTTTCGATCGCCGGGCCGATCGTCGGCTTGGCGTCGGGAAAGAGGTCTTGGACGGCGTAAGCGAGCACGTGAGCCGCCGTATGGCGAAGCTCGGCGAGCGACGGCCTGCGATCGTGAGCGACGTCGGACATGGGGCGGCGGCTTCCGGGGCATCGGCGGTGCATCCTTTGCCGGGTCCCTTAACGTGACGTTAATCGGCCTCGTTTACAACTAGAGACGTACTCCCATAACCAGCGTCAATAAGGAGATTTCTTGTGAAAGGATCGTTGGTTCGCCTTTGCGCGGCGGTCGCGGTTGCGGCGGCGATGGCGATTCCCGCGGCGGCGGCGACACAGCTCACCGGCGCCGGCTCGAGCTTCGATTATCCGTTCTTTTCCAAAGCGTTCTACATTTATAATCAGAAGAACCCCGACGTCACGGTCAACTACCAGTCCATCGGCAGCGGCGGCGGCATCCAGCAGTTTACGGCGCGCAACGTCGATTTCGGCGCGACCGACGTCCCGATGAACGCCGAAGAACTGGCACGCGCCAAGGCGCCGGTGCTTCAGATCCCGGTGACCCTGGGCGGCGCCGCAATCGCGTACAACGTTCCCGACATCAACGGCACGCTGCGGCTGACGCGGCAGATCGTCGCCGACATCTACCTTGGCAAGATCCTCAAGTGGAACGATCCGCAGATCGCGCGTCTCAACAAAGGGATGAAGCTTCCCGACATGTCGATCGTGGTGGTCCACCGCTCGGACGGTTCGGGAACGAGCTATATCTTCACCGACTTCTTGAGCCACGTGTCGCCCGAGTGGAAGAGCAAGGTCGGGACGGGTAAGAGCGTCTCGTGGCCGGCGCCCAGCTCCGTGGGCGCAAAGGGCAACGAAGGCGTGGCCGGTCAGATTCGCAGCACGCCGGGAGCGATCGGCTACGTCGAACTGGCGTACGTGATCGAAAATCATATGCCGGCGGCGGTACTCCAAAACCGCGCCGGAAAGTGGGTCGCGTGTTCGCCGGAGACCGTTGCGGCCGCGGCGGCGACCAAACCCGAAGTGAGCGCGACGAACTTCTCGATCGTGGACGCAAGCGGCGCGAACTCGTATCCGATCTCGGGATACTCGTGGGTCGTCGTCTATAAGAACCAAAGCGATCGTGGCCGGGCCAAGATGCTGTACGACGTGTTGTCGTGGCTCGTAGGATCGCAAGGGCAAGACAACGCGAAGTCGGTGGATTACGTGCCGCTTCCGCATAACGTTCAGGGCACCGCGCAGTCTACTCTCAACCAAATGCAACGCTGACCGTGGCAGTCCAGCCGCGCTTCCGGCGCGTCGCGCGCTTCGTCAGTCCGGCCGATCGCGGCTTTGCCGCGGTCGTCTACGGCGGGAGCATTCTCTTCGCCGTCTTGATCGTCGGATTGTTCGCGGAACTCGTGCTGGGCTCGTGGCCGTCGATCGTGGCCTTCGGGCCGTCGTTCATTTGGAAGAGCAACTGGAATCCGATCACCAGCAATTTCGGCGCGCTGCCGATGATCTACGGCACGGTCGTGACGTCGTTCATCGCGATCGCCCTCGCCGCGTTCGTCGGGATCATGGCGGCGGTCTTTCTCGCCGACTTCGCACCGCGCTGGCTTTCGACGCCGCTCTCGTTCTTGATCGAACTCCTCGCCGCCGTGCCCAGCGTCGTCTACGGCCTGTGGGGACTCTTCGTGCTCGCGCCGTTCGTACGAACCGCGATCGGCCCGGCGCTGCAGAAGACGCTGGGCTGGATGCCTCTGTTCTCGGGACCGATCTACGGCGTCGGACTCTTGACGGCGGGCATCGTCCTAGCACTCATGATCGTGCCGACGGTGACCGCGATCTCGCGCGACGTGATCGCGGCGATTCCGCGCGATCTGCGCGAAGCGTCGATGGCGCTGGGCAGCACGAAGTGGGAGACGGCGACGCGCGTCGTGCTGCCGGCCGCGCGCATCGGAATCTTCGGCGCGTGCGTGCTCGCGTTGGGCCGCGCGCTCGGCGAGACGATCGCGGTCACGATGGTCATCGGCAATCGGCCGGAGATTTCCGCGTCGCTGTTCGCTCCGTCGTACACGCTGGCGAGCGTGATCGCCAACGAGTTCACCGAAGCGACCACCAGCGTGTACATCAGCGCGCTGATCGAACTGGGGCTGATTCTGTTCGTCGTCAGCATCGTCGTCAACGCGCTGGCGCGGCTAATGATCTGGAGCGTCCGTGGTTCGAGCCGCGCCTAACGCGCCGAGCTTGAGTCTGGGCCGGCGCCGCGCGTACGGCGCGCTTGGTACGGGGCTGGCCTTGTTCTGCGCCATGCTTGCGGCAGGGGCGCTGCTGGTCATTTTGGGCTACGTCATCGTGCAGGGTGCGCGGGCGATCAACTGGGACTTTTTGACGCAGCTTCCGCATCCCGTCGGCGTGCCGGGCGGCGGCGTCGGCAACGGCATCCTCGGTACGTTCATCATCATCGGCCTTGCCACGCTGATGGCCGTCCCGATCGGGTTGCTCACGGGGATCTATCTCGCGCTTTTCGGACGCGGGCCGATTCCTGAAGCGCTGCGCTTTCTCTCCGACGTCCTTTCCGGGGTGCCGAGCATCGCGATCGGGCTGTTCGCCTACGCGGTTCTCGTCGCACCGCTCAAACATTTTTCGGCGATCTCGGCGTCGTTCGCATTCATGATGCTCATGCTTCCGCTGCTGGTGCGGACCTCGGAGCAGGCGATCCGTTCGGTGCCGCAGACCGTACGCGAGGGTGCGCTGGCGCTGGGAATGTCGAACTTCCGTGCGACGGTCCGGATCGTGCTCCCGACGGCACGGCCCGCGATTATCACGGCGCTGCTCTTGGCGATCGCACGCGTGACGGGAGAGACGGCTCCGCTACTCTTCACCGCGTTCGGAAGCCAGTTCTGGGAGACCAATCCGAACAACCCGATGGCGACGCTCGCGCTGCAAGTCTTTACCTATGCGATCTCGCCCTATCCCGACTGGCAGGCGCAAGCGTGGGGCGGCGCGCTGGTGTTGATCGTGGCGGTCTTCGTGCTCAGCTTGGGCGCCCGTCTGATGCTGCGCCGGGCGATGCGGGGGCTCGACAGTTGAGCGTCGCGGCGGCCGTCGCGCGCGACGATTTGCTGGCAACCGACGATCTGAGCGCCTATTACGGCGAACGCAAAGCCGTCGGCAACGTGTCGATCGCCTTTGCGCGCAAGGCGGTCACCGCGCTGATCGGACCGTCGGGATGCGGCAAGACGACGCTGCTGCGATGTCTCAACCGGATCCACGAGGTCGGTTTCGACGCGCGGGTCGAAGGGCGCGTGCTCCTGGACGGTCACGATATCTACGGCAACGATGTGGATCCGATGGCGATCCGGCGGCGCGTCGGAATGGTCTTTCAGCGTCCCAATCCCTTCCCCACGCTCTCGATTTTGGACAACACGCTGGCGTGCGCGGGCAAGGGGCTCAAGCGGCGGCAGAAGATCGATTGCGCCGAGCGCGCCTTGCGCGCGGCGGCGTTGTGGGACGAAGTAAAGGACAAGCTGCGGTCGAGTCCGCTGCGACTCTCGGGCGGACAGCAGCAGCGGCTCTGCATCGCCCGGGCGGTAGCGGCGGAGCCGGAAGTTTTGCTGATGGACGAGCCGACCGCTTCGCTCGATCCGATCGCCACCGCCGTCATCGAAGAGCTCATGGGCAGCCTCACGGACGAGTTCACGATCGTCGCGGTGACCCACAACATGCAGCAAGCGGCGCGCGTTTCGGATTACACCGCCTTCATGTTGGCCGACGCCGACGGCATCGGACGCATCGTCGAAGTGGACGAGACGGCGAAGCTCTTCACCAAACCGGGCGATCGCCGCACCGAAGACTACATCACGGGACGATTCGGATAACCGACCGCTCGCCGCCGCGCGTTTACGGCGATTGCGGCGCGGAAGGCGGCGTCGGCGTGAGCTGGATGTCGTACACCTGAGTCTGATCGGCTTCGACGTCGTTGCCGCTAATCGAGGTCGCTTCGTAGCCGGGCTTGACCGCCGTCAAGGTATAGGTATCCGGCTGCAGCGCAAAGGCGGAGTAGTGACCGTGCGCGTCGGTCGTCGTTTCGACGGTCTGCGACGACGAGCTGATGCGTACGTGCACTCCCGGAAGCGGCGCGCCGGTCTTGGCATCGGTTACGGTACCGTTCATGCCGCCGCTGGTACCGGCCATGGCCCAGCTCGTCAGCATCGCAAAGGAAAAGAGCAGCGCGAGCGCCGTGCGTGTCGTGTTAAGCATGAGTTTTACGACTCGGTGCGGTCGCAAAGAGTTGCGAGCCCGCTTGCGCGGGCTCGCCTATTTTATTTCGCGCTGATCGCCGCACCGATGGGTTCGGTAAACGCGGCCGTGTCGTTGTAGTTCGTCGGAGTGCCTCCGGCATCGTAGTGCCAACGGTAGGCCGTGCTGGCGGTGTACCCGCACGACTCGTAATCCGGACCCGCGAGATACCGCTGGTGGGACGCTGCAATGACGCCCTGCACCAAATCGCAAACCTGGCCGCCTTGCGAGTTCACCAGCGTCGTCGTGCCGGTGATGGTTCCGGAAGAGCCGGAGATATTGACCCAGTAGACGCACGATTGCGTGCTGCCGTTACACTGCTGATCGCCGAGCGCCAGGTAGTTACCGCTTCGGTACCACTGGACGAACCCGGCGAGATGGAGCGTTCCGTTGGTGAGATTGATCAGTTCGGTGTTGCTGCTTCCGGCCGGAAGTTCGGCCAGGTAGCTGCTGGTACGGGTGGCGTCGGTACCGTCGAAGTAAAGGTTGCCGGCCCGATCGTAGCCGACGAAAAAATACTCCGAGATGCTGGAGTTAGTGTACGCCGTTCCGCTTCCCGAACCGTTGGGGAAGACCATGATGTTGCCGGGACCGGCGGTGGAGCTTTCGATGTTCGCTACGGCCAGGTCGCCGTTGGATCTGCTGACGGCGCACGCCGCCGGATATTCGCCGCTGATGTTGAGCGTTTTGAGCAGCGATCCCGTGCGGGAGTAGAGCAACAACTGCTGGCCGCCGGTGTTGGCGATCCAGATGTTGCCGTTCGTATCGTTGCACTCGCCCTCGGGGAAGCTGAAGCCGGTCAGCGTGCCTTTGAGCGTCATGTCGGGCATGCTGAAAATGTCGACGTCCGACGCGCCGTAATCGGAGATGAAGAGCAAGCGCGGCACATTCTTGGCATCCGGCGAAATCCACGATTTTGCACGATTGGGATGGATCGCGGTCGTCGTACTTGCCGCCGGAACCGGGACCGCGCGATGGGTTGCGCCGGGGATCGTCGCCCCCAGGGGCGACGACTGCTGCGCGGCGCCGCTGCTGCACGCAGCGAGCGCGGCCGCGACAGCGCAGGAGAGTAATGCTCGTCGGGCCATGATCTTCTACCACCTTTCGTCGGTGAAAGCAGGGATGGACGATTTCTAACGCCGCCGCAAGAGCCCTGTGCGAACCGATCGCGACAGGCGGGGGGTGCCGGACGCGCGAATTGCGGCGCAAAGGGGGATCGCGACGGTGTTTCAAGGTCGAGTAGCGTTGGTCACGGGCGGTACGCGCGGCATCGGTGCGGCGATCACCGAATGCTTGGCAGAGAGCGGCGTGTCGGTCGCGGCGGGGTACAACCGCGGCGGGGAGAGCGCGCAGAAGTTCGCCAAACAGATGTCCGAAAAAGGCGCCGTCGTGACGATCCATCAGGGTCGCGTCGACGACGTCGACGACTGCAACCGCGTGGTCAAGGAGGTCATGGACCGATTCGGGCGCGTCGACTATCTCGTCAACAATGCCGGTATCACCGTGGACAAGACGGTTCGAAAGATGACCGTCGCCGACTGGCGCCAAGTGCTCGACGTCAATCTCTCCGGCGCCTTCCAGATGACCAAGGCGGTGCTCGAGCATATGATCGAGCGCGGCTCGGGGCGGATCGTGAACATCAGCTCGGTCATCGGCGAAACCGGCAACGTCGGGCAGGCGAACTACGCGGCTTCGAAAGCCGGCCTGTTCGGCTTCACCAAGAGCCTCGCGTTGGAGATGGCGCAGCGCGGAATCACGGTCAACTGCGTGGCGCCCGGGTTCATCGAAACGGAAATGGTCGCCGCCATTCCGGAGGCCGCGTTGGCTAAAGTCGTTGAAAAAATTCCGCAACGCCGCTTGGGGCGTCCCGAGGAGGTCGCGCGGGTGGTCCGCTTCTTGCTCGAGGACGAGTCCAGCTACATTACCGGGGCGGTCTTCAACATCAACGGCGGGCTCGACATGTAAGCCGGCAGGCAAAGGTCCGAGCGTTGGGTAAATCTAGCGCGTGGATAGTTTACCTTTCAAAGAACGCGTCGGCATCGTCACCGGCGGGGCTCGCGGAATCGGCGGCGCGATCAGCACGCTGCTCGCGCAAGAGGGCGCGACGGTCGCCGTCCTCGGCCTTCCCGCCGATCGCGACCGAACGCAGAGCCTAGCCGCCGCGCTCAACGGCGCGGCAAAACGCCTGCACTTTTACGAGGGCGACGTCAGCCTTTTCGACCATTGTAAGGAGGCCGTCGCCGCCGTGCTCCGCGAGCACGGGCGTATCGATTTCCTGGTGAACAACGCGGGAATCACCCGCGATCATACCGTCCGAAAGATGACGGTCGACGAGTGGGAAGCGGTTCTGAGAGTGAATCTTTCGGGGCCGTTTTTTATGATCAAGGCGGTGCTCGACACGATGATCGAGCAGAGCTACGGGCGGATCGTCAACATCAGCTCGGTTGTCGGCGAGAGCGGGAATTTCGGACAGGCCAACTATGCGGCCGCCAAGGCCGGTTTGATCGGCTTGACCAAGACCGTCGCGCTCGAAGTGGCCAAGCGCGGCATTACGGTCAACGCCGTGGCCCCCGGCTTCATCGACACCGACATGACGCGCGCGATGCCGATGGCGGCCATTGAAAACGCCATCGAACAGACACCGCGCGCCCGGCTCGGCAAGCCGGACGAGGTCGCCCAGCTCGTGCGTTTTCTGCTGGACGAGAAGGCCGGCTACATCACCGGCGCGGTGTACAATATCAACGGCGGTTGGTACATGTAGATGATCGGCGAAACGATGGCTCCCGAAGAGTTCGGCTACGGGATCGAGGTCACGGGACTCGACCCGGCATCGCTCGGCGATGCGTTGCGAGCCGTAATCGCGGACGTAATGATGGACCCCATGCGCATGAGCACGTGGCTCACCGGCTTCGCGCTGGCCGAGCAGAACGTCGGACTCAACATGCTGCGCCGCCTGAGCGGTCAAGCCGCGGGATCAAACGGCACGTCGAGCGACAAGCGGTTTGCCGAGCCGGAGTGGAGCAGCAACCCCTTCCTCGCGGGAATCGTCGAGGACTATAAGGCCCGCACGAACGCGGCGATGCAGCTCGTCGACTCGGCGCGGCTGCCCGAAGCCACGCGCCGCAAGGCGCGCTTTGCGATGCAGCTGATGTGCGACGCCTTCGCGCCCAGCAACGTGCCGTGGCTCAATCCCGGCGTCGTCAAAGAGGCGACCGAGAGCGACGGGATGAGCCTCGTGCGCGGACTCTCCAACTTCCTCGACGACGTCCGCAACAATGGCGGCTATCCGCGGCAGGTCGATAAGTCCGGCTTCACGCTGGGTGAGAACATCGCCGCGACGCCGGGGCGAGTCGTGATGCGTAACGAGCTGATGGAGCTCATCGCGTACGAGCCGCAGACGCCTGCGGTCCACGATCTGCCGTTGCTCTGCAGCCCGCCGTGGATCAACAAGTACTACATCATGGATCTCGCGCCGGGACGGTCGTTCGTGGAGTGGGCCGTGCAGCACGGTCATCAGACCTTCATGATCTCGTACCGCAATCCCGATGAGGCGATGTCGCATTACACGATGTCGCATTATCTGCGCGACGGACTCTTGGCGGCGATCGACGCGGTCCAAGAGATCACCGGAGCGCCGCGTCTTAACGTCGCGGCGCTCTGTTTGGGCGGAACGCTGGCATGCATCGTCGCGGCCTACCTTGCGGCCCACGATCAGAGCGACCGCATCGCCTCCGCGACGCTGACCAACACGCTCGTGGACTTCGGCATTCCCGGCGACCTGGGCGTCTTCACGGACGAAGACACCATCGCGCGGCTGGAGAAGCGCATGCGCGAGCGCGGCGGATACTTGGATTCGGCGGAAATGGCGCGGACCTTCGACTGGATGCGGTCGAGCGACCTGATCTGGACGTACGTGATCAATAACTGGTACAAAGGCAAGCAGCCGTCGGCGTTCGACATACTGGCGTGGAACAACGACTCCACGCGCATGCCGATCGAGATGCACTCGGAATACCTGCGAGCGTGTTACCTGCACAACGCCATCGTCAAGCCCGGCGCCTTCGTCATCGGCGACACGCCGATCGATCTCGGCAAGATCCGGTCGCCGCTCTACGTGCTCGGCGCCGAGAACGATCACATCGCGCCGTGGCGCGCGACGTATCTCACGACGCAGCACGTCGGCGGAGAATCGAAGTACGTGCTGACCAATTCGGGCCACATCGCGGGCATCGTCAACCCGCCCGGCGGTAAGAAGACGTGGCACTACGCCAAGGACCGCGTGACGCCGGGCGAGAGCGCCGACGAATGGCTCGAGACGGCCGATCGCCGCAACGGCTCGTGGTGGGAGGATTGGGCGAAGTGGGCGGGGTCGCACGGCGGCCCGATGCGCAAGCCGTATCCGCTTCCGGACGGCGAACCGGCCCCCGGCCGATACGTCCGTAACGAAACCGGCGAACCGTTTGGGCCGGCTCCCGCAAAGGCGGCGTCATGAGCGACGACGACAAGAATTCCGGCAGCGCGTGGCGCAGCCTCGGCGACTTCATTCGAGGTCAGCGCGAGCTGGCGAACCTCTCCATGCGCCAACTAGCGGAGATCGCCAAGATCTCGAATCCGTATCTCAGCCAAGTCGAGCGCGGTCTCTACAAGCCGTCGGCCGACGTCCTAAAGAATATCGCCAGCGCGCTCCAAATTTCCGCCGAAACCATGTACGCGCAGGCGGGCCTGCTCGACGACTCTACCTCGCGCGACGAGAGCCATCACGGCGTCGAGCATGCCGTCAAGATCGATCCTCGCCTGACCGTGGATCAAAAAGAAGCGATCATTCGAATTTATAGGAGCTTCGTCGGTCGGGAGTAGCGACGCCGACGCAGTCGCCGATCTCGAACATCTTGTCGAACGACATCAAGGTCAAAATGCGCTTGAGATGTTCGTTGGCCCCCGAAAGCGTTATGCGGGAGTCGGGCAGACGCTTGCGCAGGGTCGCGAGCGCCTGAAGAAAGGTCGAATCCACGTAGGTTACGGCGCGCAAATCCACGACGGCATCCGACTCAGCGGGGACGGTCCCCAGGATCTCCTCGACCTCGGCCTTTCGGCTCAAATCGTACTCGCCAAAAAGCTCAACGTACACGGCGGTGCGCTCGTTCATGTCCTCGATCCTCGCGACCAAAGGCTAGCTAATCTGGCTCTATCCCGAGGTATAGCACCGGGGCTCGGCGTTGTCCAGCCACGGCCGGGCGCTCGCTTGGCTGAGCCCACCGGAGCGGACAGTTGACAGGCATAGCACGTGCTTGGTATACTTAGCGCACACCGTACAAAGAGTCGACAGGAGAAATAGTTTTACCATGGCCGTCAACGTTTCCGAATATATGACCAAGTTTCAGGCCGAGAGCCTGGCCGCGCTCAAAGAGACCCAAGACGCGAGCCTCAAGGCATTCAAGACCTTCAGCGAGTTCGGCAAGCAGATGAGCGAGAAGCCCGGCGCGATGCCGACCTTCGAGAACGTCCCTACGCCGATGCAGTTCGTTGAGATGTCGTTCGGCTGGGCCAGCCAAATGCTCGAGCTTCGCAAGGCCTACACCCTGCGCGTCGCCGAGATGATGGTCGAAGGCCAGAAGCAGGCCGAGAGCAACTTCAAAGTCGCCGAGAACATGGCGCAGAAGCCCGTCGGAAAGTAAGCTCTAGCCTCTAAAGTTTACCCTCTCGCCGTTCACAAAAGGACCGCTCGCTCACCCGGGCGGTCTTTCCTTTTTCCCTCCCGAAGGGCGGGCGATGACGAACGCCTCGACGATCGCGATCGGCAACGAACTGAAGGTCAACCGGCTTGGCTTCGGCGCGATGCGCCTGTGCGGACCGGGCGTGTGGGGCTATCCGGCGGATCGCGACAACGCGCTGCGCGTTTTGCGCCGGGCGGTGGAGTTGGGCGTGAACTTCATCGATACGGCCGACGCTTACGGTCCCCACGTCAACGAAGAGCAGATCGCGGCGGCGCTGCATCCCTATCCGCACGGCGTCGTCATCGCGACCAAAGGCGGCTCGACGCGGCGCGGCCCCGGAGAGTGGGGGCGCGACGGACGCCCGGAGCACCTCCTCGAGGCCTGCGAGGGCAGCCTGCGGCGGCTCCGCCTGGATCGCATCGATCTGTATCAGCTGCATGCGGTCGATCCCGGCATTCCGCTCGAAGAGCAGGTCGGCGCGCTGCGCGACCTGCGCGACGCCGGCAAGATCCGCTACGTCGGCCTCTCCAACGTCGATCTCGAGCAGCTGCGCCGCGCGCAAGAGATCGTCGAGATCGCCTCGGTGCAGAATCACTACAACGTCGGCAATCGCGCGAGCGAAGCGGTGCTCGAGCACTGCGCGGCCCGGGGCATGGCCTTTATCCCGTATTTTCCGCTCGACGCGGGGGATTTGCATACGGTCGACGCGCTGCGGCCCGTCGCCCGGGCACACGGCGCCACGATCTGGCAAATCGGGCTGGCGTGGCTGCTCGGGCACTCGCCGGCGATGCTGCCGATTCCCGGGACGTCGTCGCCGGCGCATCTCGAGGAGAACGTCGGCGCCGCCGGGATCGTATTGAGCGACGACGAGCGCGCGCGGCTGGACGAGTTAGGCGCGACCGCCGCGCGGTAGGAGCCGGACCCAACTCGGGGAAGTCACCCCTCCCTTACTCTACTTCATAACGGGAGGCGATTCTCATGAACGTTTTCTCGCGCCGCGCGCCTGTACTCGCGGCGCTCGTTGCAATTGCCGGCTGCAGCACGACGGCCTCACAAACGTCGCTTCCTTCGGCCGGCGCCTACACGTTCGTGCATCGCGGCGTGCCGTTCGTTCCGTCGCTGCGCACGACGCACCCGGTGCGTTACTCGATCAGCCGCACGTACTCGACGAAAGGCTCGCTGATTTTCGAGGGCGACCAATCGCAGGGACAAACGAACGTCTACACGACCAAAGGAATTACGAGCAACTCGGCGCCGATTGCGTCGATGAAAGCATCGACGGGGTGTCCGTACGGCATCGCTGCCGACAAGAAAGGCACTATTTACGTCGCGGACAACTGCGCGGTCGGCGACGTCGAAGAGTTTCCGAAGGGCTCGACGACGATGAGCAAGGCGATTACCGACGGGATCAGCTATCCGCTGGGGCTGGCGATGGACAAGAGTCAGACGCTCTACGTCAGCAACTATCCGGCCGCGATCACGGAGTACGCCTACGGCACGACCAGTCCGTCGAAAACGGTGACCGATTCGCAACTCAAAGACCCCTTTGGGCTCGCGTTGGACAAGAGCGGTAATCTCTACATCGCCGACTTCGGCGCAAGCGCCGTCTTCGAGCTTCCCAAGGGCGGGTCGGGCGTTACCAATCTAGGGCTTCAAGATCTGACCGAGCCGATCGGCGTGGCAGTCGATCAGAAGCACAACTTGCTGTGGGTGACGGACGGGCAAGGCGACAAGATCAACGTCTATAAGCTCGGCAGCACGAGTCCAATAGAAACCATCTCCGGACAGGGCTTCCCCTACGCGATCAGCCTCCAGGAAAGCGGCAAACCGAAGGGCGAGGTCGTCTACTCGGATCTCGGTACGGAAACCATCTACGCGTTCAAACCCGGATCGTATACGCCGTACGCGTCGTTCAATAACGGCGTATCGCTTCCGACCGGCCTGCTGATCGCACATCCCTAAAACGCACGGGAGCTGTGCCGCCGGTGCGGCACAGCTCCTCCTTAGAAGGTAACCACCTGGTTGTGGGGCATTCTATTATCCCGGGAGGGATGTTGCAATGCCATGGTTCCTCTGGTTAATCGGTGGACTCGTGATCGGCTACTTCCTGGGCTACGCGGCCGGAACGAACAAGGGAACGGCACGAACGGGCGCGCCCAAGGTCTGACGCCGCGCGCGGCGTTTCCGATGGAGCGGCTCGCGCGTATCGGCGTCGCGGTGGTGCTGGCGTGGATCGCCGTGGGCGCCTTTTACGTGCGCGGCACAGGCGACGACTGGCGGATCTTTTGGCACGCAGGCCACACCGTCGGAACGCCGGCCATTCTGACGGCGTCGCATTTCGTCTACACGCCGGGCGCGGCGTGGGTTCTCTGGCCGTTCGCACACCTTCCGATTGCAACCGGATACTTTATTTACGTGGCGCTGATGGTGCTCTTCGCCGTTGCCGCCGCGCGGCTCGCGAGCGAGCTCTACGGGCTGCCGCTCGCGCTAACCACGCTGATGGCGCTGGCGTGGGGACCGTTCACCATCGCGATCTGCTTGGGCCAGAACTCGCCGGTCGTGCTCTTCTTAGCGACGCTGACGATCTACGGCGTGGTTCGCGCACGCCCGGCGATTGCGGGGCTGGCGACGGGGCTGCTGCTGTACAAACCAAGCGACGCGGTCGCACTGCTCTTTCTGCTGGCGATCCTACGCATGTGGAAGGCGATGGGCGTCGCCGCGATCTGCGCGGCCGGGTGGTATCTGGTGAGCGCCGCGGCCGCCGCCGATTGGCTTTGGCCGGCGCCGTATCTGCACACGCTGGCGACGCTCTATCGCAGCGACGTCGTTCTCAACGCCGACTTTGCCATCAGCCTGCCGACGATGCTCGCACGGCTGGGGGCGCCTTCGGCGGTCGCATGGGGCGCGGGTGCGGCGCTGCTGCTTGGCTGCGCGCCCCTGCTCCTGCGGGTCTCGCGCTTGGAAGCGGCGACCGTCGTGCCGCTGATCGGCGTGGCCGCAAGCCCCCACGCCTGGGGGTACGAAGCGATCCTGGCGCTGCCGGCGCTGTGGCTAGCCGTGACGCGGATCGATGGGGTCCGGCTCGCCGCCGTGCTCGCGGCGTACGCGCTGGCGCCGCTCTATCTCTACGCGCGGCAACTGCACTTCAACGCGCTCGCGATCCCGATACTCGGCGGTACGGCCTTCTGGATCTGGAGCACGCTGCGGCAATCGCCGGGCTACCTCGAGACGCGAAAGCTCGTGACGTAGTGCCAGAGCCCGACCTCTTTGAGAATCCAGACGACGAGCGCGATCACCACGACCGCGTTGAGCAGCGATTTGATCGGACCGGCCATCGGTATGTAGGTATTGATCAGCCAGAGAATGATGCCGGCGACGATTAGGACGACGACGATGTAGATAAGCGGCACGTAGCGATCTCCTTTGAGACGCTATTACCCAGCTTTAGCGCAGCCGTTGCTTGGAGATTAGGCGCCGTAGGTGGCGATCAGGCGGGCGGCGTACCAAGCCGGCCACGGATCGGACGGCGCCGCGGCGGTATACTGCTCGTCGAGCTGGACGAGATCGCGCGTGAGATGGCTTCGCACCGGCGTGCGCGCGAGCAACTGCGGGAGTTCGGAGTGGTGAAGCAGCCAATCGGAATAGAACGTGGCCCAGTCTTCGTCGTTGCCGTCGGTGTCGGAGAATACGATGTGGTGAACCTCACCGACCTGATGCAAAAGATCGGCGATCTTTTTCGATGCCTCGTCGTTCATGTACGACCTCCTCTAGCGCCGGGAGTTTTTGTCATCGCATCGTTCATCCTTCGGGCAACGCGTTGACGGTCTCGACGTCGAGCGCATCGAGATTCGGCAGGACGCGCGCGGCGAGCGCGAGCGATTGCGCGTCGGGGGGATATTCGCGGTTGGGTATCGCGACGACGGCGAGTCTCGCGGCATGCGCGGCGCGGATTCCGTTGCCCGAATCTTCAACGGCGGCGCAACGACGCGGCTCGGTGTCGAGAAGCTCCATCGCGCGCCGGTAGACGTCGGGCGCGGGCTTGCCGCGCGCCACTTCGTCGGCGGAGACGACCGCCGCAAAAAATCGCTGCCAGCCGGCCGTTGCGAGCACCAATTGCGCGATGCGAAGCGGCGACGACGTAGCGAGGCCGAGCGTGAAGACGGACGCGAGGCGCTCGAGCACGGCTGGCGCGCCGGGCAAGACCGGAACCGCCGCCGCGAGGCGCTCGCAGAGGCGGCCGATGACCTCGCGCGCGATTTCGTCGGGCGAAAGCGCGACGCCCAGCTCGTCGTGGACGTAGCGCGCCCACTCTGCCGTGCGCATGCCCATCATCGCGGCCTGCGCGCCGTCGTGCCAGCGGCCGCCGTGCTCCTGCACGAAGCGCCGGCGGATCGTGGCCCAGACCTCTTCGGTTTCGATCAGCGTGCCGTCGAGGTCGAAGATGACGTGCGTGCGTTCCATTCGTTGTATTATAGAGGCGCCGAAAAGGACGGGGGATCGATGAAGCTGGCGTACCGGGTCGTCGACGTATTTACCACGAGGCCGCTGGAAGGCAACGCGCTGGCCGTGGTTCCGGACGCGACGGGCGTGGACGGTCGCGCGATGCAGCGGATCGCGCGCGAGTTCAACCTATCGGAGACGACGTTCGTGCTTCCCGCGGAGTCCGATACGGGCGGGACGCGCGTGCGGATCTTCACGCCGGGCTCGGAACTCCCGTTCGCCGGACACCCGACGATCGGCACGGCCTGGGTGCTGCGGGAACTGGGCATCGTGGCGCATGGCGCGTCGCACTTCGTGCTGAAGGAAAACGTCGGCGACGTT
>Ga0070738_10004932_pt1 | contig 15391 bp, 9 predicted proteins | sample Coa_R2_2_FD_66446 | JGI IMG/M metagenome (GOLD analysis project Ga0070738, IMG submission 66446) | Surface soil microbial communities from Centralia Pennsylvania, which are recovering from an underground coalmine fire - Coalmine... | ecosystem: Environmental > Terrestrial > Soil > Unclassified ...
CAAGGGCGTAACCGGTCTGCGCGTCGAAGGTGTCGATTCAACCGGGCAGGCGGTCTATGACCTCAACTTGGCCGATGTCCTCATCACCGGCGTCAACGATCAGAACGACGGCAGGCTGGGCCTCAGTTTCGATTACAAGGAGGTCTCCCTCGTCACCAAGGGGCAGGACCCCTCGGGGGCGCTGGTACAGACCGGTTCGTTCGGCTGGGACAGGGCGACAGACAAGGCGATCGATCCGAGCACGATGCCGAGCATCAGCCCCGGGGCAAATCCCGGCGCACTTGGACCGACCAGCTACTACCTCGTCATCGACGGCGTTGCCGGCAATTACACCGACAAGCTGCTGACCGGCGCCTTCAAGGTCGTCAGCTTCGAACTGCCTACCTTGAACGCTGGCTCGGCGCTGACGAGCCCGGCAATAACCACCTTCGATCCCCTGAGCCTGACGCTGGACAGCAACACGGTGGCGGCGCTGCTGGCGGCTGAGGCGAGCGGCAAGGACATCAAGGAAATCTCGCTGGTCGGCGAGTCCAGGCTCGGGAGTGGTGCACCGGCGATCACCTACAGCCTCAACCTTGCCAATGTGATTTTCAGCCAGTCCGTAAGCAGTAGCTCAACCGGTGGTAACCAAGGCTTCAATCTCACGCTTGATTACAGCCAGGTCGGGCTCGTTACCCGAGGTCTCTCGACGAGTGGCGCACTGGAACCGTCGCAGAGTTTCGGCTGGGATCTCGCCAGGAGCACCGGCACCACGCCGGGCACATCGCTGACCAGCAGCGGCTCCCCGGCAGTCGCACCGACGGTGCCGAATGCCTATTATTTGCTGATCGACGGGATGAACGGCGGATCGTCCGTGGCGGGGCATGCCGGGTGGTTCAATATTCTGTCGTTCAGCTTCGGGGTCGCCAACAGCACGAACCCGTTGCAGCTCGGTGTTGGCGGCAAGACCTCCTTTGGCCCTCTCACGCTGCAGACCGATAATCAAACCGCGCTGACGGCGCTGTTGCAGCAGGAGGCGGACGGCAAGGCCCTGACCGGCGTGCGGATCGAAGGTATCACTGCCACTGGCCAGGTGGTCTACGATCTCAATCTCGCCGATGTCGGCGTCACCGCCGTCGCTGACGCATCTTCCGGCAAGCAGATCAGTCTCGATTACAAGGAAATCTCTCTCGTCACCCACGGCGTCGACCCGTTGTCGGGAAACTTGGTGCAGACCGGTTCGTTCGGGTGGGACGTTGCGACCAACCAGGCCATCGATCCCACCACGATGCCGAGCATCAGCGTCGGAACCGCTCACGGTACGGTCGACCCCACCAGCTATTATCTGGTCGTCAACGGCATCGCGGGCGATGATGCCGATACCTCGAAGCTGCTGACGGGTGCCTTCAAAGTCAGCTCGTTCGATCTGCCGACGAATCACAGCGGTTTGGGGCTGCCGGACTTCGGTCAGCTGCAGGTAACCTTGGACAGCCAGACGGTGGCGGGACTGCTCGCGGCGGAGGCGAGCGGCGAGCACATCAAGGGTGCCTCGCTGGTCGGAGTTACAACGATCTCCGGCAAATCTTCCATCAGCTACAGCCTCAATCTGACGGATGTGCTCGTCACCGGCATCTCGGCGGGGAACGCTCCAGCCGTCAACGTCTCGCTCGACTACCGCGACATCGGTCTGGTCACCACCGGCGCTGATCCGACAGGTGTGCGGCAGACCCCAGAAGATTTCGGCTGGGACAGGGAGACGGACAAGGCGACCGGGCCGGGCACCTCTCTGACCACCGCCCAATCTCCGACTGTCGCACCGACGGTGCCGACCAACTATTTCCTGCTGATCGACGGCCTGAATGGTGGCGTTCTCGACAAGACGCATGCCGGATGGTTCACGCTCAATGCTTTCAGCCTTGGCGTCACCAATACGGGCACCGCGGCGACCTCGGGCAAGGACGTCTTCGGCAATCTTCAGGTCAAGACGGGCAACGACACCGGGCTTACCGCGCTCTTGCAAGACGAAGCCGAAGGCAAGCATCTGACTGGCGTGCGGATCGAAGGCGTCGATGCCAACGGGCACGCCGTCTACGACCTCAATATCGCGGACGTGCTCCTCACCGGTGTCACCGAGCAGAACAGCCCAGGCTTGGACATCAGCTTCGATTACAACAAGATCTCCCTCGTCACGGATGGAACAGGTCCCTTCGGCAATCTGGTACAAACCGGTTCGTTCGGGTGGGACATTGCGACCAGCCAGGCGATCGATCCCGCCACGATGCCGAATATCGCGCCATGCTATTGCCGGGGCACGCTGATCCTGACCACGCGCGGCGAGGTGCCGGTCGAAGAGCTCGCCATCGGCGATGCGGTCGTGACCATGTCAGGCGCGGCGCGGCCGATCAAATGGATCGGGCGGCGTTCCTATTCCGGCCGGTTCGCGCTGGGGCACAAAGACATCCTGCCGGTCTGCATCGAGGCCGGCGCGATCGAGGACAACGTGCCGCGCCGGGATCTCTGGATTTCGCCGCATCACGCCATGTATCTCGGGGGAGTGCTGATCGAGGCTATCGATCTCGTCAATGGCGTGACGATCACCCAAGCCACGGAGATCGAGAGGGTCGAGTATTTCCACATCGAGCTCGAAACCCACGACATCATCATCGCCGAAGGCTCGCTGTCGGAGAGCTTTGTCGATGACGATAGCCGCGGCATGTTCCACAACGCGCACGAATTTGTCTCGCTCTATCCCGGTGAAATGGACGCGGCTCCGCGCATTGCGCCCCACGCCGCAAGGAAGGATACGAACTCGAGTCTGTGCGCCGGCGGCTTGCCCTGCGCGCCGGGTCGCAAATGGCCCGTAGTGGATCGGCCATCGGAGCGGTGCGCGGCTATGTCGACACGATCGGCGTCGGCCGCATCGCCGGCTGGGCACAGAACGTCGACCATCCGGAGGCCCCGGTCTGTCTCGATATCTATGTCGACGGCCGGCTTGTCGGGCGCACCCTGGCAAACCGCTATCGCAGCGATCTCGAACAAGCCGGCTTCGGCAGCGGCTGTCACGGTTTCCAATTCGCTGCGCCGCTCGACCTCGAGCTAACCGTCGATACTCTTGAAGTGCGCCGCTCGCTGGACGGTGCCGCATTGGCCTTCTTGCAGGCGGATCGGGAGGGGCGCCTGCGGGTCATGCAGCCTCCTGGCACGGCGTTCCCTGGGCCGATGCGCCGACAGCCGGGGGGAGCGAATTCAGCTTCGCTGAGAGTGCGTGCTCTCGCTGCAGCGGATTGAACAGGGCCGACACGCCCGGTTGTGCGCGGGGCGTCGGCTCAGCCGGGCCTCAGGACGGTTTCCAGCGTCTCCGCGTGGCCCACTCCAGCACAGATGCCAGCGCGAAACCGGCGACCGCGGCCAGCGCATCGACGACAAAATCCTCCAGCCGGGCGTGACGGCCGGGGGAGACGAGCTGCAACAATTCGAGCGCGCCGATCAGCACCACGGACATGATCACGGCAACCCGGCGGTGCTCCGGATAAGCAAAGGCGAAGGCCAGCCCGACCACCAGAAAGGCGAGGCTGTGGTCCGCGTCCTGGCCAAGCAGCGCATGGGGACGGTAATGCGGCGGGCCGAGGGTGAAGAATGTTACGGCGGCGGCCAGAAGCCAGGCGCACAGGCGAAGCAGGGTTGTCATCCATCCCGCATAGCACAATTTGGGCCGGCAGGGCGCCCTATGCCTGCGTTCAGATATTTGTGTAGTTAATCTGACTGTCACGAATCTAGATCGCACGAATCTAGATCGGCTGCCGGACGTTGAGCCCCAGCATGAAGCGTTCGCGGATCTGCACCGGGTCGCGCCGCGTGGTTCCTACACCCGGCTTGTCATCGATGCGGACGCCGATCAGCGCAGGCCCCGGTTCCTCAAGCGATTGGTCGACCAGGCGCTCGAAATCGTCCTCATCTGCGGCCCAGGCGCTGTTGGAGAGGCCGCTGGCCACCGCGATCGCCACGATGTCGGCGACCTGCGCGGCCGGCGTCGGCTGCGCGCCGGTAATCTGATAGATGCCGTTGTCCATCACCACCATCGTGAGGTTCTTCGGCGCAAGCGCCGCGATCGTGGTGAGCGATCCTAGCTGCATCAAAAGCGAGCCGTCGCCCTCGAGCGCAAACACCCGCCGGTTCGGCTGCGCCAGCGCCACGCCCAGCGCAATCGGAAAGCCCAGGCCCATGCTGCCCAGCATGTAGAAATTCTGCGGACGATGGCCGGCCGCCCACAGATCGAAATTGGTGTTGCCAATGCCGCCGATCACGGCCTCTTCGTGCGTCAATTTCTTGACCAGCCGCGAGGTGAGGTCGAAGCGGTTCATCACCTTGGTGTTGCGCATTGCTGTGCTCATTGTCCCGCTCATTTGTCGAACACCTTGCCGCCAGTCAGGAGCGGCGAGAGGATCAGCGCCACCGGCGCCTGCGTCGTAACGGCCTGCTTGATGGAGCGGTCGACGATGAACTCGAGCTCATCGAGCCGCGTGATGGTGTGATGCTCCATGGCGAGCGAATCCAGCACCGGGCGCATGGTGCGGCACACCAGCGACTGGCCGTAGTTGAACTCGCCCAGCGTGCCGCGCTCGGACACGATCATGATCAGCGGGATCTGATAGGGGATGGCGAGCGAGGCGAGCACGTTCGCGAGCGTCGCAAAGCCCGATGTCTGCATCAGCACCGCGCCGCGCACGCCGCCCATCCAGGCGCCGGAGACGATGCCGACGGCTTCCTCCTCGCGCGCGGTCGCAAAGGTGGTGAAGAAGGGATCGGCGTGCAGGCTCTTGATCAGCGTGGTCAGCACGCGATCCGGAACGTAGGGAATGATGCGCACGTCGTTGCGCTTGAGCGTTTCGAGCACGATACGCTGCCAGGTGTTCTCTTGAGCTCTCTCTTGGCTTCTGTCCTGCATGTTCTGTGCGAGCATTCCGGGCAGAGGATTTCTCCTCTGCGACCGCCATGCCGTCCTCCCTGTGACTTGGCGCGACGATATTGGCTCGCGCGCTGTCAAAACTTGACGCTCTCTCAGGGATTGTCAACATGCTCGCGCCGCATCGCGATCTGCGCCTTGCGACAATGTCGCAAGCTCTGATCCATGCGATAAGGATCACAACCGCAAAGCAACAGAGCCGGGCAGGGGAGGCCAATCCGATCGATGACCGTCAACAACAAGCGCGTGTTCTATGTCAAATACCTCGCTCACCCGATCTACGCTGAGATGCTGCGCGCGCGTCCGGACGTGCGGCTCGACCGGCTCGAGAACGACAGTGCGGAGGAGGTGTTCGCGCCGGTCCTGCGTGAGGCCCATGCCTATCAGGTCGGCGCGGCGCGCGATGAGCTCGCGCCGCATTTCCACGTCCATGCCGACCTGCTCAGGCGCGCGCCGAACCTCCTGATCGTCTCCTCTAACGGCGCGGGCTTCGACCCTGTCGATGTCGAGGCGTGCACGGCGGCCGGCGTGCTCGTGGTCAACCAGTCCGGCGGCAACGCGCATTCGGTCGCCGAGCACGCGCTCGGCATGATGCTGACGCTCTCCAAACGGATCATCGAGTCCGACCGCAGGCTCCGCCGCGACCGCGACGTCAATCGCAATGATCTGATCGGCAACGAGGTGCAGGGCCGTACCATCGGCATTGTCGGTATCGGCAATGTCGGCCGGCGTATCGCCGAGCTCTGCAGGGGCCTGCTCGGGATGCAGGTGCTGGCCTACGATCCCTATCTGTCGCGCGAGGATATCGCCGCGCGCGGGGCGGAGAAGGTGGAACTCGACGATCTCCTGCGCCGCTCGGATTTCGTCTCAATCAACTGCCCGCTGACCAAGGAGAGCCGCGGGATGATCGGCACCCGTGAATTTGCGCTGATGCCGAAGCATGCCTTCTTCATCACCACCGCCCGCGGTTTCATCCATGACGAGGCCGCGTTGGAAGCGGCGCTGCGCGACAGGCGCATCGCGGGCGCCGGCCTCGACGTCTGGGCCAAGGAACCGCCGCCGCCCGAGCATCCCCTGCTGCAGTTCGACAATGTGCTGGCAAGCCCCCATACCGCAGGGGTCACCCGGGAGGCCCGGGATAATATGGGCCGGATCGCCGCCGAGCAGATGCTCGATACGCTCGACGGCAAGCGGCCGCCGCGCATCATCAATCCGGAGGTCTGGCCGCGCTACCGAGGGCGGTTCGCCGCCACCTTCGGCATCACCCCGCAATAGGTCATCGGGCGGCGGAGAAGATTTTCTCCGTGCGCGGGTGATCCGCGGAAACAAATCCACTGCCGCCGGCGTCACGGCGGCGGTGACATTGTTATTTGTGCCGGCGCCTCGACAGCCTCGGGCCACGAGGCCATTTTCCCTTTGTAAGCCACGGTTTGCGGGGATTTTCCTGGTCCCCGCGCACAGGGAACTTTCAGCGATGCGATCGCTCACCTCACTCCTGCGTTCCACGCCAGCGCGGCTGCGCCGGCGTCTTGCGCAGATCGCCGATATCGCGGCGGCGAGCCTGCCGGCCGCCGGCGCTTGAGCCGACAAATTTAGCCGACAAATTTCCTGCGCAATGTTAGAGCTTGATCCCGCTCAAAGGGCCCGCGCAAGATGGGCCTAAGATACCGTTCGCCGGTATTGCAAGAGAAGGTCCAGGGAGAGGGATCATGTCCCGCTATGTCGTCAGCTTCATGAAGGACGTGCTGGGCGATAACGGCCGGCACATTGAGGTCTGCCAGAGCACCGTCGAGATTGACGCGCCGAATGAAGGCGAGGCGAGGGAACTTGCCAAGGAGCGGTTCTGCAAGGCCGAGCGGCTATGCGAATGGTCGCTGCATGCCGATCGTATCAATATTAAGGCCGCCGATTTTCCGTCGTAACGCCGGTCTCAACCCGCTTGCCTACCAAGCATAGCGCACCGTGCCGCTTGTGCCGTAGGTCTGCGACCCCGAGGCGAAGCTGCCCTCGAAGCTGCCGATCAGCGAGCAGTTGGTCGTGAGATAGAGCTTCGCGCCGGCGCTGGTCAGTGCCGCGTCGCGCGGGATCGGTGCGCCGTAGACCGTGAAGCTGGCGCCCGGCAATGTTTCAAACACCGCGCCGACCGCGGGATTGCGCATGAAGTCGTGTGCCCAGGCGAGGCGGCCGTACAGGATCAGCGGCTCGCCATTCACAAGGGTTGGTGCATTGAAGCGTGCGCCGATCTCGCTGCGCAGGCCGGTCGCGTTGGTCCCGCCATAGGACAGGCCGAAGCCGGCTCCGGAGCGGTCGCTTTCGGCATAGGCCGGCGTGTGGAAATACTGGGCCAACGCGGCGCCATAGGGTGTGATGCCGAGCGTCGACAGCACACCAGAGTGGTAGCCAGCTTCGAGGCGGGCGCCGTAGCTTTGCCCCGTGAACGCAGCCGTCAGCGGGTCTGCCAATGCCACGCGATTGGTGGTGAACCAGTGGTTCGAAAATGACAGCGAGCTCGCGACATAGGCCGGCCCGTGCCAGGAAACTGCGTAGCCGCCAGCCTGCATGGCATCGCTGCGCCCGCTGCCAAGCCCGTTGGCGAGCCCCCAATTTGTGCCGCCGCCGGCCAACGCGAAGCCGGCCAGTGCAGATGGCGCGAAATGATAATCGATACCGCCGGCGAAGCCGAAGGTGGAGGCGGTAATGGTGTTGGAGCCGACCATGGTGTCGCCGTTGGCGGTGCTGCTGCCACCATAGGCGGAACCCCACGCGATCCAGCGCTGCCCAAAGCTCGCCTGCGGCGCCTTGCCGATAACGGAGGCATAGGCGCGTGCGATCTCGTTCGGCAGCGTTGGACGATCCTCTGGCGCAAAGCCCAGCGCCGGCCCGCTCGCATTGCTGCCGCCTCGGCCGGAGACGAACGGGTCGAGCATCAGGTCGAGAAACCTGGTCGTCATCTGCAGCGCGCTGCGCTCGGCGCCGGTCGCGACCTCGCCGGACAGTTGGGTGAGTGCGCCCTGGAGTTGCGTCGGCGAAAGATTGAAGAGGTTTTGGAAGCGCGCCGGAAAGGCGTTGCCGCTATCTGCGACATTATCGATTCCCGCCGCCACGTTGGATGGATTGACGGGTGCCGGCGACGGCAGCAGGGACCGCAGGGTTGCCGGGTTGAATGTCACGTAGACGTCGTCGGCGTCATAGCTCAGCGTGCCCCTCAGCGCGCCGTAACTCACCGCGTTGGCGAAAACGTTGCCGCCGCCAAGCGCGCCGCCGGTGTCGGTCAGGATGGTATATTTCTGGCCCGCAATCGCCGCACTGCCGCTCGCGACCGAAACCTGCGCGCCGCCCAGCGAAGCGAGTCCTGCTACATTTGCGGAACTCGCGTTGGTGGCGTTGATCGTGATCAGATAGATCGCGCCGCTCTGAAAGGCGAGGTTGCCGACGATGCTCAGCCTGCCTCCGGCGACGCCCGGGGTGCCTGGCTGCAGCGTGGCGCCGGCGTGGATGGTCACCGCGAGCGGATCGAGCGTGCCGGTGCCCGCCAGCGTGCCGCCATTGACGTCGACGCTGTTGGCGACATTGCTGCCGTTCAAGACCACCATGCCGGAATTGATATTGACCTGGTTGATGCCGGTGAAGTTGCTCGCATAAGTGAAGCTGTTTCCGGCGCCAGGCGAGAAGTTGACGGTGTCGTGCGCGCCGGCGCCGATGATGTTGCCGTTGATGGTGCCGCCGGAAATATTGAGCACATCGGCATTGGACGAGAGCTTGATCGCGCCGTGGATGGTCCCGCCGGTCTGATCGATGGTCACTGCGCTTGTCGCCGCGCTGATGTCGATCGCCGTGGCCGAACCGGTGATGACGCCCGAGTTCACGATGGCGTTGCCGGCCGCGAAGGTGACGGCACCGGCGATACTGACGGCGGTCGCAGCGACAATCGTGCCGGTGTTGCTGATATTGCCGGCAAATGTCGAAACGTTGTTGATGTAGATGCCGACGCCGGTCGCCGAAATGGTGCCTGAGTTGCGGATGCCGCCCGAAAAGGTCGAGTTGCTGGCCGCGCCATGCGAACGCGCGTCGCGGCCGACGATGATGCCGCAATTCCCGGCCGCGATCGCGCCAGAGTTGCTGATGCCGCCCGCGAAGCTTGAGATGTTATTCGCATAGATCCCGTAGGTGCTCGCGGTTATCCTGCCGGAGTTGCTGATCCCGGCCGAGATCGTGCCTGAATTGCTGATGCCTGCGAAAGCCGAATCTCGGCTGACGTAGATGCCTGCGCTGGCCGAGATCGTGCCTGCGTTGGTGATGCCGTCCGTGAAGGTCGAAACGCCGGCGACGTAAATGTCAGAGCCGTGCGCGCTGATGCTGCCGGAGTTGGTGATGCCACCGGAGAAGTTCGAGATGCTGATAACACTAAATCCGTAGCCGAAACCGCCGAGGCCTGCGGAGACCGTGCCTGTGTTGGTGATTCCGCCTGTGAAGACCGTGACGTGGCTTATGTAAACGGCGGTACCTTGGCTCGAGATCGTGCCGGCGTTGGTGATGCCGTCCGTGAAGGTCGAAACGCCGGCGACGTAGATGCCGGAGCCGTGTGCGCTGATGCTGCCGGAGTTGCCGATGCCGCCGGCGAAGGTCGATACGGTTGAGACTCGAATGCCGGTCCCTGCCGCCGTGATAGCGCCGGAATTGCTGATGCCGCCGGTGAATTCGTTGACGTTGCTCAACGCAATGCCGGCTCGACCGCCGGTCAGCGAAAAAATCGTACCGCTGTTGATGATGCCGCCCGTGAACGTGGTGACCGCAGAGACTGCGATACCGCTATTGGCTGCGGAAATCGTTCCGCTGTTGGAAATGCCTTCCGAAAAGGTGGACACGGATGACACGCTGATGCCGAGAGCGGAGTTGGCCTCAATCGTGCCGGCATTGACGATGCCGCCGCTGAACTGCGCGACGATGCCGACGATAATGCCGTTGCTGCCGGCCGAAATGGTTCCGCCATTGCTGTTGGTGATGCCGCCCGCAAAGGTGGATACGGACAATACACCAATGCCCTTTTCCGCGACGCTGATCATGCCGGAATTGCCGATTCCGCCGCTGAATTGGCTGACGCTGCTTGCGGCAATACCCGTGCGCGTGCCTGAAGATGAAATGGTCCCGCTGTTGCTGATGCCGCCGGAGAAGGTGCTGACGCCGAAGGCAACGATGCCAGTGCCGGCCGCCGAGATCGTGCCACTGTTGGTGATCCCCCCGGAAAACGTCGCACCGCCGACATCGATGCCGCCGAATTGTGCAGCAATCGTGCCGGTGTTGGTGATTCCGCCGGTGAAGGTCGAGACGTTAGTGACGTAGATGCCCGTAGAGCCTGCCGCGATCCTGCCTGAGTTGCTGATCCCGCCGGCGAATAGGGTGGCGCGCCAGACCGCGATGCCATCGGAGTTGGTTGCGGAAATCGTGCCGCTGTTGCTGACGCCGCCGGCGAAGGTCGCGACGTTGTTGATGTTGACGGCGGTTCCAGTCGACGAAAGCGTGCCGCTGTTCCTCACGCCTCCCGAAAAGGTCGATGTTTCAAAGAATATATCGCTGTTTGCGGAAATCGTGCCGCTGTTGCTGACACCGCCGGCGGCATTCGAATTAAGGAGAAAGACGGCCCAGTCGCCCGGGGCAGTAATAGTGCCGGCATTGACGACCGAACCACCTACCGTAGCCCCCTTGATGAGGATGGCGTTACTGATCGACCCGCCGGTCGGGGCCACAATGAAGGGACCGGTATTGGTGACGTTGCCGGTGACGGTCGCATTCTGAATGTTGATGCAGTTGGCGTTGCCCGCGGTGCTTTCCGAGGCAACCGTGCCGGACGTGACGTTGATCGCACAGGGCGCCGCCGCCGCGCGCGGCGCCGCTCCACCGATGATCAGCGCAGCTGCCGACGATGACGCCAGCAGCAGCCCCGACCGGCGCGCAAGGGAAGGCGCCGCCATGAGGCGCGATCTATCGCGCGAGTTCGTCAGGGGCGCAGCCGTACGCTGCCAGCCGTTCCGCCCGCTTCCTTCGGAGCCCGCCATTCCCGCCGCCGGTCGCTGTTCCCAAACGAGAACTCTGCTCGAACGTGGTTAATTGGCGGTTAAAGTGCGACCTTTGGTTGTATTGAAGACCGCGGCGGTCGGCCGGTGGCGGGCTTGCGAACACCACATTGCACTGCCGCCTGGACTCCGTGGCAAGCTGGCCGGCCCGTGACGCTTCAGGACCGCGATCTGGCCGGCGCGAATTGCAATGAGAAGCAGGCGCCGCCGGGCTCCCGATTTTCGACCGTGATTGTTGCCGAATGCAGCTCGGCGATGCGCTGTACGATCGACAGCCCAAGGCCCGTGCTGCCCGGCTTGCGGCGGTCGCGCCGCCAGAAGCGCCGGAAGATCAGCTTGCGCTCATGCGCGGCAATGCCGGGGCCCTGATCCAGAACGCTGACCTTGCCATTATGCTCCACGACGAACTCGACGGTCGAGCCTGGTGCGGTGTGGTTGATGGCGTTTTCCGCGAGGTTGCGGATCGCCCGGCTCAGCATTTCCGCGTTTCCCTTGACCCACACGGGTTCGGTCGCGCCGGATAGGGCGACGTCCTTGCCTTGCGCCAGCGCCAGCGGCGCCACGAATTCCGCAACCTCCGCCGCAACCGATTGCAGGTCGGCCGTGTCCGAAGGATCGACGGCAATCGCGTCGAGCTCGGCGATATCGAGCAGTTGGCCGACGATATGGGCCATGCTTTCGACGTTGTGGCGCAGCGCCTGGCGGATGTCCGGATCCTCCAGCACATCGATCCGCGTCCTGAGGATGCTCAAGGGCGTGCGAAGCTCATGCGCGGCGTCGGCGGTGAAGTCGCGCTGGATCTTGAAGCCTTCCTCCAGCCGGTCGAGCGCCAGATTGACCGCCGAGACCAGCGGGCGAACTTCGCGCGGAATTTCCTTGGTTGGCAGCCGTAGTCCAGGCCGTGCCGGCCCGATCTCGGCGGCGATGTCGGAGGCCTCGCGAAGCGGACGCAGGGCGCGGCGGAAGATCGCGATGTCGGTGATCAGCAGCACCAACAGGATCGGCAGCGTGATCCAGCCGACATCGCGGTAGAAGTCCGCGACAATGTCATCGGTGAGCACGTCGCGATTTGTGAGATCCTCGCCGGCCTGGACCCACACTGTCTGATCGCCGACAGTCTTGCGAACGCTTGCGCCCGACACGGTGGCGCTGCCGCGCCGCTGCTGCAGGAATTCGACCTCGCTGCCGCGCTGGTCGGCGGGAAACAACGCGGAATGGTCTTTGGCCGAGGAAAACAGCACGGCACCATGCTCGTCGATCACCGCATAGGAGTAGCGGCCATATTCCGGCGAATACAACCCGAGAAGGTCGGAGGGCAGGTTCAGCTGCAAATGTCCGTCAGGCCCGAGGCTCAAATGCTCGGCCACCGCATTGGCCTGCTCCTGCATCGCCTTGTTGTGAATGTTGTTGGTGGCGTAGCTGAGCAGCCAGGAGAGGCCGACCGACATCAGGATCGAGGTGATGACGACGGCAACGATGTGCAGGATCACGATGCGCGAGAGGATCGACTGAAATCGCGGCACCCTATTTGTCCTCTGCGATGAGGTAACCCACGCCGCGTATGGTGTGGACCTGGACCCTCGCGCCGCGGTCCGACAGCTGCTTGCGCAGCCGATGGACATAGACCTCGATGGCGTTGGAGCCGACATCGCCGGAATGGCCGTAGATATGGTCCTCCACCTGCTTCTTGGAGACCACGCGCCCCTTGCTGCGCATCAGGAGCTCCAGCACCGCGGTCTCGCGCGCCGAGAGCACCTGGGGCTGTTCGTCGATCGACGCCTGCCGGCTGTGCGTGTTGAACTCGAGATTGGCGATGCGGAGCGAGCTGCCGAGCAGCTGGCCGGGCCGGCGCAGCTGCGCCTCCAGCCGCGCGATCAACTCCTCCAGCGCGAATGGTTTGACCAGATAATCGTCCGCGCCGCTGCGCAACCCGTGGACGCGATCATGCAGGCCGCCGCGGGCGGTGAGCACCAGGACAGGTATCGGGTTGTTGCGATGCCTGAGCTCGCGCAAGAGCTCCAGCCCGTCGCCGTCGGGCAGCCCGAGGTCGAGAATGAGCGCGGCGTAGAACGTGGTTTCCAGCACGCTGCGCGCCTCTTCGATGGAAGACAGCCTGTCCGACTCATAGCCCGCCGTCTGCAGCCCCTTGGCCAGGAGCTCTGCCAATTCCTCATTGTCTTCGACGATCAACAGCCGCATGTCCGACCAATCGGCAAAATCCGGTCTTTGCGCAATTTAGGCGCCCCCACCGGGCCAACCAAACGCTCGTGTCCGAAGACCGTTGCTTGTAAGGCTGGTGTAAGTTTAGCCCCGGAAAAGGCTGCATTTTGCAGGCCGCGCGGGGCAAATTAACGCACATGTTTTGCCCGTATCCGTCAAGACTTGTGCGCCTGCCGACAAATATCTAATGAGGTCTCGCCTGCAGGACAGGGCTGCCGGGTCTTGACCCAGCGCCCGAAATTCTGCGGCGTCCCGGCGAAAGCCGCACCCCGTCTACGCCGAATCGGTCCGTCGATATAGACGCTGAGTTTCGGCCAAACGCCATGCTCGATCCGGGCATTGCAAGGGCGCGGCTGATGCCAGCGTCGAGGCAGAGATCCGGGCTCCCCAGCCCCGCGGCAGGACAGGTGGCAGGACAGGTAGAATGTCGTTGTTTTCGCGAGAGCTGCGCCTCAAGGCCGTCCTGACGCTCGCCGCGGTGCTCGCCGTCGGCGTCGTGCTGTTGGCCAGGTTTGTCGTGGCCCAGTCGCCCGTCGCCGCCGCGAACCGGGAGGCGCCCCCTGCGAAAAACGCGCCTGCGCCTGTCGAGGAGCAGGCCGTCGATCTCTCCGACAAGCAGATGGGATTGATCAAGGTCGGACCCGTGGCCAGCCGCGAATTTGAAATCGTCAAGACCGCGATCGGGACCATCGATTTCAACGAGAACATGCTGGTCCAGGTGTTCTCGCAATATCCGGGAAAGATCCTCAAGGCCTTCTACAACATCGGCGATGACATCAAGCGGGGCGACATCCTCTTTACGATCGACAGCCCCGACCTGTTGCAGGCCGAATCGACCCTGCTCGCGTCGGCCGGTGTGCTCGAGCTGCAGAAGAAGACGCTGGCCCGCGTCAGCGGCCTGTTGAAATCCGGCGGCAGTGCCCAGAAGGATGTCGACCAGTCGACCTCTGACGAGCAGACGGCCGAGGGCAACTTCAAGGCGGCCCGGAATGCCGTGCGCATCTTCGGCAAGACCGATGCCGAGATCGACCAGATCGTGGACAGCCGCAAGATCGATTCGACCCTGCCGGTACCGAGCCCGATCGCGGGCCGGGTGGTGACCCGCAACGCCGCGCCCGGCTTTCTGACCCAGCCCGGCACCGCGCCGGCGCCGTTCCAGGTCGCGGACATCTCGACCATGTGGATGATCGCCAATGTGATCGAGACCGACGCGCCGGCCTATAAGGTCGGCCAGCCGGTCGAGGCCACGGTGCCGGCCTACCCCGACAAGGTGTTCAAGGGCCACGTCACCACTGTCGGCTCGATCATCGACCCCAACACCCATCGGCAATTGGTGCGCGCGGAGATCGAGGATCCCGAGCATCTGCTGCGCTCGGGCATGTATGCGAGCTTCGTCATTCGCGTCGCCGATGCCGCACACGCGCTCGCGGTACCGGAGGCCGGCGTGGTGCGGGAAGGTGACGGAACGATGACAGTGTGGACCACCCGCGACAACAGGCATTTCGTCAAACGCACTGTGACAATCGGAATACGCCAGGACGGCTGGGTGCAGATCCTCGGCGGTCTGCAACCCGGCGAAACGGTTGTCACGGATGGCGCTGTATTCCTGAGCAACAAGCTCCTGCTCGGCGACGCCGAGTGATGCGCGACGGCGCGTAATATCCATCAATACAGGCACGTGCTTTGATTAAGTCGCTCCTCGAGTTCGGCCTGACCCGCAGCGCGATCGTCGTGCTGGGGCTGTTGGTGTTCTGCGCGGCGGGGGTCGTCGCTTTCACCAAGCTCAACATCGAGGCCTATCCCAACCCTGCGCCGGTGATCCTGGAAATCACCGCGCAGGCGCCCGGTCTGTCCGCCGAGGAGATGGAGAAGTACTACACCATCCCGATGGAGGTCGGGCTCTACCCGACGCCCGGCGTGGTCAATATCCGCTCGACCTCGTTCTACGGACTGTCCTTCGTTCGCGTCACCTTCGCCTACGGCGTCGATTATTATTTTGCGCTGACCCAGGCCTCGATCAGCCTGCAGCAGAACGTCACGCTGCCGGGCAACCTCGTTCCGACCATCCAGGCATCGAGCCTGGTCGGCGAGATCTACCGCTACCAGGTCGTCGGTCCCCCCCATTTCGGGCTGACCAATCTGCGCACGCTGCAGGACT